>Ga0075425_100000154_pt1 | contig 59353 bp, 48 predicted proteins | sample SoiMethybrSBSTD4_FD_75300 | JGI IMG/M metagenome (GOLD analysis project Ga0075425, IMG submission 75300) | Bulk soil microbial communities from a Populus tree surrounding site in Tennessee, USA - Soil MetaG P. TD hybrid SBSTD4 | ecosystem: Environmental > Terrestrial > Soil > Tree plantation... | reverse complement strand
CAAACTGCCGTATCGGCTCCGCGTCTCGATCCGGTGGCACCGCCACGTAATGGGACTCGTTGCCAATATCGATCCCCGCTGCGTTGGGATGAACCACATCGAGATTCAATGTCCAGTCCTCTTAAGGCAAGCCGTAGTAAGCGAAAAACGCCCAGTCCACATAACGAACTCTCCCAACTGCTTTATGTGGAAATCCTCATAGTACCTTCGATTTCCACAAGACGTTTCCGCGGGCGGGGCGTAAAATGTGAGTAGTCACTGAACGGCAGCTGACCTCAACTTACAACTGAAGAAAGGATTTTTGTTCACATGTGGAAACCCACCAATCAACCTACGACTACATCCCGGCCGGGTGAGCCAGAGCGCCCTGCTACGCCTCCGGCAGCACCACAAATCAGTGAAGCCCCGGCGGTGGCACGTCCGGTTTCCACCACCACTACGACGGCGGATCAGGCCACGATCGGCAAGTCGCTCGTGATCAAGGGGGAGGTCACCGGTTCGGAGTCGTTGTACATTGATGGCCGCGTGGAAGGCTCCATCAACCTGGCGGGCAATCGCGTCACTGTAGGCCGGAATGGGGTTGTATCGGCCAACATCAATGCGCGAGAGATCGTCGTCCTCGGCAAGGTTCGGGGCAATCTCACAGCCAGTGACCGGGTAGATATCCGCAGCGACGGCTCGCTCACCGGTGATGTCGTAGCGGCGCGCATTTCAATTGAAGACGGCGCGTTCTTCAAAGGCGGCATCGACATCCGCAAAGCCGGCCAGAAGCCCAATGGCGAAGAAGTCAAGACTGGCGTGACGGCAGAAAGCGCTACAGCGGCTCGGGCTTAGTTTCTCTCCACGCGACATGACGGGCGCTTAATGCAGCGCCCGCGTGTCTGTGCCCTGTTTCTCTTAGATTTCTGAGTAAATTGCGCCTCCATCCTACGGACTTTTCTGCAAACAACCAGAGCAGGGGCGCTGCATCCAATCCCATCGGAGACATGTTCATGGCGCTGAGCAACATCGCGACTCCAAAAACTGTTCCGCTGGACAAATTGTCCGCTGTTATGCCCGGCATGCGCACCGACCTGACCGGCAAGGCGGTCAGAAATATCATTCTGCTCTCGATTCCCGATGACGAGTATGACCTATTGCGTCCGAATCTCGAATTGACTTCGTTGCCGCATCACTACGTAATGCATGAACGGGGAGAGAAGCTGGATTTCGCATATTTCTTGAATGAAGGCATGGCATCGCTGGTGGTGAGCTCCAAGGACGAAAGAAGCGTGGAAGTCGGCGTTGTTGGCAAAGAAGGAATGCTGGGAACACCATTGGCTTTTGGTTTGAACAGGGGCCCTTATCGCGCGATCATGCAGATCCCCGGCAGTGGGTTGCGAATACATGCGAGCGTACTGGAAACGATTCTGCCTGCGGCTGCGAATCTGCAGCAGAGACTAAGCCGCTATGTCCTGACGCAAGGGTTGCAGATGGCCCAGGTAGCGGCATGCAACCGGTTACATGAATTGGAGCAGCGCATGGCCCGCTGGCTGCTGATGTGCCAGGATCGCGTGGATTCAGAGACGCTTGGTTTGACCCATGAATTTCTGGCACAGATGCTGGGCAGTGGACGTCCCAGCGTTACTCTGGCCTGCGGATTGCTGGAACGATCCGGTGCAATTGAGAATCTGCGCGGCAAAATCAGGGTGCTGAATCGTAAAGCTCTGGAAGATGCTGCCTGCGAATGTTACGACGTGATCCAGCACTTCAATGGCGGTCTAGGCCTCAAATAATCCGCTCAAAAAGGCTTCCTGCCGTATCTCTCCGTTCGCTGCCGAACTGACAAGCCTTAGCGCCGACCAATAGCCTCGACGCACTTCGTCCACATGTCTCTGTGAAAGCTGTAAGAAGGGAGTATTGTGGAAACTGGCAAGAGTCGGTTTGAAAAACGCATGGGGTCTGCCCGGCCGGATGTGTTTAGAGATGCCACGGGCAATCCCGTAAAGAACGCGATTCTGTTAGCAATCCCAGACCGAGAATTCAGCCTCCTCCGGCCTCATCTGGAGTATCTGGAATTGCCCCATCACCTGATTCTGCAGGAGCCCGGACAGAAAATTGAATATGCATACTTTCTGAATCACGGCATGATTTCGTTAATCATTCTCACCAGCGATGGTCGGAGCGTTGAAGTTGCGATCGTGGGGCACGAAGGCATGGTGGGTACATCGTTGGCTGTGGGGCTGAATCGTGGACCCTACCGCGCAATTATTCAGATTTCGGCGAGCGGATTCAGAGTCAAATCGGAGTTGTTGGAGGAGGTTTTGCCACGCACGCCAGAACTGCGGCTGACTCTGAACCGCTATGTTCTGGTTCAGGGCTTGCAGGTAGCGCAGATTGCCGCGTGCAACCGCCTGCATGAAGTCGAACAGCGGCTGGCGCGCTGGCTGCTGATGTGCCAGGATCGAATTGGGTCAGAAGAGCTCCCTGTGACCCACGAGTTCCTTGCCCAGATGCTCGGCACGGGGCGGCCGAGCGTCAGCCTTGCAGCAGGAATTCTGCACCGGGCGGGGATGATTGACAATATGCGGGGTGCAGTGAAGGTCGTAAATCGCAAGGACTTGGAGGGGGCGGCTTGCGAATGCTATGCGGCTATGCGGCAATTCAGCGCCAGCATGGGGATTTAGGAGCTCAAGATCCTCGCCGGAACCAGCGCGATATTCCTTCCAGCGCCGAAATACGCATCCAGTACGCCACCAGAAAGTAAACCCCACCATAGGGCAACAGCACACAGGGTCCCACGAGCAAAGGTGAATGCCCACGCAGCATCAGTTTGATCGCGTACCCGACGGCAGCGGCCAGAAGGGCTGCCATCCACATCTTGAGCACGCGCACTGTGGAATAGGGCACCGCACCGATCTGCTTGCTCAGTGCGCCACGTAACAGGACAAACTCAATCCATCCTGCAATGCCCGCAGAAAGGGTTAGTCCGGCCACCCCCCAACGTCGGTCGATGTGCAGCAAGGGCGGTAGCGGCAGTGCGCAGAAGTATCCGAGGCCCAATGTAAGCGCTACCCGGACAGAGGCAAACTTTAGGGGCGTGCGTGTGTTCCGTAGAGCGTAGAAGGCTGAGGAATACAGTCGTCCTGAAGTTGAAGCGAGCAAGCCGACCGCGGATCCGGCGATGACAGCCCATACGTAATTCACATCGCGCGACGTGAACTCGCCCGAGCGATAGATGGTCGCTACTACGACGTCTCCGAGGAAGAGAAAAGCCGCGGCCGAGGGCACCACGAAAAAAGCGATCTGCTGCAATCCCTGTGCGAGACGCTGGCGCAATGCACCTGCAATTTCCTCAGGAGTTCCCAACGTGCTGGACATCGCCGGCAGTTCGGCAGCGGAAACAGACATCCCAAACAAACTGACCGGCAAAGAATACAAGGTCTGCGCATAGGAGAGAGCCGCCACGGCTCCGGTGGGCAGGAAACTGGCGAGCAGGGCGTCAATGTAGGCGCTGATTTGGACCACGCCCCGGCTGACAAACACCGGAAAAAAATTCTTGACGACTGCGTTGACGTGTTCTGAACCCAGCGTGCGTTGGAGATGAAGCGGCCACAGGAAGCGAAGCACGGATGGCAGCTGCACCACAAACTGCAGACCGCTGCCAATTACCGATCCCCAGGCGACAATGACTGCCAGCTCGGACTGACTCTGATGTCCGCCCTTCCAGAAAAACGCCGCAATGATAGCCACGTTCCAGGTGATCGGGGCTGTATACGAGAGCAGGAACTTGCGATGGCTGTTAAGAATGCCCAGGCACCAGGCCGAGAAAACCAGGAGTCCTGCGCCCGGGAACAGAATCTGTACCAGGCGGATTGTCAGCAAACGCTTATCGCCAGAAAAGCCGGGGGCAATGACATCGATGAGCCAGGGTGCGGTAAAAATTCCCAACACAACGAGAAGCGACGTGGTTAAGAAAAGTAAGGCGAATGTCACCTCAGCAACTGCGGATGCTTCTTCGTGACGCTTTTCAGCGTTCAGCCGGGCATAGACTGGGATGAACGAGGCAGATAGCACTCCTTCTCCGAAAAGGTTTTGCAGGAAATTCGGAATGCGGAAAGCCGCGCGGAAGGCGTCGGCGGCATCGGAATTGCCAAAATAGTGCGCGAAAACGCGGTCGCGCACTAAGCCGGCAATCCTGCTGAGCAGAATGCCGGTTGCTACCGAAAGAGCGGCCGCTCTAACGCCAAAGCTCCGTTTCTGCGAATCAACATGCAAACTCGGATTATAGGTGTATTCACGATTGAGAAATCCCGCAGGTATCGCAGATCACACTGCCGGCTTGCAGCACATCAACACGACGAATATCCACCTGCAGGTCACTGCTTCCGACGCTATAATTCTCCGCCATGGCGGTAGTCGCAGGTCAGAAGATTGGCCCCTACGAAATCCTGGGCCAGATCGGCGCGGGAGGAATGGGAGTCGTGCATCGCGCCCGCGATCCGAGGCTTGGGCGCGAAGTCGCCATCAAGGTTTTACCGGCCTCGTTCTCCGCTGATCCCGAGAGGCTGCTGCGCTTCGAGCAGGAGGCCCGTGCCGCAGCGGCGCTGAATCATCCTAATATCGTCGCCGTCTTCGACATTGGTGAGTCGGATGGTGCACCGTACGTCGTCTCGGAACTGCTCGAAGGCGAGACCTTACGCGAACGGTTGCGAACCGGCGCATTAAGCACGCGAAAAGCTACCGACTATGGATTGCAAATCACCCGCGGGCTCGCAGCGGCCCATGAAAAGGGCATCGTTCATCGCGATCTCAAACCTGAGAACTTGTTCATAACCCACGACAACAGAATCAAAATCCTCGACTTTGGCCTGGCGAAATTTTCTCGCCCTGAAGTGACCACAGATTCTGGGGACGCACCCACCTTGCAGGTAGCTACCGATCCGGGATACGTGATGGGCACGGTCGGCTACATGTCACCCGAACAAGTGCGGGGCAAGGCGGCCGACCATCGTTCCGATCTCTTTGCTTTTGGCGCGATCCTCTACGAAATGCTCTCCGGCAAGCGTGCTTTTCATGGGGAGACGCCGGCTGACACGATGAGCGCCATCCTGAAAGAAGATCCACCGGAACTCTCGGAGACCGGTCGCAACGTGCCCCCTGCGCTGGCACGCATTGTGAATCACTGCCTCGAAAAGAGTCCCGCGCAGCGGTTTCAATCAGCCAGTGATGTTGCGTTTGCCCTGGAAGCACTGACCGACGTTTCCGGCACCGCCAAGAGCGGCCTTCATCCAATTCCAATTCGCCCGCGTTCGTGGCTGATTCCCGGCTTGGCAGGGCTGGCGTTGGTTCTTGCCTGCACTGGCACATATTTCCTCGGCTTTCGTATTAGTCGCTATGCCACGCCAAGCTTCCATCGCCTTACGTTCCGCCGCGGAACGATCATGGCGGCACGATTTTCTCCGGACGGGCAAACCATTGTTTATGGTCATGCGGTCGAGGGCAGACCCGTGGAGTTGTTCACCACCCGATTCGACAGTACTGATTCCCGGCCTCTGGATTTGCCCAGAACACAGCTTCTGGCAATTTCCGGCACTGGCGAGATGGCTGTCCTCACCCGGGCCCACTCCTTCGGAGCGTTCATGGATTCCGGAACGCTCGCGCATCTGCCCTTGGCCGGAGGCGCCCCCCGCGAGACGCTCGATGCCGTGAGTGGAGCCGACTGGACTTCTGATGGTTCGGATCTCGCGGTTATCTATGGCGGAATTCCCGGCAGGCAAAACCGGCTGGAGTTCCCCATCGGGAACCCGATCTACCGGCCACAAGGCTGGGTTAGTCACGTGCGCTTCTCTCACCCGGGCGATTTGCTTGCGTTCGCCGATCACGTGCCGAACGGCGACGATGGCCGCGTGGTGGTCATCGACCGTAAAGGAAACAGAAAAGTCACGTCTTCGTTTTATTCCTCCGTAGAAGGCTTGGCATGGTCGCGGAATGGGCGCGAAGTGTGGTTCACCGCTTCTCCAGGGGGCGCTGCGCGGGCACTCTATGCTCTCCACCTCTCCGGCAAACAGAGGTTGGTCTTGCGAGTTCCCGGGACCTTGACGGTTCACGACATCAGCCGCGACGGCCGCGTGCTTCTTGGCGAGGACACCAGCCACTACGGCATCGTTGGCCTTGCTCCCGGAGAAAAGACGGAGAAGGACCTTTCCTGGTTCGATTGGTCAGTTGTGAATGATCTTTCATCTGACGGTAAGATGGTCGTATTCTCCGAGAGCGGTGAAGCGGTAGGAGGAAACTACGGCATCTTCATTCGGAAGACTGACGGATCCCCCGCCGTCCGCCTGGGAAGCGGCGGCACTTCCGCTCTGGCGCCGGATGGAAAGTGGGTCGCCGCAACCAGCAATGACTCACCCGGACAGATCCAGCTCCTTCCCACCGGGCCCGGACAACCGCGACGCTTGGGACAAGGAGCGCGGCATTCACGCGTGGCTTGGACGCCAGATGGCAAAGCTGTAATCTTCATCGCCGCGGAGCCGAATCATCCGCCACGTTCCTACTGGATGGATTTGGATGGAAAGTCCCGACCTATCACGCCCGAAGGAACAGCAGGTCTTGTCGTTACACCGGATAGCAAATATCTGCTTGCGGCTGATCAGGAGGGAAAATGGTTTCTTTTCCCTCTGGCAGGCAGCGGCGAACCCCAGCCGCTTCGGGCAAACCTGGAGGAAGCAGACCTTCCAGTGGAGTTTGAGCCTAACGGCAAGGCGCTAATCGTGGCGCAGTCAGGAGTTCCTCAAAGAGTTTTTCGCATTTATCTAGATCAGAATCGCCGGGAGGAAATTCTCAAGCTTATCCCGCCGGATCCCGCAGGCCTTCAGGAAGTCCGAGGATTGTACCTTAGCACAGATGGGAAGTCCTACGTGTACTCCTATTACAGGGTGCTGTCGGATCTGTGGGTCGTGGATGGTCTCAAGTAGCTCTCATTACTGATGTGCCGTGGGACTCTCTGGATGAGGTTGCGCGATTGGGGCGATCGGCTCGGGCACGGTTTCGCTTAGCGTTGGTAAGGGCTGCTCAAAAGACAACGCAAGCACCTGATCCATCGTCTCCACAAAATGCAGCTTCATGGCGTTGCGCAGGTTTTCTGGAACTTCTGCCAGGTCTTTCTCGTTGTCCTTGGGAAGGATTACTTCAAACAATCCGGCACGATGAGCCGCGAGCAGCTTTTCCTTTAGCCCACCGATTGCTAGAACCTTGCCGCGCAGCGTTATTTCGCCCGTCATCGCCAGATCGCGGCGCACCGGAATTTTGCTTAAAGCGCTGGCAATGGCGGTGGCGATGGTAATCCCGGCCGATGGGCCATCCTTTGGAATTGCGCCTTCTGGAACGTGGACGTGAATGTCGATACCGCGATAAAAATCGCGCGACAAACCCAGGCGGTGCGAACGCGAGCGCACATATGACATTGCAGCCTGCGCCGACTCCTGCATCACGTCGCCAAGCTTGCCGGTGAGTGTCAGCTTGCCTTTGCCATCAACAACCGTAGCTTCGGTGCTCAGGATGGAGCCCCCGACCTCAGTCCAGGCCAGTCCGGTGACCAGTCCGATTTCGCTCTTCTCGTGGGCCAGCGTATCGCGGAACTTGATCACGCCCAGGAAGTCATTGACGTTCTCGCCGGTGATGGTGACGTTGTAGCTCTCGCCTTCTTTTACCACCTTGCGCGCGACCTTGCGGCACACGTTACCAATTTCGCGCTCCAGGTTACGCACGCCGGCCTCGCGAGTGTACGAGCGGATCAGCGCAATAATGGCTTCGTCAGAGAACTTGAGGTTCTTCTCGCCCAGACCGGCCTGAGCCATCTGCTTTTTCACCAGGAATTGTTTGGCGATCTCCAGCTTCTCCGGCTCGGTGTAGCCATGCAGGCGCAATACCTCCATGCGGTCCTGCAGAGCGGGTGGAATCGTGTGCATTACATTGGCGGTGGCGATGAAGAAAACCTGTGAGAGGTCGTACTCAACATCCAGATAATGATCCACAAACATGTAATTCTGTTCGGGATCAAGGACTTCAAGCAGCGCAGCCGATGGATCACCGCGGAAGTCCATGGACATTTTGTCGACTTCATCCAGCATGAACACCGGGTTCTTGGTGCCGGCCTTCTTCATCATCTGGATGATCTGCCCCGGCAGCGCGCCGATGTAAGTGCGGCGATGGCCGCGAATCTCGGCTTCGTCCCGCACGCCGCCCAAAGACATGCGGACGAATTTTCGTCCCGTAGCCTTGGCAATGGACATTCCCAGCGAAGTCTTGCCTACTCCGGGAGGGCCGACAAAACAGAGAATGGATCCCTTGGGATTCTTCACTAGCTGACGTACGGCCAGGAATTCGAGAATGCGCTCTTTGATCTTCTCTAATCCGTAATGGTCTTCATTGAGGACCTTTTCGGCGCGGCTGATATTACGGATTTCCTTGGAGCGCTTCTTCCACGGGACGGCGAGCAGCCAGTCGAGGTAGTTACGCGAAACCGTGGACTCGGCTGACATGGGCGGCATGGCTTCGAGCTTCTTGAGTTCCTGTACGGCCTTGTCGCGAACCTCTTTGGGCATGCCGGCGCCTTCAATCTTTTTCTTCAGCTCATCGAATTCACTTTTCTCGCCGCGGCCGAGTTCCTTCTGAATGGCCTTGATCTTTTCGTTGAGGTAGTACTCTTTCTGCGCCCGCTCCATCTGCCGCTTGACCCGCGACTGGATGGTTCGATCCATGTTCAGCTTTTCAATCTCAATGTCCAGCACATCGCCAATGCGAGTAAGGCGTTCGGCCGGATCAAAAATTTCCAACAGCTCTTGCTTCTCTTCAATTGAAAGCTGCAGATTGGCGGCGATTGTATCGGTCAATTTCGCAGGATCTTCCATCCGCACTGCGGCGATCATCGTCTCGTAGTTGAGCGACTGGCACAGCTTCACATACTGCTCAAAAAGCGAGGTGACCCGCTGCATGCCGGTTTCCATCTGCGGATTGGTCTCAGTCGCGTACCGGGCCACCCGAACCAGAACCTGCATGTAGCCTTCGTTTTCGTTGATCTGGAGAATCTTGCCGCGCTCGATGCCCTCAACGAGGACCTTTATGTTGCCGTCGGGCAGCTTGAGGCTTTGAACAATATTGACGATCGTTCCTACCTGATAAATCTCGTTCGGCTTGGGCTCATCCACGCTGGCGTCGTGTTGAGTGGCAAGAAAGATCTTCTTGTCGCCAGCCAGAGCTTCCTCCAGGGCACGCACGCTCGATTCCCGGCCAACCACGAAGGGAGTCATCATAAACGGAAAGATGACCACGTCCCGGATGGGCATCATGGGAAGCTTCTTGCTCTCGTATTTTTCCTTACTTGTGGTCACCTGGGCTCCAAAAATCCGTCTGTTAGCTAAAGGCCGCCTTTATCCTGCCTTTTCCATCATGGCCAGCGAAACGCTGCGCTTTTCCACCATCTCCCGGGTCACTTCGAATTCCTTTACCTTCTTCTGACTGGGCAGATGATACATCAAATCCAGCATCAGCTCTTCCAGGATCATCCTTAAGCCACGCGCCCCTACCTTCCGAGCCATCGCCTGGCGGGAGATAGCTCGTAGAGCATCTTCGCTGAACTTCAGGCGGACATTCTCGAACTCGAACAGCCGCTGGTACTGCTTGACAATGGCGTTCTTCGGGCGCGTCAGGATCTCAATCAAAGCGAACTCGTCCAGATCCTCGAGCACGCCCACCACAGGCAAGCGACCCACGAACTCGGGAATCAACCCGAACTTGATAAGGTCTTCCGGCTGAACGTCACTTAGAAGTTCAAAGTTGCGCTTGCGGTTGGTCGCGGCCGTATCTTCCTGCTCCGAATCGTCGCCCGCCTTGAAACCTAAGGACTTCTTGCCCATTCGGCGGCCAATGATCTTCTCCAGGCCAACGAACGCTCCCCCGCAGATGAACAGAATATTAGTCGTGTCAACCGGGGTAAATTCCTGGTGCGGGTGCTTGCGTCCTCCCTGAGGAGGAACATTGGCGATGGTTCCTTCGAGGATTTTGAGAAGCGCCTGCTGCACCCCTTCGCCCGACACATCACGGGTGATCGAGGGATTCTCGTCCTTACGGCCAATCTTGTCTACTTCGTCAATGTAGATGATGCCTGTCTGCGTCCGGCCAACATCACCCTCGGCGGATTGCAGCAGCTTCAGAATAATGTTCTCGACGTCTTCCCCAACGTAACCGGCCTCAGTCAGAGTAGTAGCGTCGACAATCGCAAACGGCACGTCCAGCATTCGCGCCAGTGTTTGCGCCAGCAGCGTCTTTCCCGTGCCGGTCGGACCGATCAGCATGATGTTCGATTTGGTCAGCTCAACGCCATCGCCGGTGCGCTGCCGGTTCATGTAGATACGCTTGTAATGGTTGTAAACGGCGACGGCCAGTTTCTTCTTTGTCTGCTCCTGCCCAATCACATACTCGTCAAGGAAGGTCTTCACTTCCTGCGGTTTGGGAAGCTGGTTCGGAGTGGTGGTTGGCGGGGTTGCAGAACGATCATCTTCGAGAATCGAATTGCACACTGCGACGCACTCATCGCAGATATAGGCTCTGGGGTAATCGCTGGGGGATGAAATCAGTTTGGCTACCGCGTCCTGCGACTTATGGCAGAACGAACATCGCAACATCTCCTCGGTACCACTTCTGTTTTTCACTCCGCTTACTCCTTCGGGTCACGCTTTGCTCTGCCCGCCTTTGGCGGGAGAGAAAGCCCGATCATAACCTCTACCGGGTCTTATAAATGATATCGTCTATGATTCCGTATTCCTTCGCCTGCTGCGCGTTCATGATGAAATCGCGTTCCACGTCTTTTTCCACCTTGTCCAGTTTCTGCCCGCTGTGTTTCGCCAGCAACTGATTTGTAATCTCACGCATACGAAGAATTTCCCGAGCGTGAATGTCGATGTCGGTGGCCTGTCCCGAAAGGCCACCCATCGATGGTTGATGAATTAGAATTCTCGAATTCGGCAAGGCCAGGCGCTTTTTGCTTTCTCCCGCGGAAAGCAGGAGCGCAGCCATGCTGGCCGCCTGGCCGATGCAGATCGTGGTGACATCATTCTTTACGTACTGCATGGTGTCGTAGATCGCCATACCCGCCGTGATCGACCCACCCGGAGAGTTAATGTAAAGCTGAATGTCCTTCTCCGGATCTTCCTGCGCCAGGAAAAGCATCTGCGCAATCACCAGGTTGGCGATGGTGTCATCAATGGGCGTGCCTATAAAAATGATGTTGTCACGCAGCAGCCGCGAGTAAATGTCGTACGCCCGCTCACCCCGCCCGGTCTGCTCGATGACCATGGGCACCAGCATCATTTTTGGATCGTTCACGTTCACCTTCCACACTCCGGCCTCAACCACAGCTAACTTTTCGAGGGAGGATCGAAAGTGGTCTGCTTAATCGGACTGATGGTACAAAAAATCGAGGGTCTTCTCGTTGCGGATTCTATTTCGGATTCTATCCAGCGCTCCATCACGTGTCAAACGAGCCCGAATCGCTTCCGGCGTCTGTTTTGACTGACTTGCGAGCGCTTCGATCTCCGCATTGATTTCCTCGTCGCCGACCTCGATTTTCTCCTCTCCCGCAATTCTATCCAGCAACAACGAAGCCTTCACTTCCTGTAAAGCCTGTTCTCGTTGGCCCGCGCGCAGCCGGTTCAGGTCCATCTTTTTCATGTCTTCCGGCTTCATACCCTGTGCCACCAGCGCGCGTAACCCGCGCTCCAGCCGAACGTCAATCTGCCGATCTACTAGCGCCTCAGGCACTTCAAAATCGTTCCGCTTCACCAGTTCGGCAACCAGCTTGTCTTTGGATTCGCGCTCGGCCGCCTGCCTGCGTTCGCTTTCCACGCCCTCACGAATCCGCTGGCGAACCTCATCGAGGCTGGCGTACTCGCCCAGTGTCTTCGCAAACTCGTCATTCAGGTCGGGCAGGCTCTTCTGTTTTATGGAGTGCACCTTGACGGTATACGTCAGTGTCTTTCCTGCGAGACGCTTGTCCGTAGAGTCTTCCGGGTAATGCACATCAAAGGTGCGCTCATCGCCTGCCGAGGCCCCACGCAGGTTCTCAGTGAATTCCGGCATGGTATTTTTGCCGGCGATCTCCACCAGAATGTCATCCATGTGAACCGGCTTGCCTTCGCCCTCCTTAGGCTTGCCATCCAGAGAAGCCTGAGCATAGTCGCCATCCACCAGGGCACGGCCCTGCACAGCGGTAAACGTGGCATGCTGTTCGCGCAGGCTCTCCAGCGACTCTCGCACTTCTTCGTCAGTGACGGTGATAGAAGGTTTATCCGCCCGCAGTTCCTTGTGGCCTTCGACCTTGATCTGAGGCATCACTTCAAAACTGGCTTTGAAGCGTAGCGGCTCGCCTTCATGAATATGTAGGTCAGAGACGCGGGGCTGCGATAGCGGCAGCACTCCCAGCTTTTCCGTTTCCCGGCGGAAATGGCGAGGCACCAGCGCCTCAACCACCTCGCTCTTGAGATCCTCAGCAAAACGTTGCCGGATGATCGAAGCCGGTACATGCCCCCGCCGGAACCCGGGCAGCCGCGCCAACTTTTGATATTTTTGAATCAGGGAATCGGTCTCGCGGGCGACCTCTTCGGCCGGTACTTCAACCTGGATTTCCCGCTTCGTAGCGCTGCCGGTTTCGGTGGGGCTCACAGAATACCTTTCACGAACGAGGCGGATCCAGAAATTCAGTCAAAGCCGAACCGCCAAATTCGCACCCGTTGATTTGAGTGTAAAGAGAGAGCGAGACAAGCGTCAAACACTAACGGCCCTGACGAGAGTGAGAAAAGTAACTTCCGGGGGGCAGTTCAGGCGCACGGGAGGATTGATCATGCCGATACCACGATTGGTGTAAACCTGCAGTGACCCCACCCGGTTTAGTCCGACAGGGTACTTCTCTGCCAGCGGAGGTAAAATCAGGGCTCCGAGTCCGGGAACTCTGACCTGCCCGCCATGCGAGTGTCCCGAAAGCTGCAGGTCGACGGGGAAGCGGGCGGCATAATCGGCGAAATCCGGTTCATGCGCCAGCAGGATTGTTGCTTCGGAGGATGGAACATTCCGCAGCGCAAGCGGCAGGTCCGCGGCCCCCACAAAGACATCATCGACTCCCGAAACCCATATGCGGCTCTTGCCGCGCTCCACTGGGATCGCTTGGTTGCACAGGACGTTAATGCCACGCTCTTTGAGCACATCGTGCACGATATCGGCATCGTTCCAGTGATCGTGATTGCCGAGGATGGCAAGTGTCTGCGGCGCTTTGATCGTGGCCAGGACGTCAGCACAAGGTTCGGCATGGCGTGCTCCCGCCGGACCATTGGGTTTTCGGAACGGATGCGAGACAAAATCGCCGGTCAGAGCTACGAGGTCAGGCCGAAACGTATCAGCCAAGCGAACTGCTTTCTCGACCCCCGCTCGCCCCATGTAGGGACCAAAATGTAAATCGCTGATTTGCGCGATGCGAAAGCCATCAAATTCCTCCGGCAGCCGCTTCAGGTGTACTGCGACTCGCTCGGCAACCAGATTTTTTGGCTCTACAAGGAAGCCGTCAATCCCGCTGACGGCCGCCACCGCAGAGGCTCCGATTACGAAGCGGCTCAGGAAGTCCCGCCGTTTCAGTCCTCTGGATTGCATATTCCGCTAGTCTAGCAGTCACCCGCTGTCATCCAAGGTTACCAATGGATAGTAGGTGCGGGACGATGTAGGCACCAGCGTCCCCGCTTGCGACGTCAGCATCGCCTCTTCCGGGTAGAATGAAGCCGATGCCCGCATGGCTGAGCGAACTTAACGCGCAAATAATTGCCTGCGTTCGCTGCCCTCGTCTGGTCGAGTATCGTGAACAGGTTGCCCGGGAAAAGCGCCGCGCTTATCGCGACTGGGACTATTGGGGAAAACCTGTGCCAGGCTTTGGTGATCCCAACGCCCGCGTGCTGGTTTTGGGACTCGCTCCCGGCGCCCACGGTTCCAACCGCACTGGCCGTCCGTTTACCGGAGACGCCTCCGGCAATTTCATGTACCCGGTCTTGTACGAGGCTGGATTTTCCAACCAGCCCACGGTGACGGACCGCAACGATGGCCTTAAGTTACGCGATCTGTACATCACCGCAGCCGCGCGTTGCGCTCCGCCCAAGAACAAGCCTCTGCCGCAAGAGCTAGCCAACTGTGCTCCCTATCTGGATTGTGAGATGGAAGGATTGAAGGGCCTGAAAGTAGTCGTAGCGTTGGGCAGGATTGGATTCGATGCATATCTCAATTACCTGAAGCGCCGCGGTCAGCTTCAGGGTAGGAAGACGTATGCTTTCGCGCACGGCGCGAAATACCGGCTGCCGGATGGCAAGATTTTATTAGCTTCTTATCATCCTTCCAACCAGAACACCCAGACCGGCAAGCTGACACGCCAGATGTTTGTGCGCATTTTTAAAGAAGCGGCAAAACTGGCCGATGACTAAAGGGAGCGGCTGCCCGCCAGCGCCGGATCGTATTCCCTCCCCGCTCTCGCGGCCACGTACATCAGGGTCACGAACCGGGTCGGCGCCGCTTAATTTCGCTTCGCCCAACAATATGAAATCCCATTCAGCCATCCCCTTCGGCGTTGCTTGCAGCCTCCTTGTTCTCTTTCTCTGCGCCGCCCTGGTCGCGCAAGATTCGTCCTCGAGGGCGCCCAAACAACCCGGCATTCAGGACAACAGCTTTCTGGTTGAAGAAGCCTACAACCAGAATTTCGGAGTAGTGCAGCACATCTCCAGCTTCACCCGTTTCTGGAATAGCAAGGACTGGGTTTATACCTTCACCCAGGAGTGGCCTGTTCCGGGAGACGAACGCCATCAGCTCAGCTACACGCTGGCATTCCAACATGTGGGCGCATTTCCTGGGTCCGGCTCCGGAATTGGTGACGTGTTGCTCAACTACCGGTATCAACTTGTGGGAAGCGGCGATGCGCTGGTTGCGTTTGCGCCACGTCTAAGTGTCATTTTCCCTACGGGCGACACCTCTCTCGGTAGAAGCGCAGGAGGCTTCGGGGTGCAGACTAGTCTTCCCATGAGCGTCGTCCTGACTCCCAAATTAGTCAGCCACTGGAACGCCGGTGCAACCTTCGTTCCGAATGCACAAGATGCTTCCGGGGACCACGCCTTCACCGCCGGCTACAACCTAGCTCAGAGTTTCATCTGGTTAGCTAAGCCGCGTTTGAATTTCATGCTGGAGACCGTGTTCGCCAACACCCAATCGGTAGCGGCTCCAGATAAGACAGCATGGGGACGTTCGCTTCTGGTCAATCCGGGGATCCGCTGGGCGTACAACTTCGAAAATGGCTTGCAGATTGTCCCCGGCATCGCCGTGCCGATTGGTGTCGGTCCCAGCGCTGGTGAAAAGGCAATCCTGCTCTATCTCAGCTTCGAGCACCCGTTTCGCAAGATACCGAAAAAATAACCTCACGCGATTACTTCAGCTTTGTGACGGTCACTTCGAGTTGGAACTCCCGCTTAGAATTAGGATCGTCAACCGTGCCGACGACCATTGGTTTGTCGAGCCCAACCAGCGTGCTCCCGCTGATGACCATCTGACGCAAAAGGCCTTGTCCACCTTTGGTCGCCTGATCCGGAGTAGCAAAATTGCTGATGTCGACGCGAACGTCCAACGATGTTGCGCCCTTAAATTCGCGTAGTTGTGCCGAAATGTTTGTTCCCACGTCAAGATATTGAAATTTTCCCTGTTCAGCTTCGACCGGAACACGAGTGCCGATCTTAAGTTCCTTGGTCGGGCCAACGTTAACCGGACCAACACTGAGGTTCATTGAGTAGTGCCGGGCGTTGATTTTCTTTCCTTCCTCAAATTCGTTGATGGTGAAATCCACCCGGTATGCGGTGATGTGATCCTGTACCACCAACTCCTGCGCTTGCATCAATCGCGTCTTCCCGCCCATCGCGACAACCACCGCCAGTGTCATTAGAAAGATTCGTGTGCGCATCGATTTCTCCTTTTCTCCTTGGAACTCTATCGTTCGGAATCTTCTTCTTTGGATTCTTGAGGCTGCTGAAATCTCAGCAGTTCAGCTCTCAGCAGTTCTGCCCGCGCCCGTGCCACCATCACTGCTTCCTGAGGTCGTTCCCTAACGTAGCGCGCCAACATTTGTTCCTGCTCAGTCAATGGAAAGGGCGAAGGAAATTGCTCAAGACGCGGCTCCGTGCGTGCCTTCGCAACCGCAACGTGACGCTGCGACTTTCCCTGCTTATTCGGCCTCAGCGCCACCACCGTTTTGTGATCCGAAGGGCGAGCTGGCGCCTTGCCTTGGCCAGGGTTTGTAATGGGCGCTCCTGTCACCACATTTAGGCGAGGGGGATCGGGTTTTCGCGCCAGCAAAAACCCGACTACGGCAATTATTCCGAATGCGAGCGTGGCCGCTGCCAATCGCCAATGCCAGCCTCGTCCAACTGAACGTTCACGCTCCGCCGCCAGAATGCGCAGGATTCGGCTCTCCAACCCGGGTCGCGGTTCGGCTTCGCCATACCGTTTCAGCGCCTCATTAAGGCGCTGCTCATCAAAATCACCGTTCATATCTTCCTTCCAGCAAGGCCGTCAACTTCTCTCTCAGAATCTGCCGCGCCCGAAACACTCGCGAACGCACTGCCGCATCGCTCGTGCCGAGTGTGGCTGCAATGTCGAGCGTCGACATCTCTTCCAACGTTGAGAGAACCAGCGGCTCGCGCAACTTGCGTGGCAAGCGGGCGATCACGGATTGCAGCAAGCGGTTCATTTCTGTCCCCAACAACTCTTCGTCCGCACCGACCTTCCATTGATCTTGCCTTGAGACCTCACTCACAGCTTCCAAACTGACCTCAGCAGGCTTCCTTCTCCTCTCAACCGCCACTCGCCACGCTATCTTTGCCAGGTACCTTTTCGGATCATCGACAGTCGCCAGCTTGCGCTGCGCTCGCATCACCCGTAGGAATGTCTCCTGCGTGGCATCTTCGGCGTCCTGTTGATTGCGAAGAACCGAATACACGATCCTGTACACCAGCCGCGCATGCTGCCGGACAGCGAGTTCCAAATCGCTTGCTCCCGTCCTCGCCGCGTCCATGGCTTCGTTCGCGATCACATATCCGACCGCCACTCGCTACGCCTCATACATAAAGAGCGACGTCACCTCAGACTTGTTCGCAAATATTTTGGATGCGAGGAAAAAGCCGCTAAAGAGACTGTCAGAACCCTACAAACACCGGCTCTGGTTCCAGAGGAATGCCCCAAATCTCCTCGACCCGCTGTTGGATGTGTTCCTTCAAAGAAAGGATATCGGCTGCCGTCGCCCCGCCCCGGTTCACGATGGCCAAAGCATGCTTGCGTGAAATTCCCGCTGCCCGGCTGCTATAACCTCGACTGAACCCGGAGTGCTCAACCAGCCACGCGGCCGAGATCTTGTGCAGCGCTGCGAGCGCCGGATAGCTGGGGACCTGCAAGCCTTTGTCGTTTGCGCGCTTCCTCAGTTCTGCATGCTGGTCGGTGGTAAGTACTGGATTCTTGAAGAACGATCCCGCGCTGCGGCAATCCTCATCTCCGGGCGTGATCAGCATCCCCTTGCTCGCCCGTATGCGGCGAACTGCTTCCCGTGTGCCAGCTAAAGTTGGCGTGGCACTCCAGCCCGCGAAGTGTTTTTTCAAATCGGCGTACTGGATGCGAGGCTGGCCACCGGGGATAAGCGCATAAGTCACGCGCAGGATTATGTACCGCCCGCGTTCGCAGGTATTAAAAATGCTAGTGCGATAGCTGAATCCGGAGGCCTCGTTGCAGAGCTCGCGCACTTGACAGTCCTTCAAATCAAGCACGAGCACGGATTCGATGGTCTCCGCGACTTCCTGACCGTAGGCGCCTACATTCTGAACCGGAGTTCCCCCGACGCTTCCCGGGATGCCGCTCAAACATTCCACTCCCGCGCAGTTGCGCGCGACAGCCCGAGCCACAAACTGGTCCCAATCCTCACCTGCGCCGACTTCAAATACAGCCCGTCCGTTTTCCCTGTGCTCTTCGATACCAGAGAAGCCAATTTTCAGGACTAGCCCAGGCCAACCAGCGTCGGAGATCACTACGTTACTGCCGCCTCCGAGCACAAAAAGCGCAAGATCCTGGGCGCGAGCAAATACTACCGCTTCGTTTACCTCGGCTAATGTCTTTGCCTCCACGAAGTAGCGCGCCGGACCGCCCACATTCAGAGTGGTGAGCGGCGCGAGTGGAACATTTTCCCGAATGATCATGGAACCGGCAGTCTCAATATACTTCCACGAGGTGAAAATGGCGCGTTACAGAGGTGCGCGTTGGACTCGTGGTAATGGCATCTTCAGGTAAAATTACGTTGAGGAGAGAACATGTACCCAGAGCTCATGGTGCTTCCGATGCGGGAGGAATTGACGCGGCTTGGAATTCAGGAACTGCGCACTGCAGCGGAGGTCGACCGCGCCGTAGCCAATCAACCCGGCACCACCATGGTCATTGTGAATTCAATCTGCGGATGCGCTGCCGGCCGCATGCGCCCCGCGGTACGGATGGCGCTCGAGCACAGTAGACGGCCTGAACAGATGTACAGCGTTTTTGCCGGAGAGGACAAAGAAGCTACCGAGCGCGCTCGCTCCTACTTCACCGGCTATCCGCCCTCCTCTCCCTCCATCGCCCTGTTTCGTGACGGCAAGCTGGTCCACATGATGCAGCGCAGTGATATAGAGCATCGTGAACCCACGGACATTGCCGTCGAAATGAAAAAAGTATTCGATAAATACTGCGGCGCGCCCATTTCGGCAGTGTAGTCGACGTTTCAACGGACACGCCTTCGCCCGCCGCCCGCTTCTCAGTGACATTGATCGAAGGATGTCGAGGTTGTGCAGCCCTGTAATCGCTACAACCCGAACAGCTCGCGGAGGCGCTTGGTTTGAGCGCGGCTTACCGGGATTTCCGTTTGCTTCCTGTCGTCCATGCGGAGCTGATAGGAACTTTTGAACCAGGGGACGACTTCCTTAATGTGGTTGATATTCACCAGAAAGGATCTGTGGGCCCGCCAGAAGAGGTTGGGATCGAGGCTGTCGAGTAACTCTTCCAGGGTGCGGCAGTTGGATTGGCCTTCCATACCATTGACTCCGCCGGTGGCGACCGAGATGACTCCGTCTTCGATGGACGCGTAGCAGATATCCTTTTGATTAACCAGAAATAAGCGACCGCCCGCCTTGAGCAGAATCTTCGACGTCTGTGGCTGCTGCGACTCAAGCATGCGAACCAGCGTCTCCAGTTTGTCAGACGATGAGCTCGTTGGATCCTTTTTGGCTCGGGCTCTTTGGACTGATTGCGCCACGCGCTTCTTGTCGAAGGGTTTGAGCAGGTAATCAACCGCATTCACTTCAAAGGCTTTCACAGCGTACTGGTCGAACGCGGTGGCAAAAACGATCTTGGGGAGTGTTATCTTCTTGTCGAGTAATTTTTTGATAACCCCAAAGCCGTCGAGTCCTGGCATCTGAACGTCAAGAAAGACCAGATCGGGATTGTGTTCGCGGATCAGGTTGACGGCTTCAACCCCGTTCTTGCCCTGGGCTACAACATCGACATCGTCGACTGCTTTCAATAGATAGGCGAGTTCGTCGCGGGCCAGCTGTTCATCATCGACGATCACAGCAGATAACGACATTAGTTGCTCCGCATAAGTGCCAAACAGAAAGTATAGCGACCCTAGGCGACGTTCTCCAGCGCCAAGGCCATTCCCATGCCTCCACTGACGCACAGCGTTGCCACCCCCCGCTTGGCTCGACGTTTCCGCATCTCGTGAATCAGAGTGGCCGTAATCCGGCTCCCGGTGCAACCGATGGGATGGCCCAGGGCGATCGCTCCTCCGTTCACGTTCAGTCTGTCGCGGTCGAAGTGCAATTCGCGATCGCAGGCGAGCACCTGGGCGGCGAAAGCTTCGTTCAGCTCAACGAGCTCGAAATCATCGAGCCGGAGTTGGTGTTTCTGCTCCATCTTACGCAACGCGGGGACGGGGCCAATCCCCATGATGCGGGGATCGACTCCGGCGGAGGTCACAGCCAAGATGCGGGCCAGTGGCTTCAAATTATTCTGTTTTGCGAATCCTTCACTCGCGACCAGGACGGCGGCGGCGCCGTCGGTAATGCCGGACGAGTTTCCAGCCGTGATGGTGCCGGACCTGGAAAACACAGGGCTAAGCTTCGCCATTTTCTCCAGAGTGGCGCCGATGAACGGATGCTCGTCACGCTTGAAAGTATGCGGGCCTTTCTTGCTCTCCAACATCACCGGCGCAATTTCATCCTGAAAGCGTCCGCCTTCAATAGCCCGTGCGGCCCGGGTTTGGGAACAGAGCGCGTATTGATCCTGCTCTTCTCGGGAGATCTTGTACTGCTCGGCAAGCGCTTCCGCTGTTTCTCCCATCACCATTTTCGCCATCGGACAGAAGAATCCGTCCCGGTACATGCCGTCGACGAGTTCCTGATTGCCAAGCCGGTAGCCCCATCGTGCGCCGTCGAGATAGTAGGGCAGGCGCGACATGGATTCAGTGCCGCCCGCCAGCAGACAATTCAGATTGCCGGTTGCAATTTCCTGAAAGGCAAGCGCAATCGACTTCAGTCCGGAGGCACAAGCTTTATTCACCGTGTAGGCTGGAACTTCCTGGGGCACGCCGCTACGAATCGAGATTTGGCGGGCGGGATTCGGACCGCCGCCGGCCTGGCGGGCGTTGCCAAAAATAGTCTCTTCGACCTGATCAGGGCGAACTCCGGCGCGCTCCATTGCGGCTTTGGCGGCGACTACGCCCATGTCGGCTGCGGTCAGGGGCGCAAGAGATCCGCCAAATTTGCCGATCGGCGTGCGAACCGCGGACACAATGTAAACGTCCTGCAAGCGAGACCTCGTAATTGTTCAGTCTAACATTCGCCTGCAGCGCTCTCCTGCCACGCGCCAGGCATTAGACTAAGATTTCGATGAACTTTATCTACGGCATCAATGCCGTCACCGAGGCGCTGAAGGCGCGCGGCCGGGGGTTCGAGTGGGTTGGCGTGGCGAAGGAGCGCCATGATTTGCGGCTGCAGCGCGTCATAGCCGAGTGCCGGAGGCAAAGCGTAGCCGTGCGGTTTGTGCCTCGGGCAGAACTCGACCGCATGACTGGACACAACGGCCATCAGGGTGTAGTGGCAATTACTTCGGCAAAGCAGTACAGCGAGGTGGACGATGTGCTCGCAGCCAAGCGGGGCGAGCACTCGCTCCTCGTGGTGCTCGATGGGGTTGAGGATCCGCACAACCTGGGCGCAATTCTGCGCACCGCCGATGCGGCTGGCGCAGATGGCGTGGTGATACCAGAGCGGCGCGCAGCCGGAGTAACCGCCACGGTGGCCAAAGTGTCCGCCGGCGCCAGCGAACACCTGCCGATCGCCAAAGTTACGAACATTGCCCGCAGGCTGGAAGAATTGAAATCGCAGAACCTGTGGATCGTGGGATTGGATGAGCGCGGAAGCCAAAGCTACGACTCACTCGACTACAAGATGGACTGCGCGCTTGTCTTGGGGGCCGAGGGTAAAGGACTCCACGATCTGGTACGAAAGAGATGTGACTTCCTGGTGTCGATCCCTATGTTGGGGAAGGTAGCGTCGTTAAACGTCTCGGTCGCGGCGGGCGTAGTGCTCTATGAGATTGTCCGCCAGCGAAAAAACAAGACCAGCCAGGACTCAAAATGAAGTTCCTCTGTGTCCTCTGTCTCCTTGGTGGTTCTAATTTTCCTGCCAGGGGGCTAGACCGCGAAGCATTTACCTTCACAAGCTATAACCTGAATGTTCGCATCGAGCCCGAACAGCAGCGCCTGGCGGCGCGAGGCACGATTACCCTGCGCAACGATTCGTCCGTTCCGCAGAAAAACTTGTCCCTGCAGATTTCATCGACATTGGATTGGCGGTCGATACGAGTTGCAGGAAAACCCGTGCAGTTTGTTTCGCAACCTTACACATCAGACATTGACCACACTGGCGCCGTATCCGAAGCAATCGTGACGCTGCCAAAAGAAGTGCTCCCCAAGGCCAGCGTCGAATTGGACGTTGGCTATGAGGGAACCATCCCACTCGATACCACGCGGCTGACACGAATCGGCGTGCCGGAAGAGCAGGCAAGACACAGCGACTGGGACCAGATCAGCTCATCATTTACCGCCGTGCGCGGGATTGGATATGTGGTGTGGTATCCGGTGGCGACCGAGGCGGCAAATCTATCGGAAGGGAACAGCATCCCTGGCACAGTAGGAAGATGGATTGTTAGGCATTCGGATACAACTATGGATGTCCTGTTCGAGTCCACCTCAGACGCGGGCATATTCTTTAGTGGCACCCCGAATCTCGCGACGGTTCTCGCCGATCCTGCGGTGAAGAAGGTCCGCTATTTCAGCATGCTCAGACCTGGGGTGAACGTGCCCACGTTTGTGATCGCCAATTACCAGAAGACCGCCGCTCAAGACCTTCTCGATATTGAGTTCCTGCCAGGTCAAGAGGATGCTGCGAAGGAGTATAGCGAGACGGTTTCCCAGATCGATCCAATCGTTGCTGTTGGTCGTGGATCGGGAAAACTGCAAGTATTGAGTCTGCCTGACGCTGGTGCTTCCTCTTTTGTCACCGAAGGCCTGTTGCTTACCCCGCTTAGGTCTCCTGTCGGGAACGCGGCGACGCTAGACTTTGTGTACGCGAAGACGCGTCAACTAGTGTACGCATCGCGGGCATGGATCGTAGAGGGACTTTCGCATTACGCGCAGGCAGTCTTCATTCAGGCCCAATTGGGACGCCAGCGGGCACTGGACTATCTGGATGCGCACAAGGCCTTGCTGGTTGAATCTGAACGACGACCGAATTCCGGCGCCGCAAAGGCTCTCTCCTCGAAAGCAACCGACTCATTGATTGACGCACCCGATGATGTATACCTGCAAACCAAGGCGATGTATGTCTGGTGGATGTTAGCGGACATGTTAGGAAACCCTCCCAATGCCGCTTTGTTTAGCTATCACGCTCTCGAAGACAAGGACAAGGCCTACGTGCAGCGCCTGATTGAAAAGGCCGCGCACCGGGACCTGCAATGGTTCTTCGATGATTGGGTTTACCAGGACCGAGGTCTGCCAGAGTTCAGGGTGGACTCAGTCTATTCTCGACCAATCGCCACGGGAGGACAGATGGTTACGGTTACTATCGAAAACCGCGGAGAAGCCGGAGCCGAAGTTCCGCTGAGTCTACGATTCGAGGGCGGCGAAGTCACGAAGCGGCTCGAAGTGCGCGCCAGATCCAGGGCATCAATAAGGATCGAAGCACCCGCTGCTCCGCGGGAAGTCGTAGTCAACGACGGCAGTGTGCCCGAGATTGACACAACCAACAACTTGTACAAGGCGGAATCATTGAATCATTGATTTTTGGTCAATGATTCAATCAGGAGGTCCCTTTGGCCTACGTCCAATTCCTTGGTGCTGCGGGAACCGTCACCGGCTCGAAGCACCTCATCAATACCTCGCCAGACACCGGCGGAAAGAACGGATTCCAGGCCCTGGTTGACTGCGGCATGTTCCAGGGGCAGAAAGAATGGCGCGAGCGCAACTGGCAGGACACGCCGGTGCCCGCGCGCGAGATTGATGCTGTCGTTCTCACGCACGCGCATCTCGATCACTGTGGATGGATTCCCCGCCTGGTGAAAGAAGGCTTTCGCGGCCCTATTTATGCCACCCCGCCAACCATTGATTTGTGCGGCATCATTCTTCCTGATTCCGGGCACCTGCAGGAAGAAGATGCGGAGTTCTACAACAAATACAAGAAATCGAAACATGATCCTGCCTTGCCTCTCTACACACTTGAAGAGGCTCAGGAGTGCATGCAGTATTTCCGCCCAGTGCAATTTGGGGAAAACAAACAGCTCAATGGAGGAGTTTCATTTCGCTTCGTGCGAGCAGCTCATATTCTGGGCTCCTCGATGGCGGAGGTGACGTTGACTACAGGTGGACGAGTGCGCCGCTTGCTGTTCACCGGCGATATCGGACGCGTCCGCGACCAGAATATCGCTCCCGGCAAAGTAGTCCACTCCGGACCAACTGAAGGAGAGACCGCCGACGTCCTGGTGATGGAATCGACGTACGGCAACCGGCAGCATCCCACCGAGGACCCGAAGCCTCAACTGGCGGCGCTGATCCGGCGAACGGTTGAGCGTGGAGGCAGCGTTGTTGTTCCTGCATTTGCCGTAGAGCGCACGCAGAAGTTCCTGTTCATGCTCAAGGAGTTGATGGAGTCAAATCAGATACCACGTTTGCCCGTCTTCTGTGACAGTCCGATGGCGATTAAGGCGGTAGAAATATTCCTGAAACACACGGAAGAATATAGCGACGAGACCCGTCGCCTGATCAGCCAGCATGGTTCGCCACTGAATTGGACAGGGTTTACTTTTGCTTCCACCTCCACCGATTCCAAGAAAATCAATGATTCCAAGTTTCCGTGCATCATTATTTCATCGAGTGGCATGGTGACCGGCGGGCGCATTCAACATCACCTGGCGCAACGGCTGCCGGATCCCAGGAATGCCGTGCTGTTTATTGGATTTCAGGCGCCTGGGACGCGTGGGTTCACCATCAAGAGCGGCGCACCGGAGGTAAAGATTTATGGCGAGATTGTGCCCATTCGTGCACAGGTGGCAGCTTTTGAGCAATTCAGCGATCACGCCGACCCACCAGAGCTACTGCAGTGGCTCCGGACGTTTACCAGCAAGCCAGATGTCACCTACCTGGTTCATGGTGAGCCTGCAGCGTCGACCCAGTTGCGTGATCTCATCAGTAAAGAACTTGGCTGGAAGGTGCAAGTTGCGGAATGGATGCAGAGAGTGGAAGTGCAGTAAATGCAGAAGGCACGATGTAGAATGCAGAAGTAAAATTACGATTCTGACTTTTGTATTCTGGCCTTCTGACTTTCGTCATGACTGACGCGGAACTTAAGAATCACCTCGACGCTGCCGCGAAGAGTCCCAAACAGATTGCTGCCGCAGTGTCTGGCATGTCAGAGAAAACCCTGCGCTACAAGCCTGGTCCGGACAAATGGTGCATCCTCGAAGTCCTTGGTCATCTGGCTGACATGGAAGTGATGTATGCATACCGCATGCGCCAGATGCTTGCCGATAAGAAGCCGGTGATCGCACCGATTGATCAGGATGACTGGGCTAAAAATCTTCACTACACAGAAGAATCTGCGGCGGAATTGGTCGCGCTGTACGGGCTGAACAGGCATCACAACCTGCAGCTATTAGGTCGGCTAGAACCACAGGACTTGGAGAAGTCTGCCCACCATCCCGAACTTCAGCGCCCTGTTACAGTCGCTGAATATATAGAAAAAATCGGGACGCACGGCGCGAATCACTTGCGGCAGATTGAACGGCTTAAGCGCGGAGCTCAATCCTAACGCGCGGTTCCTCTTGGTCCCAGTTCAGAAAATCAGGGGCATTTTTGGAACAATGTTCTTGACATTCGCCTTCCATTCGCCAACAATTTCGCCATGGCAATCACCCGGCGGCAGCGGCAAGTTTATGACTTTATTTCGGAGTTCGTGCAAAAAAATCAGTATTCCCCTTCTTTTGACGAGATTCGGGTCGGTATTGGGCTGAACTCCCTGGCCACCGTACACAAACACATCTCGAATCTCGAAAAAAAAGGCCTGCTCACGCGGGACTACAACCGCAGTCGCTCGATCGATTTACTGCCGCCCAAAGGCAAATTCAAGCAAGCCATGGCTGTAAACACCGGGCTCGTGCTGCCGCTGGTTGGACGGATCGCGGCCGGACAGCCGATCGAAGCAATAGAGACTCCCGAGACCATCTCGTTGGCCGATTTCGTGCGCTCGAAGGACGTGTTTGTACTCGAAGTGCGCGGTGAATCCATGCACGACGAGGCTATACTGGACGGCGATTATGTTCTGGTAGAAAAGGTCAAGACTGCTCAAAATGGCGATATTGTTGTGGCGTTAGTGGAAGGCACAGATACGACTCTCAAGCGCTTCTACCATGAAGGCGAGAACATCCGGCTGCAGCCCTCCAATGCAGCCATGAAACCGATCATCGTGCCTGCCCAGTCCGTACAGTTGCAGGGGAGGGTAATCGGTGTCTTACGAAAGTATTGAATTCAGTTCCACGCAGAGGCGAGGCTAGGCAGAAGAAAGCTGCTGCGCAGTCCAAGCCGCCAGCGCTGCCAGGGGCTGTTCGGTCGCGGATCACCAGCGTCGAACCTTCCAGACGAATCAATTCTTTCTTTTTTAGCTCGCTTAGGAGACGGTTTCCCGCGACGACCCGATCATCTGAGCCATCTCTTCATGAGTCAGTATGGACCTTACCCGAATCTCCTCTGCTTGCTCCCGTCCGCTGGTCCAAGAGAGCAGCAGCCTCCTAACTTCCCCGCGGAAGAATGCGTCAGCACGAGTTCCGTGTATGTCGCCATAGGCCGACTGGAACTCTCTGCTCACAGCCTGAGCGGCGTGAAGGCCCCACTCTCCATGCTGCTCCAACAGCTTCATGAGCGCATCGCGCCGCAGAAAATTGACCTGGCATGGTCCAGCTGTCTCCGCTGTCACCTCGTAAGGTGTTCCTAAAATCAGGGCGCTTAGGCCCAAGGCCTCACCGGGCTCCGCTACCTTAAGGATCAAGACCTTCCTTCCCTAACCAGATGTGGTCGAGAGCTTCACTTTCCCAGAGCACAGAACAAAAGCCCCTCGCGGCATCTGGCCTTCGACAAACAGGATCGCTCCTCCGGGATAGGTGCCCAAATGGCTCTCCGCGCTGAACGTCTTAAGAACTTCAGGAGAGAGACCGCAGAACCACTTTGGGCCTGCGTGGCCTGCAGGCAGCGCAACTTTCGATGATTTCCAATCCGTAGGGAGTATTCATGTTTATGCCCGTGTTGCACTCGTCAAGAATGCGAAACGAACCGCTGTCTGTCGTGGGTAGAGCGTTTGGCGCTCGTTCCTTATACTGTGACAATGGCTCGCGGCTGGGAGAGCAAATCCGTCGAGGAACAACAAGCCGCGGCCACAGCTCCGCACGAATTGAAAAAGTTACTGACGGCCGAAGAAAAAGCCCTTCGACAGCAGCTGGAGGCGCTGCAACTTTCAAGAAAGAGAATTCTTCAACAGCTTGAGGCCGCTCAGAATCCGCGTCATCGGCAAGTGCTTGAAAACGCCTTAGCTGACCTCGATTCCCGTCTGGCACGCCTGGTCTAAGCCCGTGGTTTAGCGGTATTTGGGCACTTCTGACGTATAATGTCGCTCATCCCCCATGAAAGCCTATGTGTATGTTTCGCTGAAGAAGAGCGTTCTGGATCCTCAGGGCAAGACAATTCAAAGTGCTCTCAAGAAAATGGGATACAAGGGCCTGGAAGATGTTCGTCAAGGCAAGTATTTTGAACTCACCCTTGATGGTCGCGCGCGAAATGATGTAGAGGCTGAGGTCACTCGGATTGCGCGCGATGTGCTCACCAACCCGGTAATCGAGGAGTTCCAGGTTCTGCTGGAGGAACAGCCCTGAGCAGCGTTTCTGGGGCGGCTTGCAATTGCTTTAGCGAAGAGGGGAACCTGAGATGTGCGGCATAGTCGGCTACGTTGGGAAGAAGAGAGTAGTACCGGTCATTATTGATGGTCTAAAGCGCCTCGAATATCGCGGCTATGACTCGGCTGGCATAGCAGTCTGCGGCAATGGCGACGGGTTACAGATTCGTCGTGCTGAAGGCAAACTGCGCAATCTGGAAGAGGTCATTCGTCTCAAACCGCTCGACGGTACTTACGGAATCGGACACACCCGCTGGGCCACTCACGGCCGCCCCACCGAAGAAAACGCACATCCTCATCGCGACTGTAGCGGACGTGTCGTGGTCGTGCATAACGGCATCATCGAAAACTATGTATCTCTGAAGCGCAAGCTGATCGAGGAAGGCCATCGCTTCACCACTGAAACCGACACAGAAGTCATCGCCCATCTTGTCGAGAAATACTTCCTGAAGAGCGCCAACGGCCATCGTCCCTCACTCGAAGACGCCGTCAGAAGGGCTGTGGGTCAACTAAGCGGCGTCTTCGCTTTGGCGGTGCTGGCCGTCGATGAGCCTAACAAAATTGTCGCCGCCCGAAACGGTCCCCCGGCGGTGATCGGCCTCGGCAAAGATGAATATTTCGTCGCCTCGGACGTCCCCGCAATCCTCTATCACACCCGCGACCTCTTCTTTCTCGCCGACGGCGATCTGGCGGTGATTACTGCCGAAGGCGTGCAGCTCACCGATTTCAATGGACAGCCCATTGTGCGCCAGGTGCAGCATGTCACCTGGGACCCGATCATGGCCGAAAAGGGCGGGTTCAAGCATTTCATGCTGAAGGAGATTTACGAGCAGCCCCGTGCCGTTCGCGACACGACGCTGGGCCGCATCTCGCAGGAAACAGGCCACGTCTTCCTGGACGAGATGGAGATCACAGAAGCGGAATTTCAAGCCGTCAAGAAAATTAATATCGCGGCTTGCGGCACCAGTTGGCATGCGGCGCAAGCCGGCAAGTTCATGATCGAGCGCATGGCGCGTGTGCCCGTCGAAGTGGATTACGCCAGTGAGTGGCGCTATCGCGATCCCATCATTTCCTCCGATACCGTCACGATTTTGATTTCACAGTCCGGAGAAACTGCAGACACCATCGCCGCTCAGCGCGAGGCCAAGGCCAAAGGATCCAAGACGCTCGCTATCTGCAACGTAGTCGGATCGATGATCACACGCGAAGCATCGGGTACGATTTATACCCATGCTGGCCCGGAAATCGGGGTGGCTTCTACGAAGGCCTTCACCGCCCAACTCACAGCCCTCTATCTATGCGCACTCTATCTCGCGCAACTCCGCGGTGAGATGACACCGGATCAGGCGAAGGATGCTATCCAGGAACTGACCCGTATTCCCGGCAAGCTCGAGCATTTGCTCACGCATGAAGAAGACTGCGAAGATCTCGCACGCGAATACGTACGTTCCCAGGATTTCCTATTTCTCGGCCGTGGAATTCATTACCCCATCGCTCTGGAAGGCGCGCTGAAGCTCAAGGAAATCTCCTACATCCACGCCGAAGGCTATCCTGCCGGTGAGATGAAGCATGGCCCCAATGCCTTGATCGATGATAAGTTGCCTGTCGTAATCCTGGCCACGCGAGATTCCAAAGATCCGCTTTCAATGGTCCGCTACGAAAAGACGATTTCCAACCTGAAAGAGGTCAAAGCGCGCTCTGGCCGGGTGATTGCGCTCGCAACCGAAGGTGATGAGGAGATTAAGGAAGCTGCCGATCACGCCATCTACATCCCGTCCGCGCCAGAAGAATTGTCGCCGATCTTGGAAATTGTTCCCCTGCAGCTGCTCGCCTATCACATTGCGGTACGTCGCGGTTGCGACGTAGACCAACCAAGAAACCTCGCTAAGTCAGTGACCGTGGAATAAACCCACAAGCTGTCATCCTGAGCGAGGTAGCTGCTCGAAGCGCAGCAACTAAGAAGTCGAAGGACCCCAGGCCTCCCCCAAGTAGGCAAAGGCCCAACGAGGAATTCTCCCCATTCATCCAAAAACGCAGGCGGCCGCTACTTCTTTTTTACGTTCTGCACTGCCGCCACCATCGGTCTGCGCACCGGCACAATTGCGCCCCGCGAGGGATCGCTCGCCGCCGCCGCCCGTGACAAAACTTCTTCCTGAATGTATTTCACGAAATCCTGAATCTGCCGCTGCATCTCCTCCATGCGCTCGCGCATTTGCAGAATGATGGCGATGCCCGAGATGTTCACTCCCAAGTCGCGCGCCAGATTCAGAATGAACTCCAGGCGCTGCAGGTCTTCGTCAGTGTAAAGGCGGGTGTTCCCCTCCGTGCGGGATGGCTTCAGCAGCCCCTCTCGTTCATAAAGGCGCAATGTCTGTGGATGAATGCCATACATCTCGGCAACAGCCGAAATCATGTACGCGGCCTTGGATTTACGTTTGTTCATTCAGCTGTAAACATAGCAAATCCGCCCGGATCGTGCGCGCACGGTCATGATTGAATCTGATAGGCACACTGAACGGTTGCCCGCAGGGTGAGTTTTTGCGGCTGAGGTGGCGGAGGAGGAGGTGCGTATGCCGTTTTTCCATCCCTCCAGCTTTCCGCCGACACTTCAACAGTTTCGGTGCCCAAATGCAGAGTCTGCAACTGCGCAACACCTAAGAGCTGCTGCACGTCAAGTTCGCCAAGCACGATTTCGCCTTGCACGTAATAAGAGCGAACACGTTTCTTACGGTCGCCTTCGTAGACCGGAGCCACGGTAATCACTCCGGTCGAAACGTCTTCTTTTTTCAACGCTGTTACTGGCAGCCAAGGTCGCAATGCCCTGCATGGATTGTGTTGCGGCCTCGTAGGCTTTCTTGAGTTCCTTATCTTGAGAGAAAATGCGGAAAACGTCATGGTCGCAAGATCAGGGTCGGCTTCATACGTACCGTCCGCCTGCACAACCACACAGTGTCAGCGATGAATTTCAGCTCGGGAGCTTGCGCCCGAGCGACAGAATTACACGCGAGGAACAGTAAGACGATCCAATCCGGGCGCTCATACTGATCCCCTTGATTGCAGGAACGCTACACAAATCAGCACTTGCAGACTAGTTCCCAAGAGATTACGCAGAAAAAAGAGAGATCACGCTGCCGGCTGAGGCCTTTCTCCAACTGCCCACCCTGCAGGTTTGAGCGCCTGCTTCAGCACATAAGCCAGCACGCCCGCGCCGACCACCATCGCACCGAGCGCGAACGAACTGATGCCCGCTACCTGCTCGCTTTGGCTGCGAACAAGATCGAAGCTCAGCAAAAGCACGGGCGCCACGCCCACTGCGATAGCCCCAAACATCCCGCCGGGGACGCGGAACGGACGCGCCAGTCGCGGTTCGCGAATTCGTAAAACAATGAGCGCGACGAATTCCAGCCCGAGGCTCAACCCATAGACAAGGATATCCAGAGTCACAAGCCGCTCGAACCCCAACCCCAGGCACGCGGCCCATCCGATCGCCAGCGCCACAATGGCAACCCACGGCGCTCGCCGCCGATTCAGCTTCCCGAACAACTGCGGCAGCATCCCATCCTGGGCCATCGCCAACGGCAGCCGCGAGTAGCTCATCACCAAGGCGTTGAACATCCCGAAAGCGCTGAACATGCCCCCCAGGACAAGCGCGATGCGAAGCAGCGGCCCGCCCAGCAGACCAGCAATATCCGCCCAGGAACCGGTCTCCCATGCCCCGGCCGGCAGTCCTGTGATCCACACCGTCGCAACCGGCACGATGTAGCTGAGCGCCACGATCGCGACCGCCGCGAGCATCGCCCGCGGGTAGGTCCGCTGCGGACGCTCGACCTCGGTCGCAATCGTCGACGCGTTATCCCAGCCCATGTAGTTCCACATGCAGATCAGCAGGCCCCCGATCAAGTCCACCTTGGAAGTGGTCGGCGTAGTGACCGCATGGACTAAGGCGCCAAACTTCAGCGGCGAAAGAATCGCTACCAATGCAAAAGGCGCAGAGAGAGCAAAGAACAGCCACAATGACGTCGTGGAGACCACCTTCACCCCTGCGATGTTCAGCAACGCGCAGACGATGACCACCGCCAATCCGACCATCACCCCGCGATGCCCCTCAGCAAACCACGGAAACAACCGTGTGAGATAGGCAACAAACAGCGTCGGATAGATCGCCATGTCGAAGATCGAAGCTGCCAGCGAGAGCCAGGCTTCCTGAAATCCCCAGAAGTTGCCCATGGCGCGCCGCACCCAGGCATAGTAGCCGCCCTCGAACGGCAGAGCGCTCGAAAGCTCCCCAATCATGAACGCGGTCGGCAGACTCCAGAGAATGGGTGTGAGCAGGAGAATCAGGATCGCGCGCCCATAGCCGGCGCCGTGGACGATTTCCTCTGTCCCATACGTCCCGCCGGACACCATAAAGAAGGTGGCAGCGACCAGCGGCCATAGTGTGAGACGAACCGATTTCTTTCGTGGGAAGAAATTAAGGCGAGGCGAGACTTCAGGACGAGCGGCTGTTGCCAATTTCGATGGCTTCCTCCTCAGGCGACTCACTCTCAGCTACTCCGCGCGGGCTGGGCGCTTCGGGCTTTCCGGTACATTAGATTCCAGAAATCCGCTGAAGTTTAGTTTGCAGTGTTAATGTACGGTAAATTTCCCACGATGCAAGAGAAATTTCGAAAAGTTTTGTAAGCAGGCCGGAGTACGGAGGTAATTGACCACAGAGGCCACAGTGGCGCACAGAGGATTAGTTAGGGCTCATCGGATTTACCTCTGTGTTCCTCTGTGCCCGGTGGTTGAAGCTTTGCTCCAATCGTCCCCATCCACCACGCGCTTACTCCCGTTTCTCAGGTGAGCAACATGGATGTTGATCAGCAAACCCACGTGTCTCCCGCGCAGCCGCAGGTAGGAGAGTGGCTGAGCTTGGTGCCCAGGGTTGATCGCCTCAACGCACTTGATTTCGACGATTACTGAGCCTTCCACGATGAGCTCGATTCTGTAACCGAGTTCGATCTTTTGCCGTCATAGGCACCGGCAACCCGACTTGGCCCGCCACTCGGAGGCCTTGCTTCCGAAGCTCATACAAGAGACAGGCGTTGATACGCACTCTCCAGCAACCCCGGTCCGAGTACGGAATGCACCTTCATCGCCGCCGTGATAATCCTCCGGGTTATCTGATTTGTGTGTGGGGTGAACTGTAGGTGAGGGTGCGGCAGCCATGCCATGGCTATGTCACAATTTAGGATTTTTCTCTGTGATCCTCTGTGTCCTCTGTGGTTAATCCTCTTTGCGGGTTCCCGTTCGGGAAGTACGCACAGGCAATGGCGGAAAAGCTTGAACCACAGCGGGCACAGAGGTACACAGAGGTAAGATTACGTGTACCAAGCCTCGCCCGGACTTGCGAGCAGTCCCGCTTCGCTTCCACGAAAGGGATCTCCGGGGCCTACCTTGTACCAGGCATTACACTTTGCCCCAGAGTTCCGCTCTCGGATCTTCCGGATTCAGCTTCGCCAGCTCGCGCAAGAGTTCCTTTGTCTTCTCATCCCGCGGCATGGGAACCGTCACCTTCACCTCGACAATCTCATCCCCTCGAGCGCCTTCTCGGGTCGCCGAGGGCACCCCCTTTTCCCGCAACCGCAACTTCTGCCCTGATTGCGTTCCCGGCGGAATCTTCAGCTGCGCCCGCCCATCGATCGTCGGCACTTCCACCTTCGCGCCCAATGCCGCCTCAGTCGCTGTAACCGGCACCGTGATGTAAATATCATCCCCCTCCCGCCGGAACACAGGATGATCCCCAACCCGAATAATCACGTAAAGATCGCCTGGCGGCCCCCCATGGGCCCCGGTATTGCCTTTTCCAGGAATGCGAATCCGCTGCCCATCACGCGTTCCTGGCTTAATGCGAACTTCCAGCGGCTCAGTCCGCTCCACAGTTCCTTCCCCATGGCACACCGGGCAATCGGAAATATTCTTTCCCGTCCCATGACATCGCGGACACTGCACATTGAACTTCATGCGCCCGCCGGTCTGGGTAATCTGACCGCTGCCTCCGCATTGCGGGCACTTGCCCGGCGACTCGACGTGTCCCCGTCCATGACAATTGCTGCAGGTAACGCGTCGCGTGATGTTCAAGCGCATCACGCCACCGCGAATGGCTGTCCAGAACGGCACATTCACTTGATATTCGAGGTCACTCCCCGGTTCAGGGCCTTCTTCCGCAGCTCCGCCCCGCCCGCTGAACATGCCTGAGAAGATGTCCCGAAAACTGCCGCTTCCGCCGCCGGTGCTTCGCCTTCCACGGCCCCCCTCGAATAGATCGGAAAAATCGAATCCCCCAAAATCGAACGGCACTCCCTGGCCCGCGCCTCCCGCCTGACCACTGCCCGGGAAGCCGCCGAACCCTCCAGCTCCGGTCGGTCCGCCCCGAGCGTAAGCTTCAGCCGCCGCAGGATCGATGTTGTCCGAATAAAACCCGAGCTGGTCGTAAATCTTGCGTTTCTTAGGGTCCGTCAGGACGTCGTTGGCTTCGGAGATTGTCTTGAACTTTTCTTCGGCAGATTTGTCGCCGGGATTGACGTCCGGATGATACTTGCGCGCAAGTTTGCGAAACGCCTTGCGGATCTCGTCAGCCGACGCCGACTTCTTCACACCGAGTGTTTCGTAGTAATCCTTTTTAGTCGCTGCCGGCATTAGTTATAGATTGAAAACAGCCATTGCTTGATCTTCTTTGTCATCCTGAGCTGAGTGATCCCGCTTACTAAACCTCAGCACAGGCGCGAACGGGTATTCTCACGAACCCGCCTCGTACCCGACACTAGTATACGGCCCGAAGATGAGCCCTGAGAGGTACAGCTGCTGCGGCGCACACGTTTCGCGCATCATGCACTGTGCTGCGCTGGACTGTTTCGTCCTCGTAAGAAGAGAGTATTAGAAATTTCTAGAACTCTCGACCGGATAAGGCTCTGAATCCTTCCAGTAAAACCTTCTCACTTCCGGCAGCAGCAAAAAAATCGCAACGATAGCTGATCCCATAGTCATTGCTGCAAGGTCCCAGTCGATGTTATTCCAGCCATCATCAATCATGGCGTAAACCAACATGCCCAAAAGTAAGAGATTGCCCACAACAGCCATCCACCATCCCCATAGCTTCTCTTTCCACAATCCATACCCCGAGAGCAGAGCTATAAAAGCTGGCGCAAATAAGAACGCAGCGGCAATTGTCAGGCCTGAAATAGCTTCCGTTGCATCCGTCTCATTCCGGATAGCTGAGCTGCGCGTTAACGCCAGCAGGTACAGGGAACCCGCTAATAAGACCAGCCCCCACAGGAACTGCACTACGATCGCTCCGGTAATCCAACCGGACCGCTTCATTGGCTCCCCGAAACTTGGCGTCTGTCACTCTGAGCGAAGCGAAGAATCTATGTATTCTGACGGCAGCGCCAAAATGCCCGAGTTCTTGCCGTGATGATTGAGAAAGTATCCTCGATTTTCCGACTACCAGTGTCTCCTTGGCGAAGAGAGTCACAGCTTCATCGACTTCGGATTATTGGGATCGGAATAGTCGTACAACCCCTTCCCCGTCTTCCGTCCGTACCACCCAGCCATCACCAGCCGCTTCAGTAGAGGAGGCGAAGCGAATCGGCTCTCCTTGAATTCCTCAAACATCACTTGGGTGATGTAATAGGTCGTATCCAGGCCCACGAAATCGAGCAGCGTGAACGGCCCCATGGGATAGCCGCAGCCGAGCTTCATGGCGCTGTCGATGTCCTCAATCGATCCCACCCCCTCTTCGTATGCGCGGATAGCATCGAGCAGATAAGGCACCAGCAACCGATTCACGATGAACCCAGTCTTGTCGCTCGTTCGTACAGGCACTTTGCCAAGTTTCTTCGCAAACTCGTAGGCGGTTTGATAGACATCATTTGCCGTGGCAATTGTGCGCACAACTTCCACCAGCTTCATCAACGGCACTGGATTAAAAAAGTGCAATCCAATAAAACGTTCTGGGCGCTTGGTCGCCGTCATCAATTCCGTGATCGAGATGGAAGAAGTATTCGAGGCGAAGATGGCATCTTTGTTCACGATGCCATCGAGCCCGGCATACATCGCTTTCTTTTGGTCGACGTTCTCGATGATCGCTTCAACGATGAGGTCGCAGTCTGCGAGATCGGCGGGTTTAGTCGTGCCTTTGAGTCGCGCCAGAATCTGATCTTTTTGCTGCGCGCTAATGCCACCCTTGTCGGGAGGCCGCTCAGCAAACTTCCCCAGCGACTTGCGAATTGTGTCAAAGCCCTTATCGAGAAACTTCTGCTCGACCTCGAGTACGGTCGTGTCGAATCCCGCAGCCGCGGCCACCTGGGCAATACCCGATCCCATCAGCCCACAACCAAGAACTCCAACTTTCTGGATGTTCATACGCTTCCTTGATCATAGATGGCGTCCTTGCTGTTCCAGCTCGCCCCGTCCATGATCAACTCTCTATTCCGATACGGTTAAATCAACTGGTATTCCTCTGTGTTCTCATGGGGTTAACGCTTTTAATGCAGCAAGGAAGAGGCTCAATTCAAGCTTTCCACCACCATCGCAATGCCCTGCCCCCCGCCAATGCACGCACTCGCCAGTCCATACTTTTTCCTTCGCCGCCGCAATTCGTACAGCAGAGTAATCACTAGCCTCGTTCCGGTAGCCCCAAGCGGATGTCCCAGAGCAATCGCGCCGCCGTTCACGTTCACTTTCTCGCGATCGAGACCCAGTTCTTTTTCCACCGCCAAATACTGCGCCGCGAACGCCTCGTTGACTTCGATCAGGTCAATGTAATCGAGCGTCACTCCCGCTTTTTGCAGCGCGATCCTTGATGCGGGCACCGGTCCTCGTCCCATGACCTTCGGCTCGACTCCGGCAATGCCCCAGCTGACAATGCGCCCCAGCGGCTTGATCCCCCGCTTTCCGGCCTCTTCGAGCGACATCACCACAACCGCCGCCCCTCCATCCACGATGCCGCTGGCGTTCCCGGCCGTGACCGTGCCGCTTTTCCCGAACGCCGGCTTCAGCTTGGCCAGCCCTTCCATCGTCGTCTGCGGACGCCGATGGTCATCCTCGTTCAGGCTCTCGCCGGACAATTCGCCTTTGGAGTTCTTCAACTGCACCGGAACCAGTTCGCGCTGCAGCCGGCCTTCTTTATATGCCGCATCCGCTTTCTGTTGCGAACGCAGCGCGAATTCATCCTGCATCTCGCGCGTGATCCCATGCTGCCCGCCATACGCTTCGGCGGTACTTGCCATGGAAAGCCCACAGTAGGTATCAAGCAGAGCCACCATGAGCGAATCTTCCAGCTTGCCGCCGGGAGCAAGCGTAAAGCCTTCGCGCCCACGAATCACGAACGGTGCCTGCGACATGGCCTCCATCCCGCCCGCAAGCACGACTTTGGCCTCCTGCACCTGAATCATCTGCGCCGCAGTCACGATTGCCTGCATGCCGCTCCCGCACAGGCGATTCACGGTCAGTGCCGGAGTTTCGATCGGCAGTCCGGCCCGCAACGCCACATGCCGCGCTCCGTACAGAGCGTCGCCGGAGGTCTGCTGTGCGTTGCCGAAAACCGCATGATCGAAGTGACCAGGTTCCAGTCCGGCGCGCTCGATCGCGCATTTACCGGCAATCGCGCCCAGCTCTTGTGCAGTGAAGTCCTTCAGCTCGCCGCAGTAGCGCCCAAAGGGCGTGCGCGCGCCGCTGACGATTGCGATGTCACCCGGTTTGAGCATGAGGGTCCGCTAACAGAATGATTCAGAGAGCCTGCTCGAAAAGCGTAGTCTAACAGCGCGATATCGCAATTTGCCAGCCAGTGACGGGGCCGGGAGGGCCATAAAATTGATCGCGGTCAGCCGAGTTTGACCTCGCCAAAACGCGTGAGTAACATTTCGGCCTGGACTTTGCTCCGATGCCCCCGCGGAAGCTGTCGCACTACAACATCCTGGAAAAACTTGGCGCTGGCGGCATGGGTGTGGTCTACCGCGCCCACGACGAACAACTGGACCGTGACGTCGCGATAAAAGTCCTGCCCAACGGCATGCTCGCCAACGAGAGCGCGCGCAGGCGGTTCCGACGCGAGGCACTCGCACTGGCCAAGTTAAACCACCCAAACATAGAAGCCATCTACGAGTTCGATACCGATCATGGTGTCGACTTCCTGGTCATGGAACTTCTCTCCGGAGTAACGTTGGATGCAAAGCTCGCCGCCGGTCCGCTCCCTGAAATTGATGTACTGCGTCTCGGGATCCAGTTGGCCCAAGGACTTGAGGCGGCGCACGCGCAAGTTGTCATCCACCGTGACTTGAAGCCCGGCAACCTGCGCCTCACCAAAGAAGGCCGCCTCAAGATCATGGATTTCGGCTTGGCGCAATGGGCGCAAGGCGAAGGCGAAGCGGCACTCACGGCCACGCTCACCAAAAGCGAGGAGATCAGCGGCACCGTGCCCTATATGGCTCCCGAACAGCTCCGTGGTCAGACTGCGGATGTTCGCACCGATATCTACTCTGCCGGTGCCGTCCTCTATGAAATGGCTACGGGCAAGCATCTTTTTCCGGGCACTTCGGGGCCGCAGCTGATTGGCGCGATTCTGGAGCGGCCGCCTTCGCCTCCGAGTTCGCACAATCGCCGTATTTCGCTCGCGCTGGAAAGCATTGTTCTTAAAGCGCTCGACAAAGAGCCCAATCGTCGTTACCAGTCTGCAAAAGAGTTGGGGGTTGATTTGGAGCGGCTGAGCACTGGAGCCGCTCCGCTGAGTCATCGCCGCCGTCTGGCGTGGGTGTGGGCAGTGGTTGTTGCTGGCGCGCTCGCGATTGTATTCTTCGGCGGATTTCAAATCGCATCGCACCGGCGTGCGGTTGCTGCGAGTTCTACAATTAAGCCGCGGCGCTCAGTAGCGGTCCTGGGATTCAAGAATCTTTCGGCTAAGCCCGACGACGCTTGGATCTCCACGGCGTTATCAGAGATGCTGACTTCCGAGCTCGCCGCGGGTGAACAGGTCCGCGCGATTCCCGGTGAGAACGTGGCTCGCATGAAGCTCGATCTCACGATCCCTGATGCGGATGGTTTCAGCCGCGACACTCTGGCTCGCATCCGCCAGCGCCTGGGCAGCGATTTCATCGTCCTCGGCTCGTTCGTCGAGACGGGGGGACAACTTCGGCTGGACTCCCGTCTGCAAGACGCGATCGCTGGCGAGACCCTGGCATCTGTGACTGAGCAGGGCAGTGAAAACGAACTGCTTGACCTGGTCGCGCGTACTGGTGCGCGCCTGCGCACAAAGCTTGGTATCGGGGAAGTACTTGCGGGGGAGTCGCCCTCTGTTCGTGCGGCGCTACCGTCGAATTCCGATGCTGCGCGCCTGTACTCCGAAGGTCTCGCGAAATTCCGCGTATTCGAGATTCTTGCCGCGCGTGATCTGCTGGAGAAAGCGGTGGCCGCAGATCCCAATCACGCTCTCGCGCACTCAGCATTAGCCGCTGCATGGGCAGGGCTCGGCTATGACGCCAAGGCTCAGGACGAAGCCAGAAAAGCATTCGATCTCTCCACCCATCTCCCACGCGCGAACCGGCTTTCCATCGAAGGCGGGTACCGGGAGATCACCCACGACTGGGCCAAAGCTGCGGAAACTTATCGCACGCTCTGGGAATTCTTCCCCGACAACGTCGACTATGGACTGCGCCTCGCGAACGCCCAGTCGTCGTCTGGCCACGCCAAAGACGCTCTGGCCACACTGGCTGCCCTCCGCAAATTGCCTCTGCCCTCCGGTGACGATCCTCGCATCGATCTTGCCGAAGCAACTGCTGCGGACTGGTTGGGGGATTTGCACGGCGAGGCCGCCGCAGCGGAGCGTGTAGTGCAAAAGGCCAAAGCACAAGGCGCCAGAGTACTCATTGCGCGTGCCCGTCTATCCGAAGGTGGAGCTTTAGGCGATTTGGGTGAAGCCGCCAAGGCGATGCAGGCGCTGGACGAATCCAGACAGATCTATTCCGAGGTGGGTGATCAGCAAGGTGTCGCGCGTGCCCTGAACAGCATTGGAATTATTCATCGCCATCAGGGCAACTTCGATGAGGCTCAAAAGAGTTTGGCGCAATCTCTCGAGATCAGCAAAACCATCGGCAGCAAACTTGGGACGATGCAGGCCCTGAACAACCTTGCCAATACATTGTCGGAGCAAGGCAAGCTTGCGAACGCCGAAGGCGCATATCAGGAAACCCTGACGCTCAGTCGTGAAATTGGCGACAAAGGGCTGGAATCCATTGCTCTCGGCAATCTCGGCGGGATGCTCACGACCGAGGGCAAGCTAGCCGCCGCCGCACAGAAGTACAAAGAAGGGCTGATACTGGCACGCGAAGTGGGAGACAAGGACAGCGAGGCTCGCATTCTGGGCAATATTGCTGACCTGCTGAATCGCCAAGGCGAGTTGACCGCCGCCAAAAGAACACTGGAAGAGGCATTAACGATCGACCGCGAAATCGGCGACAAAAGCCTCATCGGATACGCCACAAACGCGCTGGGCTCAATCCTTGCCGCACAAGGAGATCTGGCCGCCGCTCGCCAGCAGCAGGAAGCATCACTCAGCGTGCGCCGGGAGATTGGCGAGAAGGTGACCGCCGCCGAAACCCGTTTCGCTTTGGCCGAACTGCTGCTCGAGCAAGGCAACTTCGGCAAGGCCGAATCCGAAGCACGCCAGATCGCTGCGGTTTTTCATGAAGAATCCGCAACCGACGACGAAGCCCAGAGCTACGCCCTGCTGGCCAGAAGTCTTTTGCCGCAGGGCAAACCTTCTGAAGCCCAGCAGGCAATCAAGCAGGCGAATTCGATTTTGTCGAAGACCCAGGATCCCACCACGCGGCTCACGGTGCAGATCGCGAGCGCGCAGGTTGCGGTCGGCGACAGTGAGGCGCTCGGATCCCGCCTGGCCGGTTTAGCCGGCGCCCGGAGAAGTCTCAACAATGCCCTCGCGGAGTCGAGAAAATATGGGTATCGCGATCTCGAGTTCGAAGCCCGCCTGGCCTTGGCTGAGATCGAAATGAAATCCGGCAACCGTGACGCATCACGTGCCACACTGCGTACCCTCGAAAGAGATGCGACTGCCAAGGGCTTCCTGCTCGTCGCGCGGAAGGCCGCGAAAACCCGGGGCTAACTAGGAAGGACACCAAACGCGTTGTCTTCCAAGCGGACCTCCGCCAGGCGCCTGCCGGATCACGGCTCGAATCTCCCGCCATCTTTCCGATTTCCCTCTTGCCTCAATAACAGAAGGAGGTAAGTAGATCCCCGGCTCTCAAAGTGGATGCTGACTCTCCCAAGTACGCTCGTTCTATTGCTGCCCAACACGCCGAGCCTCAGGATCCGCAGCTAATCATTTGTGCTCCAATGGGTTGCGTGTAAGTAGCTTTAATTACAATACCTTAGTTAGGGCTCATCGCAAACGCTCTACCCAATCGATTCAAGATTTAGCGAACTGCAGGAGGGTAGCTTTGTTCAGCGTGTTGTGCAGTCAAGAAGGAGAGGACGGCCAAACCGCTCAGAGCCTCGCGCCTACCAGCTCAGCTTCAGCGCAAACTGCAACTGCCGCGGATCGAACGCTGCCGTCGGCTTCTGCCCGCTGTTCCACAAAGGATTCACATCCGCCACGTTGAAGCGGTTGACCAGATTGAATGCGTCAACGATACCCTCAAGCGAAAGACGTTCGCCGAAGGGGATTCGCTTGGAAAGGCGTATATCGGTGAACACGTCCTTGGGCTTGGTGCCGGCGTTGCGGCCGAGATTGCCGTCCAGCGTCCCGTCGATAAAGCAGGCCGGGATCAGGAATCCGGTGGGCGAAGTGCGAGACGCCGCGGCAGTATCTCCGCAGGAGTTGATGGTGTTCGCGCGGACGATCAGGGGACGATCCGTCGGTGTGCTGAAGTCGAGATTGCGATCGTCGCCGCTGATGATATTGAAAGGCCGCCCGGACACGGCTTCAATGATCGGAGCCACAGTCCAGTAAGAGAAAAATCTTCCGAGGAAGCCGGTTCCCCCGAGCTTCCCGCTCTGGTAAACGCCACTGAAGACGAAGCGGTGCCGCTGATCGAAGAGCGAGTTTGAACGTTCGGCCGAAGGGTTGTAGTTATCCTGCGGCTCGAGCGGGGACTGGAGATCGGTCGAATCGTCAATTGTGTGCGACCACGTATAGGACGCCAGAAATTCGTAGTGCCGCCCAAAGCGCTTGCGCAGATTCGTCGTCAGACCGTGATAGACCGAGCTGCCATTGGCAAAATTGGCGGGCATGTCGCTAAATGGGACGCACCCAGACAGACTGACAGGATCGCAGCTTGTGTTGAGACCGTCCGCAGCGAGAATCGCCTGAGCCTCAGTGACGCAGATCCCCAGCCCCGCACCAATGAGGGCTCGAGCGATTGACGGGTTGAGACCCGACGGGCGGAAGAAACTTGTGAGTGCAGATGAAACCCATGCCGGACCAGTGCCCAGCTGGCAGGGCGTTCCTCCGGACGTGAACGGTACTGAACCAACCCCCAACGGGCCCAGGGTGGAAGCACCGGAGGTCGGATCGGTTAAGGCTGCCTGCCAGTTAGCAAGCAAGGCGGCCGGCTTCACGGCGTTCGCGTTAATGGGTCGATTCAGGTGCCGTCCGCCGTTGAAATTGTATTCGACGGCAAGTGCAACGTCATGGCCCAGATCGCGCTCGAATGCGAGATTAGCTTGGTGCGAGTACGCGTATTGAAAGCTCTTCGCGTTCGGGAATCCGAAAGGTTGGATGGCGAGCGGCACTCCCGCGGCTAGGTAGTTCTGATTCACCCAGATCGATTGCGTGTTCGGTGCGGGATTGAAACGTTGTTCGTCAGGAAGGTAGGTGAAAGAAGCAGGCAGGCAGCCAAGCAGTCCAAGCAGTCCCTGAAATGTGTTGCTGGCATTCAGAGAACAGCTGGCATCAGGAGCTCCGGGGAAGAGAACGATCTGCGGCGCCTGCGAACCGTCGGCAACGTCAGCGATAAATGCCAGACCCAGCAGTGGATGGTCATAGAAGATTCCGTAGGACGCGCGCACGACGGTTTTGCCGTCCTTTGTCGGATCCCAGGCGATTCCGATGCGCGGGGCAACATTGTTGGTGTCGCGAGGAATCCCCTGAGTGATACCGAGGAAATTCTGACCCTGCGCTGCTATCGAATTCAGCGCACTGAACTGCGGCGTGAATTCCACATCGTAACGAACGCCGTAATTCAGAGTCAGATTCGAGCGAATGCGCCAGCTGTCTTGAACAAACGCGCCCACGGGCGTGTTCGAGAAGCCATCATGCGGATTGCCAACGCCTTGAATAAAGTTCGCGGGAATTCCGGCGCCGTAGGCCTGTATGGGACTCAATCCAGGAAACGACGACGGGAATTGCAGGTTGCCAGCGGAGACACCTCCAAAGTTGTAGATGCCGCCAAAATTCACGGTGAAATCAGCCGAGAGCGGCAGGAAATTTCCATCGACGCCGAATTTGAAGCTGTGAGTTCCGACCGCCCACGAGAAATTGTCGGTGACTTGATATCGCTGTTCCGTACGCCGCACGAACGAAAACGGCTCACGGCCAAAGAAGGCGAATCCAGGGATGTTCACAGCGACATCGCCACCGCCCGGACCGCGCGAAAATCCATACAGCAGCCCGCGCCGGGCATATTGAAAGCGGAATTCGTTGATCTTGTTGCTGCCGATGGTCCACTGGTCTTGCGCGGTCAGAGACCAGTCGTGAAAATTCTGATTGGAAGTGCGCGAGAACGCGTTCTGTCCGAAGTTCTGCGGGCCTTGCGCCTGAACTTGAATTCCGGTCTGGTCGCTGGGACTTACGCCTCCGCGCAGCATGACGCGGTTGTTGCTAGTGAAGTTGTGGTCCAGGCGCAAAGAGTAAAGATCAGTGCGCTCGGTTACGGGAAAGTTTCCGATGAGGCTGTTCAGCGGAACGTAGGAAGCCGGCACGAAACAAGGAGGTGTCAAACATGATGTCGTGAATCCGTTGAAGCCGCCACCCAGAGCCGCTGGCCCCGGCCACACACCGTTCAGCGCCATGCCCGATGAGCGCCCCACCAGGACCACATATTGGTCAGTACCCGGAGTGCCTGGGGGCACGCTCTGGAGAAAAGCAATCTGCGGCTGTGTAGCCTGAATGACGTAGGTGTGCGGCGGCAAACCCAAGAATGCGGACGCGTCGAAGGGACTCAAATCAAAATGGTTCGCCCCGATGGAAGAGAATCCGGTTTCCTGGCGCCACGTGCCCTCCCAGGAAAAATAGAAAAAGGACTTATCCTTTTTGATTGGGCCGCCGAAATCGAATCCTGCCTGAACCCGAGTGTACGCTGGATTGGAAACAGTGCTAAACGGATTCACTGCCTGAAAATTTCTATTGCGGACGTATCCGAAAGCCGTGCCGTGAACATCATTCGATCCGGAACGCGTGATGATATTCACTACACCACCCGACGCGCGACCGTACTCGGCGGCGTAGCCGTTGGTGATGATCTGAAATTCCTGAACCGCTTCCTGCGAAACCGTGGAACGAATGCCATTGACTGAGTTGTCGACTGCATCAGCTCCATCCACATTCACCAGATTGGCACGCGCCCGCTGTCCGCTCATGTTCAACCCCGAGGTCGGAGCGGCTCCGATGGAAGGCGCATCGTCGCGAGCCAGCCGCGAGTCGGTCAAGGCGAAGTTGATGTAGTTGCGACCGTTGATCGGAAGATTATCGATGCGGCGCTGCTCGATCGTGTCGGTCGAAGAACTGCGCTGTGTCTCGACCAATTCGGCCGAAGAACTGACGTTGACTACTTCCTGCGCTCCCGCTACGGAAAGCGTGATCGGAAGTTGCGCGAGCTGGCCCACTGTGATGACGACGTCATTGGCCGTCAACTTGGCGAACCCTGGCGCGTCGACAGTGACAACATAAGTCCCCGGAGGTAAAGACAGGATTCGATACTCGCCGTCATTGTTCTCCGTGGTGGAGCGCTCGAAAGCTTTAGCCGGGGCGCGCGCGGTGACCGTCGCATTCGTGACAACGCCACCCTTTTCATCTTTCACCTTGATGTGTAAATCGCCCGTGGCAACGCCTTGGGCTAAAGCCAATCCGGCGAGCAGCAGAAGTACTGGCGCAAGCGTAGCAAGCTTTCCAGCAGTCATAATTTCTCCCTGAGGAGCGCAGTTTGGCGAAGGAGACGACAAGGCCTGTCACGCTCATGATCGGGTTGCACGGTGGCTGGCCAATACCGTGGGCGGTTTTACATCAGGAGCTGAGAAGAAAGCAAGCGATATTGCTGAGGAGGGCTCGGCGAGGAATCTTGTCACTTACCGGCAATACGGCTCAGCTGTTGACTCCTGTTTCTGTGATCGCCGATCTGATGCGAGTTGAATACCGCCTATAATCTTCCAATCTTGGTCAACAAGCCCGAGGCTGGGGTTGCGGCATTGTCGGCATCCTTCGCGGGCGGCCATTCGATGGTAGCCCGCCTGGAACGAGTGTTGGTCTGCTCGCCCCGCACCGCAGGTTGGCATCAGCCGGAGCGGGCGGCGCGCTGGCGCGAACTGGGATTCTTGCATGCGCCCGACTTCCAACAGGCGCAATCAGAACACGACAGTCTCCGTCGTGAACTGGAATTAGCGGGGGCTGAGGTCATCGAAGCGCCGCCGGCGTTAGACCTCTCTCTTGATGCCGTATACACCCACGATGCATCCTTCCTCACAGATTTTGGGCTGATCGTGATGCGCCCAGGAAAGGCGAACCGTGAGAACGAAGGCAAACATCACGGTTCCTTTTGCCTCCACCTCATGATTCCTACTCTGGCCAAAATCATTGCGCCGGGGACCACCGAGGCAGGAGATATTCTGTGGCTCGACCCCAAGACTCTGCTGGTTGGGCGCGGCTATCGCACCAACTCGGCCGGCATCGCGCAGATGAGAGATCTACTCGCTCCACTTGCTGTCAACGTTATTGCCGTTCCGCTTCCTTACGGTCGAGGTCCGTCCGCGTGCCTGCACCTGATGTCATTAGTAAGCCTTTTGGATGACCACACTGCATTGGTGGATCTGCCCTGGCTCGCTGTGGAAACGGTGGAGTTGCTGAACGCGCGTGGTTATCGGCTCATTGAGATCGACTATTCCGAGCGCGATACGTTGGCCTGCAATGTGCTTTCGCTGGGGGACAAGCGCCTGCTGACGCTGCAAGAGAACGAGAAAACAAATCACAAGCTGCAAGACTCGGGCTTCGATGTGCGAGCTTTTCCCGGTTCCGAGCTCTGCATTAATGGCGGTGGTGGGCCTACTTGCCTCACACGCCCGCTGAAGCGCCGAACGGATATTCTACGAACCGAATAGAGTTTAAAAATTATAGCGGTATATTCCCGTGTTTCTTTGGCGGGTTCTTATCGCGCTTGGTATCGAGCATTTCTAAGGCGCGGATCAGTTTCCTTCGTGTTTCACGCGGCGGGATGACGGCGTCCACAAAGCCACGATCGGCGGCGACATAGGGATTGGCGAAGCGGTCGCGGAATTCTTCTATCTTGCGCTGGCGCACTTCATCGCGGTTTGCTGCGTGTTCCAGCTCCCTCTTGTAGACGATATCCACTGCTCCCTCCGGACCCATGACGGCGATCTCTGCTGTCGGCCAGGCGTAGTTCACATCGGTGCGGATGTGCTTGGAGGCCATCACGCAATACGCGCCTCCGTACGCTTTGCGAGTGATAACCGTCAGTTTCGGCACAGTCGCTTCGGCGAAGGCATAGAGCAGCTTGGCACCGTGCTTGATGATGCCGCCATATTCCTGATTTGTGCCGGGGAGGAAGCCAGGCACGTCTTCGAAGGTCACCAGAGGGATATTGAAACAGTCGCAGAAACGAACGAAACGCGCGCCTTTTACTGATGCATTGATATCCAGCGTCCCAGCCAAAAATGCGGGCTGGTTTGCAACAATACCGACCGGCGTTCCGTTCAGACGGGCAAATCCCACTACGATGTTTTTCGCGTAATGCTCCTGCACTTCAAAGAAGTAGCGATCGTCCACGACCCGTTGAATGATGTCTTTCATTTCGTAGGGAAGATTCGATTGATCGGGGACAACAGAGTCGAGTTGTTCGTCCATCCGGTCGATGGGATCGGTGCAGGTTCTGCGCGGAGGATCGTCCAGGTTATTTGAGGGTATGAAACTCAGCAGTTCGCAAATCATGGATAAACATTCGGCATCATCCCGAGCCATGAAGTGGGCCACGCCGGAGGTCTCGTTGTGTGTATGTGCGCCGCCGAGCTGGTCTTTGCTGACTTCTTCGTGGGTGACTGTCTTGATCACGTCAGGTCCGGTGATGAACATGTATGAAGTCTTATTGACCATCACGATGAAATCGGTAATAGCGGGGGAATACACTGCGCCCCCGGCGCACGGCCCCATGATGGCGGAGATCTGAGGAATAACGCCGCTATAAAGGGTGTTGCGGAGAAAAATATCCGCGTAGCCTGCGAGGGACATAACCCCTTCTTGAATACGCGCCCCCCCGGAATCGTTCAATCCGATCAGCGGCGCGCCCATCTTCGCAGCCAGGTCCATGATCTTTACAATCTTGGCTGCGTTGGCTTCTGAAAGCGATCCTCCGAATACAGTGAAATCCTGAGCAAAGACAAAAACCAGGCGTCCCTCGATGCGGCCGTAACCGGTTATGAAGCCGTCGCCGTAGTACTTCTGCTCCGCCATGCCAAAATCAGGGGAACGGTGAGTTACCAACTTGTCGGTTTCCTCGAATGTGCCGTCATCCAACAAGAACTCGATTCGTTCTCGGGCGGACATCTTGCCTTCTTTGTGCTGCCGCTCGCGGCGCTGCGCCCCCCCGCCTTCTTCGGCCAGGCGATCGCGTTTCTTAAGCTCTTGCAGCTTTTGTTCCAGGTTCATGAGTGGGAAGATTATAGGCGAGAAGGAATGCACGCGACGGGCGGAGCAGCAGTTCATGCTCCGCGGTAATTCGCCCCCGATTCCAACTCCATGCAGAATGTATCGTAAGGAACAAGGAACAATGAAGCCGAATCGTGTGACGGTGACTGCGTTTGCGGTAGGCGTGCTTTCCCTAACTCTGTTTTTGGCAGGGATCAGTAAGCCATCAGCCACATTTTATGACGAGCAGCAATATGTCTCATCCGCCCGAGCACTCCTAGCCGGGGCGGCTAATCCCAATCCGGAGGCCCCGCCCTTGGGAAAGCTGCTGATCGCGATAGGGATGAAGGCATTGGGAGATAACCCGTGGGGCTGGCGCATCGCGGGTGCGGTTGCTGGCGCGTTGACGCTAATGGCGATGTTCTTGTGGACTCACTTGCTCTTGCACGACTACGTGCTTGCGCTGACCGCTTGTACGCTCACACTCTTCAACAACTTCTTGTTTGTGATGTCGCGTGTTGCCATGATGGACGTGTTTTTGGTCATGTTCATGATGTGGGGACTGGTGGCATTTACTGCGGTATTGGAATGGAACGGCCTTAATGTGACGAGACGGCGGCTGATCTTGGTTTTCGCCGGCACAATGTTCGGGTTGGCTTGCGCCTGCAAGTGGAACGGCATAGATACGCTTGGCATTGTGATAGCGGCGAGTGCCGTGTTGCTTTTGGTGGCAAAGCAGGCGGATGCTGATCGCATTCTCCGCTACAGAACGCACCTTCTAGAAGTCGGAGTCTTACCTCTTATAGTTTCTCTCTTGGCGGTTCCGGTCGTTGCATATTCTTTGACTTATTGGCCGTTGTGCCGCAGCCTGCATCGACCATTCACGATCGGTGAACTGCTGTCCATGAATCTTTACATCTGGCGTTTCCATCTCGCAACTCCGGGGAACAAGGCGATCGCTTCACCGTGGTATACGTGGCTGTTTGCCACAGACCCTCAACGGGGGTTGTCCTATTTGGTTGGCAACTGCGTAGTGATGTGGGGCGGGCTGCTGGCGTTGGTGTTTTGTGCACGCCGTTTTTGGAATTCCTTCCCTGAGACGCTGGTGCTCGCTCTTTACGCCGCGAATCTGCTTCAGTGGGGGATCACGCCGTGCAAGAGTACCTTCTATTACTACTACTATCCTGCCGCGATGTTCCTGGGTGTAGCAATCCCGTTGGCCTTGCGCCAACTGCCTGAGCGGGTATTTGGGATGCGCCCAGCATTCATTCTGGTGCTGGCCTCGGCTGTGTTCTTTCTGTTCTGCTATCCCAGGATGGCACATCTGGATGCGCCCTGGGATTGCGCTTTCGGATGCTGGTCGTGACTTGGCAATGTCTCAGCGTTACTCCATGCTTGATCCCATAGGCTGGTACTTATATTTCTTGCCATCCCAGAAGAGAACCGAGACCGTCTGATTCCCGCCAAGCTCGTTGGCGTAGATCGCCGTCACCGTCTTCTTTTTAACCAGCAGCTTCCTTACCGTGATCTGCTTGTATGCCAGATTTACGATGAGGAATTTCACGCTTTGGCCAGTAGTCCGCCATGCATCCGCTCCTGCTCCATGGATGATCAGCAGCGCCAGGCTGCGGTTCTCCGGTTCAGCGGTCGCGAACTGGGTCGTGATCTTGGGGTCGCCAAAGCCATAAAAGGCATAATAAGGATCGAGGACGACATAGTGATTTTCAGCCGCATCGGTTAGCGGGTTCTTGCAGCGTGCTGGAATAACGATGTCGGCAATGCCGTCATTATTAAGGTCACCCACGACGGCAGGAACATCGGGATTCAGCGTGCAACTCGAGCCAAACTGTTTTTGGACGAAAGCGTTGTCTACGTCGGGCGTGGTCTGCTGCGCACGCAAGTTCATCGAAATCGCGAGCACAAAGATGCAAAGCCTAGGCCGCATGGACTCAACTGTAATCGGTCGCACGGCGTCTGGATAGAGACAGTAAAGGTGCTGCCGAACCTTCCGTAACCAGCGCGGCTGAGATCACCGCTTGAAGTGCTCCCAACCTCGAGGTTTTAACTCGCCGCCACTCCTCTCAGTCATCAAAATAATGCGCTCACCGCGCTGGATAAACCCAATCTCCGTAATCTCAACGCCGGCGATGCGTGGTGGCACGCGTCTGCCTCGCGACGCGCAGAAGAGCAGTTCGTAATCCTCACCACCGTGTAACGCAAAGGCAAGCTCCACGTCTTGTCGGTTCTTTCGAATGCTCGCTTTGGGAATCGCTTCAGCCTGGATCTCGGCGCCTACGCCGCTCTCTTCGCAGATATGCGCTAAGTCCGTGGAGAGACCATCGCTAAGGTCGATCATGGCCGAGGCTAGATCCTTTTCACGGAGAAACCGCGCCACATTGATGCGTGGCTCGGGATAGAAGTGTGCGGAGTAATCGGCAGCGCGAAGCGTTCCGCCTGACAAGAGCAGATGCAGAGTGGCAGCTGACGCGCCCAACTCGCCAGTGACATAAATTCTGTCTCCGGGACACGCACCGGAGCGCAGAATGGCCTTCCCTTGGGGAACAGTCCCAAGTACCACGATGTCTGCCAGAATGCCTGCCTTTGACTGTGAAGTGTCACCTCCCAAAAGAGGTACCCCGAATTTTTTCCCGAGTTTGAGCAGACCGCGAAGAAATCGATCGACCCAACTCTGGGGCAGCTTCGCGGGTACCGCGAGGGAGAGCAAAGCTGCTATCGGCTCTCCTGCCATGGCTGCGATGTCGCTAAGCCCGCGCGCCAGGCAACGATGGCCCACGGATTCCGGCGGGTGCCAACCACGGCGGAAGTGAATCCCTTCAATGCTGAAATCAGTCGTGGCAAGTATCTCCTGCCCGGGTGGGACTCTGAGCACGGCGCAATCGTCGCCGATGCCAAGGGCGGTGTAATTATCCGGTCGTTTGGCGGCTTCGCGGCGGATGCGGGCAATCAGGGCTTTTTCATGCAGCGGCACGGATGTAAATATAGATGAGGACTTGACTCCAGCCCAAGTTGCTCACTTTCAGCAGCTCAGAAGCTTTGCCGGTAAAGGTTGTCAGGGCAACTTGCGTCATGGTACGGTCATCTATCGGACGCAGGCAGTTCGATGTTCACCTGGTTTCAATGCGGGTTCCACCCACCAGGTCCGCTCAGGTTCGCGCCGCACGTCGCACCAAAGTCACCGGGTCGTAACGGGTCCTGTTGACCATGCTTCAGCACCCGGCCTTGGTAATCCAAGAAAGGCTCTGCCGCCGTTGACACGGAGGAACCTACTTTGTTACCGTTGCCAAGCTCTTTTCAAATACCTGTGGCCGAACTAAGTGCTGCATCGCCTGCGGATTGCAGCCAAAGCAGTCTCTGGCCACTCCCGGTTCCGGTAGACGGGCTCAGACAGTACCCATCCCACGATGGGGGCGAAGCCCAAATTCAGGACAAAGCGACCCAGCAACATAGAGATGGCGTCGTCCTGAGTGTCAACAAAAGGAAAGACTTGCGCAGACGCTTCTACATCCTCTTCGTCGCTCGTGCGGAAGATGGGCAGCTTCGTAAAATCCCCATTCCCATCCACTACGCGTACGTGTTCCTGATTGGGGCAACCATCGGCATTCTGAGTCTGACCGGTATTGCCAGCTCCTATCTGAGAATGCTGTGGAAGGTATCTCAGTTCAACGAGCTCCGTACCGAGAAGGAAGATCTCAAGAATCGTTATACCCGCTTGGAACAAGTGGCGAAGGAACGCGACATTCAAGTCGCCTCGCTCGGTTCGTTGGCCAGCGAGGTTTCTTCCCTTTATGGGCTGAAATCTGCTTCGGGAATGGTTACGGCAACGTCAGAGAAGATTCAAGACGCTCAGATTAACTCCTCAATGGATCAGCTTTTCGCGCTCAAGACCTCGGCGATTAGTGGCGCTACCATGACCGGGCTGTCCCTGGGTTTGGTGCGTAACGTTACTACCGCGGACTGGCTGAAAGCCAACTCGGCCCCGAATCTCTGGCCAGTTGAGGGTCCGGTTACGGGATCTTTTGGGGAGCGAATCGATCCTTTCAATGGTGAAGGCGCCTTCCATAGCGGCATCGATATCGGATCGAGCTTGGGGCAGGCGGTTATCGCGCCCGCGGACGGCATTGTCGTTTTTGCTGATTTCATGAGCGGCTATGGTCGTGTCGTCATGGTCAATCACGGGCGTGGCATAACCACCCGCTATGGGCACCTTGCGAACTATGCGGTGGCTCCCGGTCAACAAATTCACCGTGGCGATACCATCGGATACGTGGGCTTAAGCGGCCGATCTACGGGGCCACACCTACACTATGAAGTCCGCATTAATGACACTCCGGTCAATCCTCACAAATACCTGCGGCTGACCTTCGCTAACGTGGGTGGCTTCTCTGCCGGCAGTTGAGTTGCTGGTTCTTAGCTCTTAAGCTTTTGGCTGCCTTACTGCCTCAACCCCATCCACTTTTCGGAAACCACAATTGAGTTCCCGGGATTCTGCGGGTCGTAACGAACCGAGGTCGGGAGCCCCAGCCGACAGGAGTGCAGATTGATCCACTGTCGCAGGTAGGTCACGTCCTGCGAAGCTTCGTAGGAGACACCTGCAACGTCATAGTGGTAGATCAATAAGGTAGCCGCACGCGGAGTGGGCGACTTCTTGCTTCCATTGACCGTCATCTCTTGAACGTCGATCACGGTTCCGTCAGTAATGCGGCCGACGCGGTCTAGCCACTCTCGCCGCTCGCGTTCCAGTTCCTCAGGACTCTTGGGTTTCCTGCGCAACAGGAAATACATGACGAGCAGCGCGAGGCAACCGGCCAGAATGAGACTATAAAGGCGAAGGGAAATCATGATCTGCAATTCAGTTGCAGCAGGTTTCGCCTGCCGCTGTCATCAGGATAAAACCGCAAGCCTGAATTCGGAAGAGCTTGCGAAGTTACGGAAGAACAAAACTGTGTACTGCTCGATTTTGCGATCAGGAGAGTTCTACCCCCGATCCTCCACGGGATTTCGCAGCGTTCCCACACCTTCTACGCTTACTTCCACCAGATCGCCGGCGGTGACGGGCCCCACGCCTTTTGGCGTGCCCGTCGCAATCAAATCGCCGGGCAAGAGCGTCATGACGTTCGCGATATAACGGATCACAACGTCCAGCGGAAAAATGAAATCACATGTATTGCCCTGCTGGCGAATTGCTCCGTTGACCGTGGTTTCAACGTTCACCCCGGCCCAGGGATCGATCTCGTCGGTTACGACTGGCCCAACCGGGCAGAACGTATCGAAGCCTTTGGCCCGGGTCCACTGGTCATCCTTATTCTGCAGATCGCGAGCGGTGAAATCGTTCACACATGTGTAGCCCAGAATATAAGGACACACGTCTGTATCTGGTGAAAGCTGGTAACAAGGCTTGGAGATCACCACTCCCAGCTCGCCTTCATAATCAGTTCGTTGAGAAATCTGCGGTCGGCGGATGCTTGCGCCCCGAGCAAGCAGAGAACTCGGAGGCTTCAGAAAGATCAAAGGTTCCGTGGGAATTTCGTGGCCCAATTCGGCGGCGTGCTCACGGTAATTGCGGCCGACGCAAACGATCTTGGACGGTTGAACCGGCGGCAACAGTGTGGCGTCAGCCAGAGAGATGTGATCGAGGCGTTTGCTGGGCAAACCTTCCATATCACCAGCTGCTGTCTCGGGTGAACTGAGTAACAAGCGCGTGATCTTCTCTACACCAGCGACGCTCTCGACCAATCCATGGTGAGATTGGCCATTCAGTTGAAAACGGCAGTATTTCATTCGCGCTTTATCTAATCGAAGTGACAGCCCAAGACAGCCATCTTAGAATCCGGCCTGAATGCATTTTGTAACACATCGAACAAGAAAGCTGCTCGAAATCAGATCACTAGAAATTCCAACCTGCTGCTCCGGAACTGCATCTACTGGTGCCTTAAGCCCTTGCGGCCTGGATTTCTATACTCTTTCCGGCTGCCAGCAATCCAACTGGTCGACGGTGGAACGGTGAGCCAGGAAACCGCAGCTCAAGCTATAAGCGCAGATGGCCAGCTGATGAGCGTAGAAGCCCGATCAGAACGGCGGTCTTCACGACTTCGTTCGTTGTTGCGCCTTCTGGGCCCAGGCCTGATCACGGGCGCCGCCAACGACGACCCTAGCGCGATTGGCACCTACGCCAAGGCCGGAGCGGCCTTCGGATTTTCCCTGCTGTGGCTGGCGCCGCTGATCTTCCCGATGGTGGCGGGAGCGGTATTTCTGTGCTCAAAACTGGGAATGACCACGGGTATGGGGATAGCCGGGGTGCTCCGCCGATATTATTCGCGGCGCTTGCTTTATCCGGTCGTAATCGCCGTGATGATCGCCAACATCGTGGAGGCCGGCGTCGATCTCGGAGCCATTGCTGCAGCCATCCAGCTGCTGGTTCCGATTCCGACGACCGTCATCATTCTCGGCATCACTGGGCTGATCCTCGGATTGCAGACCTGGGGCTCTTATGCGCTGCTGCAAAAAACCTTCAAATGGCTGGCCCTGGCGCTCTTCTCCTATGTTGGCGCTGCTGTGCTCGCCAGACCGGACTGGAGCGAAGTAATCCGCGGAACCTTAACACCGAACTTTGGTCTCAACGCGAACTTTCTTTCGGTGATCGTGGCCATCACAGGCGCCAGTTTGTCCCCTTATTTGTATTTCTGGCAGGCAAGTCAAAAGGTAGAAGAAAAGATTGCGAATGGGTGCCACGATCAGTCTGGGCGGCACGGTACATCGGACGGGGAATTACGCGAAACCGCGTGGAATGTAACCCTCGGAATGCTGTTTTCTTGTCTGATCTTGTATTTCGTCATGCTGTGCACTGGGGCCACGCTGTTTAGAAGTGGCCAAACCAGTATCGATTCAGCTCATGCCGCGGCCCAGGCTCTCGCTCCACTGGCAGGCGACGCGGCCAGAGCTTTGTTTGCGGTAGGCGTGATTGCGGTGGGTATCCTGGCAGTACCGGTCCTCACGAGCGGCGCCGCATATGCCCTGGCCGAAACTTTTGGCTGGCGACATAGTCTCAATCAGAAACCTGAGCACGCTCCCGAGTTCTACGCTGTAATTGCTCTCTCCACTTGCGTGGCTGTGGCGATTGGATTTTCACATATCAACCCCATTAATGCACTGTTCTGGGCCGCGCTGCTCATGGGTCTGCTTGCACCTCCGCTGATGTTCATCATCATGCGCATTACGAACAACCGCGAGATCATGGGGGAAAGGGCCAACGGGGTAGCCATCAATCTTTTAGGCTGGATCACCACAGGAGCGATCTCTGCCGCCACATTGGCCTTGATTTGGAGCTGGCTGCGCTAAACGGCTACGGCAGAGTTTCACTTGTCTCCTGCGATCGTTCACTCTCGTTGCCACGCAGGTCTACGGCAGAAACAGAATAGTGATACGTCCTTTTCGCCTGCACGTTCTGATCGCGAAAAGCTGGGGTCTTTAGCGGCTCCGAGTTTAGCCTGCTCCATGGAGCGCTTTCTTCTCTCCGATATACGTTATAACCAGCAAAATCTGCATCGGTGTCCGGCATCCAGGCGAGGTCCACGCTCGGGGGTTCTCCTGGCCCGGAGGCGACCGCCTGCACGCCGACAGGAACGGTCGGCGGAAATACATCATGCGCAAACACCTTGATTGTGGGAGTGTCATCGCCCTCGACTTCCGCCTGAGTTTTTTCGCTAGCGATCGTCAGAACAGTAACAACTGTTGCGCGATACTCATAAGTCTTCTCCCACTCGAAGCTTTGGTCGAGCACTGACGGATTAGCGCAATCCAAGTCGATGTCGCCGAAGCGGACATCCTTACGACCCTGCTCTGCGCGGCGGTAAATTCGAATGCGGTATTGCATTCCCGGCGCTGCCTCGATGGTTGGCGACGCACAAGCCCACGCAAGGCGGATACCTTTTGCCGTCAACTCTGCCTTGAGACTCGAAGGTGGTTGCAAGGTGGGAGCTGCCGGAACTCTGACTTCATTCGAGAGCCCAGCACTGCGGCCGCTTTCGTTCAGAACCGCAACGGCATACGTAATCTGGGCGCCAGGATTCTTGCTTAGTAGCTCTTCCGGCAAAGTATCGACATAAGTCCCTTGCAAGTCTGATTTTTGGGGAGGCGTTCTCGTTTGACGAGAGCCTTGCGGGGGCACTTCAGCAATCGGATTGTGGCAATCCCCAATCCGACCATCCAGTGCGCGACAGATTCGGGTAGGACCCCGGTGGCGAATAGTCTGTCGCTCCGTGGTTCGCGTTGGTGCTGTCCAGCTCAGAAGGACATTGTTGCGTTTGCGCACTGCCCGCAGATCGTTAACCGGTTTGGGCAGCTCAAGTGAGGGAGGAACTGGAATACCGGTTGACCCACAAGAACTAAGCAAAGCGCCTGAAAGCAAACAGAGACAGAGCTTCGGGGTGTTTCGACCCATGCCGGAACGAACAGGTTAACAGAAGCAGACAGGCCTCTATTGCAGCGGCTCTGACGTGTGCTCATGCACGATCAGCCACTTTCCGTCCTGCTTCTGCCAGATCACAGTCCAGCGCATGTTCGCCATATCCTGTTTCCCGTTCTTCAGAGTAGCCTCCTCTTTTAGTGTCGCCGTGGACCATGCCACGTCCCCATGCTGGTACACGTCGGCGTCGTCGTTCAGGGTCAGTTTGAAGGTCTTGTAATCAGCCAGCAGTTTTTTACTCCATTCGCATACTCATCCCAGCTGCTGTATTTCAAGGGAGCAATGTCGAAATACGCGTGGATACCCTGCGCGTAATACTGCGCGACGTTCGCAGGATCCATGCTGTTCCACCCGTCCAGCAGCTTTTGCAGAAGAGCCTTGTCAGGCGCTGGGCCGGAAGCCTTCGCGCGTCGGACCTCTTCGCTGCCGCAATCGCGGCGGCTGTGAATACGAGCGCAGAGCAACTAACAGACCAAGTTTCCGCATGAGAATTATCCTCCTTCGGCGCAAGATTGTCGCATAGCGACCCGCAGACCACAAAGTACCCCGGAGTTAACCAAGAACTATCAGCTGAGAACTGGTGGAAATTGGACAACCTTAACTGGACACCGTTCCCGACCTTAGACTCATATGCCGACTGTTATAATTCGCGGGCCTTATCGGGTCCACGTATCACGTTCTTAAATCGAAATCCATGATTGGAGGAAATTTTGAAAACCATTTGCATGTTGCTGCTCGTCCTGTTGCTGTTGTTCTCCGTCTCTGCTGCGCAAAACGCGCCGGCTCGCACTGATGTCTACCACGTCCACTTCGCTGCCGCCGCTCCCGGCAAGGCAGTTCAACTTGCCGATTCGTTCAAAACTCCGCTGCCCAACGCTCCCATGCCCGGACACACGCTCGTTCTCCGCCACAACTACGGCGACGCATGGGATTACGTCGTTATCCAGCACATGGGAACCAAGGCCACGGTGGAAGCGACGCCTTCTGCGATCCCTTCTTCTGTGCGCGATCTATACGCCTGGCACAACGACACGTTCGTGAACGGCCCCTCCTGGGCCGACTTCACTCGTGCCATGGGCATTGGTGAGCAGACGTCCAAGACTTCCGGATCTGAGTACGTGGTCTCTGTTTATCGCGCTGTTCCTGGGCATCGCGACCAACTGGAAAAAATGCTCAGCGGTTCAGCTCAAAGCGGAGCCCTGGGAAATGTACTCATGCAGCACCTGGAGGGTGGGCCCTGGAACTATCTCTCCATCGTACGCTTTAACTCCTGGCATGACCTCGCTACCAGCGAAACCAACGATGCGGCACAGATGTCAAAGAACCAGGGCCCCTGGTTCGACATGCGCGATCACGCCATTTTCCACAACGACACGCTGGCGGATCGAATCGTGCCTTGACCATTCTTACTGGACTGAAGCCCGGAGCGATGCCGGGCTTGTTTTTCCTGTGGGCGAGGCCGCTACTATGGACTGTCTTGGTGCCTATCCGATGGGAGAAATCTCCCTCTCATTCCACCCCTACGGGAGAATCCGGCTAAATCGCCTGATGAGCTCGGAAATCAACATGTCATTTTGACGTTTCCTCCCACTGTTACTGGCCAGATTCCATTCTTGGTTCTGGACTTTAAGCAGGAAAATCACCTCTTCCCGTACCCCTTCACCTCACCATCCACCGCGACCGCTACATATCGCTGACTCGCCCGGTCGCGGAACTGCACGACCTCGTGCCCCTTTCTGGCAAGCTGCCCCATCGACTCGGCTTTTGCCGATTCTGCTCAATCGCCTGGTATTCCCTCCCATTCATTACAAACCTGACAGTTCGAAATCTTCGGCCGGTGCGCGTCACCCGCAGAACCTTCCCGCCCACCTCAAGCGAAGTGGCCTTCATCAACTGCGCCGCCACCGATCCCACGAGCATTATCTAACATCAAATCCCACTTTCCGTCACCGGTGGGTCTTCCGTGCTTCGGTTAGAGGCATTGGAAGGTTCCCTGGTAAACCCGCCATTCCACCAATTACCAGCATGGTTCTTATCTATCGTGATGCCCGCCCGATGTTTTCTGGCCGCTCTCACGAGAAACAAATCGCACCCTTCTGAGCCGATGTAAAATTTGCAGCCATTATCCCCCCGCTCCGAGGTGCCCGATGAAGGGAACCATGATGCAGTTTCCGCTCACGTTGACTCCGCTCTTCGAGCGAGCAGGCAAGCTGTTCCCGAATGTAGAGATCATCTCCCGCAGGCCGGACAATTCCACTCATCGCAGCACTTACGCTGACATGTGTCGCCGCGCCAGGGCTCTGGCAGACATTCTCCAGCAATGCGGAATCCGCCCCGGCGATCGCGTCGCCACGCTGATGTGGAATCACTCTGCGCATTTGGAGGTGTACTTCGCCGTCCCACTTATTGGAGGAGTGCTGCACACACTCAACCTGCGGCTCCATGGCGACGAACTGGCATTCATTATCAATCACGCCGAGGATCGCGTTCTGATCGTAGACGACGTCCTTCTGCCTGTATTCGAGAAACTCAAAGATAGGGTGAAGTTCCAGCGCGTCATTGTCGTTCCATTCAGCGGAGCTCCCGTACCCAACGGGTATGAGGACTACGAACTGCTGCTACGGCAGAGCAAGGGAAATCCGAAATATGCCGACCTCCGCGAAGATGACGCCGCCGGCATGTGCTACACCTCCGGCACAACTGGCAAGCCAAAGGGCGTCGTCTACTCCCATCGCGCGATCGCCCTACATTCCTATTCGATCTCGCTCCCGGACAATTTCGGTATTTCCCGCGCCGACACCATGCTGCCCGCGATGTCCATGTTTCACGCCAATGCCTGGGGTCTGCCTTACGCCGGGGTGATGAATGGCGCGAAGATCGTTCTGCCTGGGCCTAACCTGCAGCCCGAATTGATCCTGGATCTGCTGGCTGCCGAGCAAGTGACGTTGACCGGCGCCGTACCTACTGTCTGGCTTGGTGTATTGCAATGTCTGGAAAGGGAACCGGAGCGCTGGCGCTTGCCGAAAGATATGCGCATCATCATAGCGGGATCGGCTGCGCCGGAGACCCTGTTCCGCCACTACGACAAATTTGGCGTGCGCATGATTCACGCTTGGGGCATGACCGAAACAGCTCCCATCGGTACTGTCTGCACGCTCGGCCCGGCGATGCAATCCTGCTCCGAGGACGCCAGGTACGAGCTTCGAACAAGGCAAGGCGTGCCGTCACCCTTTGTTGAGATTCGCGCTATGGGCGACAGCGGCGAGGTTCCCTGGGATGGTCAAACGCCAGGCGAGTTGGAATTGCGTGGTCCGTTCATCGCAGGCAGTTACTACAATTTGCCGGAAGAAGGACCTAAATGGTCTA
>Ga0075425_100000153_pt1 | contig 59654 bp, 50 predicted proteins | sample SoiMethybrSBSTD4_FD_75300 | JGI IMG/M metagenome (GOLD analysis project Ga0075425, IMG submission 75300) | Bulk soil microbial communities from a Populus tree surrounding site in Tennessee, USA - Soil MetaG P. TD hybrid SBSTD4 | ecosystem: Environmental > Terrestrial > Soil > Tree plantation... | reverse complement strand
CCGTAGTCGAGCACCGCGTGCTGCGCCGGGCTGATCGTGTTCGAGACGGCAATTTGATCGGTGATGGCCATGTGAAGGGTCCTCCACAGATCGCTGCTCGCAAGACGAGGGCCGACCGCGCGCGCTAGGATATGCGGCATGCGACCGACATTGCTGTGCTCGATCGTGATGGTTTCGGTATCGATGGGAACGGCGGCGCATGGCCAGATCAAGGCGCAGCCGCCCAAGAGTCGGGTGACGCCGCCGTGGGACAAAGGGATTCAGGCGATCAGCCGCGATAGTTTCTACAACGCGATCGCGTGCGGGAAACAGGGCGGCGCCAACCCGCCATGCGTGTTCTGGGACACCGGCCTCTGCAAGAACACGGACTTCACGCTGGCGGTGTACACACCGTACAAACAGGTCGCCTACGAAGTCTGGCAGGCGGTGCAGAAGAAGCAGGAGCCGCCGACGCCGAGCTATGCCGATGCGCAGCGGACGCGGATCACCGTCGGCGTCACCCCGGCTGCGGGCGCGAAGAACCCGATCACCGGTGTCACGATCTCGCGCGGCGGGCGCGTCGTGAAACCGGTGACGCAGTCGCTCGAATCGGGCGGCGGCGGCAAGTTCATCTTCGACTTCGCGCCGTTCGCGCCAACCGAGGACATCACGATCGAGTTGGCCGGCAAGGTGCGCACCCTCAAGTGCGGGGTCGACAAGGCGGTACTCGCGACCTTCCGTTGAATTTCAATCGCCGTAGCGCGCCGCTCGGCTAAAGCCGTCGGGCTCCATTGAACATCGCATTCACGCGCCGTTGTAGCGGACCATCACGATGGTGACGTCGTCGCTCTGGGTCGCGCCGGCGCAGAAGGTCTGCACGTCGGCGAGCAGCGCGTTCATGATCTGCTGCGGCGGCTCGCCGCGGTGCGCGTTCGCGCAGGCGAGCAGGCGGTCGTCGGTGAACTCCTCGCTGTCGGGGTTCATCGCTTCGGTGACGCCATCGCTGAAGGCGATGATCAGGTCGCCTTTCTCGAGCGTCAGCGTCTCTTCCTCGAATGCTGCCTGTTCGAACAGGCCGAGCACGACGCCGCCCGTGTCGAGCCGCCGGATGCCGGACGCCGAGACGAGCAGCGGCGCGTTGTGTCCGGCATTGCAGTAGGTGAACACGCCGTCGACGCCGAGGATGCCGTAGAAGGTCGTGAGAAAACGCGACTCGATCGCGCGGCGGAACAGGCCGTGGTTCAACCGGGTGATGAGCGGCGCCGGGCTCGCCTGATAGGTGGCTTCGGCGCTGAACATGCCGAGCACAGCCGACGCCAGCAGCGCCGCGGGCGACCCCTTGCCGGCGACGTCGCCGAGAATGAAGCCAAAGCGATTGGTCGCCAGGTCGACGTAGTCGAAGAAATCGCCGCCAACCGCGCGGCAGGCGATCGACGCCGCCGCCGTCGAGAAGAATGGACCTTCGCGGTTGCCAGGCGGCAGCAGCGACTGCTGAATCGCCGCGGCGACCTTCAGTTCCTGCTCGAACTTCGCCTTGTCGAGCGCTTCGCGATAGAGGCGCGCGTTCTCGATCGCCAGCGCCGCTTCCGCCGACAGCGTTTCGAGCGCCGACTGGACCTTCAGCGAACGGAGCGTCGCCCGCTCACGGCTATCGAGATAGAGCACGCCGATGATCTCGGTCGGCAACTTCTGATCGGCGCGTTCCACGTAGCGGACCAGGCGCAGCGGCGTGCACAGCACGTGACGGATGCCGAGGGCCACGGTCACGTTGTGCGCCTGCTTGAGATCGCCGTCGAGCAGGTCCTCGACGATCGTCTGCTGCCCGGTCGCGAACACCGATTCCGGAATCTTGCGGCTGGTCTCGAACGTCTTGCCCGGCAGCGTCACCTTGCCGCGGGCGCGCGCCAGCTTGAAGTCGAGCGTTCTGTCGCGGTTCGCCAGCATGATGAAGGCGCGGTCGGCGCCGGTGACCTCGATCGCCGAGTCGAGCACCATCGCGAGGACTTCGTCGAGGACGCGGCCGGAGCCGAGCGCGCGCAGCCCTTCGAGCAGCGCCGCCATCTGGCGCAGTTCGGTCGCGGCCGACACCACGCTGTCCTCCACCGACGGCGCGTCGTCGTCGACGTAGAAGACGATCTCGGTGTCGCCGGCCTGCCCGAGGCGCAGCTGATCGCCGTGCGCGAGGACGCGTTCGGTGATCTTCTCGCCGTTGACGAAGGTGCCGAAGCGCGACTGCTTGTCGCGGATGATGCACGTGCCGTTGTCGCAGGAGATTTCCGCGTGGACCCGCGAGATGTCGGCGCCGGCGAGCCGCAGGTCGGTCTCGCTGCGCCTGCCGATCGTGAACAGCGGCTTGTCGATGTTGACGGTGCGCGGGCCGAGCGCGTCGGTGATATGCAGGCGCGGGCTCGGCGACGACTCCCTCATGGCGACCGGATTATACGGCCACCGAAGCGGCGGCGCGGCGCGGATAGAATGGCGCGTGCCCCGCTTCAAGCTGACGATCGAGTATGCGGGAACGCGCTACAGCGGCTGGCAGATTCAGAAGAACGCGCGGACGATCCAGGGGGAAATCGACCGCGCCGTGCGCAGCGTCACCGGTCGCGCCGACTTCGAGCTCTACGGCTCTGGCCGCACGGACGCCGGCGTGCATGCGCTGGCGCAGGCCGCCCACCTCGACGTCAGCACGACGCTGCCGCCAGACACATTGCGGCGGCGGCTCAACGACGAACTGCCGGCCGACATCAACATCCTCGCCGCGGCGCAGGTCCCGCACCGCTTTCATGCGCGCCACGACGCGGTGGCCCGCCGCTACCTCTATCAAGTCGCGACCCGGCGCACGGCGTTCGCGAAGCCGTACGTCTGGTGGGTCAAGGAGGCGATTGACGTTGGCCGCATGAACGACGCGGCGCGATCCTTCGTCGGCCTGCGCGATTTCCGCTCGTTCGCTGCCAGCGACGCCCGCGACGACGCCGACGAGCCGCCGTCGACGCGCGTGCTGGTCGATCATGTGGAGGTCGGAGGCGACGGTCATCTCGTCCTGATCAGCGTGCAGGGTTCGCATTTCCTCTGGAAGATGGTCCGGCGCATCGTCGGCGTCCTCGTCGAAATCGGCCGCGGTGGCCTGCCGGGGGATGCGGCAGCGACGATGCTCGCGAAAGGGTCGGAGGCACCGGCGCGGCTGACGGCCCCGGCGTCGGGTCTGTTTCTCGAGAGAGTGTTCTACAAGGGCGACGCGCTCGACGTGCCGGTGCGGGCGGCGACTCCGCTCGACCGGCCCTAAAGCCGCACCCGGTGGATGACGATAGCCGATAAGATGCTGGTAGTCCCTGTGTCGCAGCCGGCGCGCCGTACGCTCAGACTCGAAGCGCCGCGCTCCTGGCAGATGCTCAATCTGGCAGAGCTGCGCGAATATCGGGAGTTGCTGTTCTTCTTCGTCTGGCGCGACGTCAAGGTCCGCTACAAGCAGACGGTGCTCGGCGCCTTGTGGGCGGTAATTCAGCCGCTGCTGACGACCTTCTTCTTCGCGCTGCTGTTCGGCCGTTTCGGCGGCATGTCCAGGCAGGTCTCCGGTCCGTACGCGCTGCACGTGTTCGTCGGCATGATGCCGTGGACCTTTTTCAGTAACGCCGTGACGCTGGCCGCCAATAGCATGGTCGGCAGCAGTCACCTGATCACGAAGGTCTACTTTCCGCGGATCCTGGTGCCGGCATCGTCGATCGTCTCGAGCCTCGTCGACTTCGCGATCTCATTCCTGGTGCTGGCGGTCATGATGGCTGCTTATGGCGTCGCGCCGACGTGGCGGATCGTGACGATGCCGCTCTTCGTTGCCGGCACGGTCGTCGCCGCGACCGGCGCAGGCGTGCTGTTCGCGGCGCTGATCGTCACCTACCGCGACGTGCGCTACGTGCTGACCTTCGTGATGCAGCTCTGGCTGTTCGCGTCGCCGGTGCTCTACACGCTCGACATCATTCCGCCGCAGTACCGCTGGTGGTACGCGATCAACCCGATTGCCGGGATGATCAGCGGGTTCCACGCCAGCCTGCTCGGCGGACCGTTTCGGCTCGATGTGATTGCGATCTCGACCCTGACGACCGCCATCCTCGCCTTCGCCGGCGTGCGCTACTTCCTCCAGGTGGAGCGGCGGTTTGCCGATGTCATCTGACGCGATCGCGATCGAGAAGCTCGGGAAGCGCTACACCATCGGCGCGCGGCAACTCGGCAACACGACCTTCCGCGAGTCACTGACGTCGATGGTGACGGCGCCGTGGCGCCGCTTCCGCCATCTCTCCGGCAACGCCGAGGACGCGACGCAGTTCTGGGCGCTGCAGGATGTCAGCTTCCGGGTCGGCGTCGGTGAAGTGATCGGCATCGTCGGGCCGAACGGCGCCGGCAAGAGCACGCTGCTGAAAATCCTGTCGCGGATCACGGCCCCGACAACAGGGTTCGTGGATCTGACGGGGCGCGTCTCGAGCCTGCTCGAGGTCGGCACCGGCTTTCACCCGGAGCTCACCGGCCGCGAGAACGTGTTCCTGAATGGCGCAATTCTCGGGATGTACCGCAACGAGATCCGCCGCAAGTTCGACGACATCGTCGCATTCGCCGAGCTCGAACAGTTCATCGACACGCCCGTGAAGCATTATTCGAGCGGCATGTTCGTGCGCCTCGCCTTCTCGGTCGCCGCGCACCTTGATCCCGAGATCCTGATCGTCGACGAAGTGTTGTCGGTCGGCGATCTGCATTTCCGGAATCGCTGTCTGGGTCGGATGCAGGATCTGCGCAGTGAAGGACGGACTGTCCTGTTCGTCAGCCACGATCTCACGAGCGTGCGGCAGTTGTGCACGCGCGCGCTGCTCCTCAGCGCCGGCCGCGTCGTCGACGATGGCACGCCGGGCGATGTGACGCGGCGCTACGAGCAGCAGCATCACGAGAACGGCGCGGTGCAGAGCGGCGCCGTCGATCGCGTCCACCCGCCGCGCGGCTACCACCTGAAGCGTGTTGAGCTCCGCAACGCCTCTGGAGCAGTCGCCAGCCGCTTCGACGCCGGCGAGACGATGGAGATCCATCTGTGGGCCAGCGGCCCGGCGCCTGAGGATTCGTACACCGTCGAGTTCAAGCTGCTCAACGACGACGACCACGTGATCAGCTTCGGCGCCGCAAACCCGGTGCAGAACATCTACTATCGGGCCGAGCACGAGCACTTCGTCTGCCGGGTCGGGCCGCTGCCGCTCACCGAGGGCACCTACTCGTTGAGTTTCAGCATCGGTGTCTGGAACGTGGCGCGCTGGGACGCGTGGTCGAAAGCGATCGGCTTCACGATCGAGCGCTGCGATCTGTTCCACACTGGCCACGGCATCAGCAACGTTCACGACGGCGATTTCGTGCTCCACCAGGAATGGCTGATCGGTCCCTGACACCGCTCGTCTCCATCAACATCCCGTGCTACCGCCAGCTGGACTACGCACGGCGGTGCCTGGATGCGATCCGCGCGCAGACCTTTCGCGACTTCGAGGTCGTCCTCTATGACGACGGCGAATCCGACGAGTACCGCGATTACGTCGCCGGCCTCTGCGACGAGCGGGTTCGCTACCACCGCAACCCGGTGCGGCTGGGCGCGATGCGCAACATGTTCCACGCGATCACAGCCGGCAGCGGCCGCTACACGATGGCGTTCCACGAGGACGACCTGATCGGATCGCAGTATCTCGAGACGGCCGTCGGGATTCTCGAAGCCGACCCGTCATGCGGCTTCGTCGGCGCCGAGGTGCAGCAGTTCGACGCGGAGCCGTCGCGACGCGAGTTGGATCGTCCGATCGCGGCGTCACAGGTAGACCGCTACGCCGACGGCGCCGCGTTCGTGCGCGCGCTCGCCCGCGGCGTCAACCCGATGTTCGCGTCAATGGTCTACCGGCGGGCGGCTCTCGACGGCATCGCGCCTGCGCACGACGACTACGCGACGCTCGTCGATCGACCGTTTCTCCTCGACATCCTCAATCGCTGGTCGGCCGCGATCGTCCGCGGTGGGACGGTCTGGTATCGCGCGCACGGCGAAGACGATCGACGGCACGCGGCGATGACGCCGGAGCACATCCTGCGGCTGTTCGCCCGCTACCGGGCGGCGCTGCCGGCCGATCTGACCGACGCCGACCGACGCCTGTTCTACGATTTCAGCGGCTACTGGCTGTTCGCGCTCCATCGCCTGGTACCAGACGAGGCGCAGTGGCCGCTCCGCCGGTTCGTGCTGCGCGCCTGGCGCGAGCGCCTCTACAATCCGCGCTGGTCGCGCGGGATCGCCCGCAAGCAGCTGCTCGCCGACGTCGTCACCGGACGCTGACGCGATGAGGGTGATCGCGCTGCTGCCGGTCCGGAACGAAGCGTGGGTGCTGCGGCACGCGCTGTCGTGCCTGTCGGCGTTCTGCGATGTCATCCTCGTCGGCGACCAGGACTCCGACGACGACTCGCGGGCGATCAGCCGCAGCTTTCCCAAGGTGCAGCTGCTTGAATCGCGTGAAGCGCTCGTGTGCGAGCAGGCGCGATGGCAACTGCTCGATGCCGCCCGCGGCTATGACGGTGAAAACCTGGTCTGGTGCACGGACGCCGACGAGCTCGTGTCGCCGGCGGCCGTCACACGATATCTTGCAGCCAACCGCGACGCTCTTGCGCCCGGCACGGTCATCGACACGCAGTACGTACACCCCTGGGGAGGCATCGATCGCTACCGGATCAACAGCTGGGCGTACGGGCCGCACTTGAAGGAGATCGCGCTCGTCGACGATCGACGGCTGGACTACAGCCGCAGCGAGCGCCTGCCGCTCCATCAGCCGCGCGTCCCCGACGGCGGCGCAGCGCACGTCCGCGCCGAGGGCGTCCATGTCCTGCACCTGCAGTGGCTGCTCGCGCGGCGCAATCAGTTCCGCCAGGCGTGGTATCGCTGCCGCGAATTCCTCGACGGTGCGAAGACTGCGGCGCAGATCAACGAGCGGTATGCGATCACGCTGCCCGACGCGAACCTGCGCACCGCGCCGACGCCCGCCGAGTGGATCGACGGGCTGACGCTGCCCGATTTGTCGGTCGATCGCGAGCCGACGTGGCAGGAGCGGGACATCTTCCAGTGGTTCGAGGAGCGCACGCCGCAGTTCTTCGAGCCGCTCGAGATCTGGCACCTGCCGGAGCTGCGCGACGCTTTCCGACAGCAGGCGGGACGCGAGCCGCGGCCAGATCGATCCTATCGGCCGCGGTGGCCGGCGCGTGCCGGGATGCTGGCGCGCCGTTTCGCGGCCGGCGCGCGGCGCCGTCTGCCGTTCTGATGATGGCGCGGCCGTTCCTGACGGTCCTTACTGCGCCGATTCCGAGTACGCCGCGCCGCTGGTATCAGGCGGCCCGGCGTCGCGTCCGTCCACTCGTGAAGCCGGGCCATCCGCTGCCGGTCGTCTCGCGGTATCCGGGTCATTACGCCCTCGTCCGCAGCGTCGTCGAAGGACTCGAGGCGATCGGCGCCGACTTCAATTTCAACCCGCGCCGTGCGCGTGATGTCGGCCGCGCCGTCTACGCGCCGGAGAATGCCGCTCTGCGCCAGGCGGCGGTGTTCAAGCGACAGGGCCGGATTGAGTACCTGGTCGCCGGACCGGTCAACGCGCTGTTCGCCGACGAGAACGACCGCGTGCTGTTCCTCCCGGAGATCGATCGGCTGATCATCCCGTCCGACTGGGTGACGGCCTTCTACCGCGACGCGCCCGATTTGCTCGCGAAGAGCCGTGTCTGTCCGAGCGGCGTCGACGCCGAATTCTGGAAGCCAGGACCAACGCGCGTGCGCCGCACCGCGGTCGTGTACTGGAAGAGCGGCGACGCGGCGTTTTGCGAGCAGGTCGAAGCGATCGTCCGCGGCTGCGGCCTCGAGCCGCGCCGCGTCGAGTCGGGTGCCGGCGAACACGCGCATTTCACGCCTGCGCAGCTGCGCGCCCTGTTCGACGAGGCGGCCGTCGCCGTCTTTCTCAGCGCGTTCGAGACCCAGGGGCTTGCGCTTGCGGAAGCGTGGTCGATGGACGTGCCGACGCTGGCGTGGGACCCGCGCGGGATCGCGTCCTGGCGCGGGCGCTCGTTTCAGTCCGGTTCGTCGGCGCCGTACCTGACGGCGGCGACTGGCCGCTCGTGGCAATCGATCGATGCACTCGAGCCGTTGCTGCGCGAGGCGCTTGCCGGCCCGGAGTCGTTTCGGCCACGGCAATGGGTGCTCGAGCACATGACCGACGCGATCTGTTCCACCGCGCTCTACGCCATCATCCGCGACGGCATAATGGGCCGTTGATGCTGACCGAAGCGGAGGTCGCGCTTTGCGCGCTCGTGCGCGAAGGGTCGACGCCGATCGACAAGGCGATCGATGACAAGATCGTGGCGGCGGCGCGTGCGCATCGCCTCCACCTTGTGCTCGCGCAGTACCTGAACCGCGGCGATCTGGCTGCCGACCTGCGCGCCGCCGCCGCCGTTGACGCCGCCCGCCAGCGCGAACTGGCCCGAACGCTGACGGCGCTGGCGACGGCTGGCATCCGCCCGATCTGCATCAAAGGCGCGGCGATCGCCTACACGCATTACCGCCGGCCGGAGATGCGGCCGCGGCTCGACACCGATCTCCTGATTGCACCCGACGCGCGCGACGCAGCGGCGCGCGTGCTGCGGGCGGCCGGCTACGAACGTCCAGTCGAAACAGGTGGCGACCTGTGCACATCGCAGCTGCACGTGACGCGCGTCGACAGCGCCGGCATCGACCACCACCTTGACGTCCATTGGCGCATATCCAACGTGCTCGCCCTGGCCGGCGTGCTCACCTACGCCGAGGTTGCGGCGCGCCCATGCGCACTGCCGCAAATCAGCGGCGAGGCCCTGGCACCGCGCGCGATGCACAGCCTGCTGATCGCGTGCGTGCATCGGGTCGCGCACCATCGCGACAGCGCGAACCTGCTCTGGCTGTACGACGTCGCGCTCCTCGCCGATTCGCTCGACGAGCGCGAACGAACGGCGTTCGCGGCGCTTGCCGACGAGCGGCGGGTGCGCGCCGTCTGCGCGGTAAGCCTGCGGCGCGCAGGCGACGCATTCGGCGGCGCGGCAGGCGATTTGGCGCGCCGCGTCGCGCCGGCCGCCGGCGCGCCAGCCGAACCGAGCGCGGCGCTGCTGTCGCCGCGGCTGCGCCTCGTCGATCTGCTCGCCGTCGATATCCGATCGCTGGACAGCTGGAGCAAGCGGGTTCAGTTGGTCCGCGAACACGTCTTCCCGAGCCGCGCCTACATGGTCGCGCGCTATGGGACCGGGCGGCCGCTGGCGTGGCTCTACCTCCAGCGGATTGCCGGCGGGGCGCCCAGGTGGTTCCGGCCGTGAGTCGTCCTAAAGGCGGACACTACGGACGGCGTCGAGCGTCGCGAAACCGGTGGCGCCGGCTGCGCCGACGACGATCCCGCTCGTCGCTTCGACCCACGCGTGAGCGCGAAGCGCGTCTGGCGGCGTCGTGGCGACGCCGAATCGAATCGTCGACGGACGGCCGTTGGCCTCGAGTAGCCAGTGGGCGGTGAGCGCGTCGGCCAGACACGTCTGTTTCCCCGGCAGCAGCGCGGCGGCGGTTGCGACGGCCCAGGCGACACGGCGCTCGAACGCGGCGTCGGTGGCGCCGCGCGGCCATGCGCGGGCCAACATCGTTCCGCTTCGCCGCAGCGCGCCGAACCGCACCACGCGGAGCAAGACCACCAGCGCCGCGCGAATAGCGACCGCGGCGATCAGCAGCAACAGTTCACCGATCGACCGCCCGCGGGCCTTCCGTAGCAATAAAATCATCGCGACGCGTCAATCATACGCCGGCAACGCGAGCTCGCCCGACGGCAGACGCACGCCGAGCGCAAGCCTGATCACCTGCGCATAACTCTTCGTGCCGGCCTCGATCCGATTCGCCTTCAGGTACGCATCGTAGGCGCGCCAGCCGGCGGCGGCCACCCGCGGGCTGACCTGCCGCGAGATGCGATCGCGGATGGCCTGCAGGTCGGCACGCGGGCCGGCCTCGAGCCGGCGGGCGATGGTCGTCGCCTCGCGGCCGCCGAGCGACTGCGCAACCTCGCTGTAAAAAAACAGCCAGCCGCTGTATTGCGCGGGCGGCGGAGAGCGGAGGCAGGCCAGCCACCCGACGAAGTTCGCCTCGCCCTCGTCGGCAAATCCCGCAAGGTGGCTCCACTCGTGGGCGACGATAAACGGTCGTTCGAAGGGCAGGACGTCGCTGGCGATCAGCGTTTCGAGAAAGAAGGGGTCGGTCATGCCGTCCACGCCGGCGCGACGGAAGTACCAGTCGAGCATCGTGCGCTTCGGCCGCGCCGGTTCAATCGCCGCGCCGCGGCCGATATCGGCGAGCGCGGTGCGCAGTCCGGCGACAACCTGGTCGTCGATCGCGCCGGCGGTCGGAAACCCGACCGCATGCGCGGCATCGTGCAGGGCGTTGATTCGCGTGACGGCGACTGCCGCCGCCTGTGCCGCCGCGGCGCTGGTCACGCGTCGCGCGTCGAACTGAAGCGTCGACGTCAACGGTGTTCGCCGATAGTTCAATCCCCAGAACACCAGGAAGCCGACGTACACGACGGCAGCAATCGTCAGCACGCGAACGACGAACCGAACCGCTGCCCTCGCCGCGCCAGCCTGGCGCCACTCGCGCCACGTCGCAACACTGACCGCGACGACTGTTGCGACGATCAGCACGTCGAGGAGCGCGATCGGCACGACGTTCGACGCCCGTGTCAGCCCACGTTGCAGCACGGGATAGACGCCAGCCGAGTACAGTCGATCGATGGCGCCCGCCGGGATGGGCACCAACGCGCAGATTGCCACTGCGACGACGAGGGCGACGCGCCACCGCGACCGCCGTGCAAGTCCTGCAAATTCCACTGGTTACTGGCCTGTCGCGACGCTAAAATGGTGATCTCGTTTTGTGCACGAGGGGACTACCGTATCGTTGAGCTGAGGCGGCCGATATGTTAGGATGCATATTGGTTGTCAAAGGCGTTTAGTGTCTCTTAAAGTCATATATCCTGCGGCAAGGCTAGCGGCCCTCCGCCCGCCGCCGATAAGGTGATTCGAGGATCGTATGTCTCGCCTCATGTACACAGCCGTCGCCGTAGTGGTCGCCACGACGCCGCTGATGGCCGGCGCGCAATCGATTGCGCCGTCGCGAACAACGGCCTCCGTCCGCAGCGCCGTGCGATCGAGCGCGCCGCGACCGCTGACAGCGCGGCCGACCGGTCTCACGACCATTCATGGCAACGTGCTCGACGCGACGAACGGCAACCTCCCGAACGTTGTGGTTCGTTTGAGGGACGCGCGATTCGGTCGCATCGTCGACACTGAATTTACCGACAAGTCGGGTCTCTTCACATTTCGCACGCTGGACCCAGGCAGCTACATCGTCGAGCTGATGGGCAACAATTCGTCGGTGCTCGCCGCCAGCCAGATTCTCAACATCGAAGCCGGTGAAATCGTCTCGGCGATTGTGCAGCTGCCGCTCCTGGCGCCGGCCGTCGGTGCGGCGGGAAGCAGCACCGTGGCAACGGCAGCCGCCATTGTGACCGAAGCCGCCGCGACGGGCGTCGTCGCCGTCATTGCCACCGATCCGGTGAGTCCGATCGAGTAGCTGATGCTGGACTCGACGTCGTCCGACGCACCGCAGGCATCTGGAGCGCCCACCGGCGCCGCGCCGACGTCGCCCGCGTCATCGCACACACCGCCGCCGCAGTATTCGGCGGAGGGTGATGTCCATCTGCTCGATCGTCTCGCGGTCCTGTATCGCTACCGGCGCATCTGCGTCACGACCTTCGTGCTCGTGACCGCGGCGCTGACGATCCAGGGTTACAGCACCACGCAAATGTTCCAGGCGCAGGGCCGCCTGCTCATCGAAGACGAACGGTCGACGGCGGTTCCGGGCCTGCAGAACGACGCCAACACCTACTACGAAGACCCCGAGCCGTATTACCAGACGCAATACAAGATTCTGAAAGGGCGCGACCTCACGCGGCGCGTCGTTCGCAAGCTCCATCTCGAGAACGTCACCGAGTTCAACGGCAAGAAGCCGGCGCCGCCGTCGGCGTCGTCGCTGCTGCAGGATTTGAAGACGAAGGTGATGAGCTTCGTCCGGCCGGCACCGGAGCCGGCGGAACCGCCGAAAGTCGATGAGACGGCCGACGAATCAGGGCTGGTGAGCGGATTCATCTCGCGCGTCAACGTCGAGCCGGTGCGCGGCAGTCACCTCGTCGACGTCACGTTCCTCTCCGAGGATCCGAAGTTCTCCGCCGTGGCGGTGAACTCGCTGCTCGACGAGTACGTGAACCAGAATCTCGAGTTGAAGCTGCAGTCGACGCAGGGGATGCTCGACTGGCTCGACAAGGAACTCGAAAACCAGCAGCGCCGCGTCCAGGACAGCGAGCGCGCCCTCGCCGAGTACCGTGAGAAGGAAAACGCGCTCTCGCTCGACGACAAGCAGAACATCATCGTCTCGCGGCTGAACCAGCTGAACGACGCTGTAACGCGCGCGCGCACCGAACGCGTGCAAAAGGAATCGCTTTATAACCAGGTGAAGGCGATTTCGACCGGCACCACGCCCGATGCGATTCCGGCTATCGCCACCAACGCCGCCGTGGCGAGCGCGAAGGCCAAGCTCATCGAACTGCAGCGCGAGAAGGCCAAGCTCCTCGAACGCTACGCTGAGAAGCACCCGCAGGTGATCAACGTCAATGCGGCGCTCCAGGACGCGCAGCGACAGGTCGATTTCGAGATTGCCCGCGCCGTGCAGTCGGTAAAGAACGAGTACGAGACGGCGGTCCTGCAGGAGCAGACGCTCGCTCGGAACCTCGAGGGCGCCAAGTCCGAGGCGCAGGATCTGAACCGCAAGGGCATCGGCTACGGCGTGATGGAGCGGGAGGCGAAGAGCAACCGCGAGGTCTACCAGTCGCTGCTGACGCGCGAAAAAGAACTGCGCGTCTCCGCCAACAGCCGCACCAACAACGTCCGGGTCGTCGATCGCGCGGAGACGCCGCGCGGGCCGGTGTCGGCGAGCGGCCGCCGCACGGTGATGATGTCGATGTTCATCGGGCTGGTGCTCGCCGTCGGCGTGGCACTCGGCCTCGATTACATGAACGACACGATCAAGACGCCGGAAGACGTCACCCGGCGGCTGCGGCTGCCGTTTCTCGGCCTCGTGCCGGCGGTCCGCGGCGACAAGCACCCGCTGCTGGCGTCGTCGCAGGTGCCACACGACTTCGGTGAATCGTTCCGTTCGTTGCGGACTTCGCTGCTCTCGAAGTACCAGGGCGATGCGACCAAGATTCTGGTCGTCACCAGCGCCCAGCCGCTCGAAGGCAAGACGACGACGGCGGCGAACATCGCGATGGCGCTGGCCTACGGCGGCTCGCGCGTGCTGCTGATCGACGCCGACATGCGGCGTCCCGGCCTGCATCGTCCGCTGCGCCTCACCAACGAGCGCGGCCTCTCGCAGGTGCTCACCGGCCAGGCGCGTGTCCGCGACGTGATTCAGCGAACGGTCGATCCCAACCTGCTCGCGATCACCGCTGGCCGCTCGCCGCTGAACCCGTCGGAACTGCTGTCGTCCGAGCGGATGAAGACGCTGCTGACCAACCTCGCGCACGGACCGTTCAACTGGATCATCATCGACACACCGCCGGTGCTCGCCGTCACTGATGCGGTGATCCTGGCGCCGCTCGTGAGCGGCGTGACCTTCGTGGTCGGTGCGGAGATGACGCGCCGCCGCCTCGCCGAGCGCGCGATCGAAACCGTGATGCAGGCGCATCCGAAGTTCGCCGCCGTAGTGCTGAACAAGGTCAACTTCGCGAAGAACAAGTATTACTACTCGCGGTATTACGGCCATCAGTACAAGAACTACTACGCTGAAGCGGCCTCCTGATGGCGCGGCTTACGCCCTCCTCCTTGTAATCGGCTGGGCGCTCGCCGCCTTCGCCGGCGCCTATCGCTGGACCACTGTTCCCCTTTTCGCCGGCGTCGCCGCACTCGTCCTCGTCGTACGTCCGTCGGTCGGCCGCGGTGCCCACCGGTGGCTCGACGCAATGCTCGCGCTGTGCCTCGTCGTGGGCGCCGGCCAGCTTGTCCCCCTGCCCTCGGGAGTGCACGACACGCTCACGCCGAACGCAACTGCCGTCGCGCGCGCGGTCGCGCTTGGCGTGCCGACGCCGGCGCCACGCGCTCCAACGTCGATCGATCCTGAGTCGACGGCGTGGGCACTCGGCCTGGGCGCGGCCTACATCGCGCTGTTCTGGTGCGCGCGCGAGATCTTCGCGTTCGGGGGCGTCCGCACGACAGTGCGCGGTATCTCGATGGTCGGCCTCGCGCTGACGGTTCTGGTCGCCGTCCAGCGTACGACGTCGCCGAAGCTGCTCTACTGGAAGTGGCAGCCGTTGAGCGCAGGCGCGGCGCCATACGGGCCGTTTGTCAACCGTAACGCGCTGGCGGCGTGGCTGGCGATGGCCATTCCGCTCGCGATCGGCTACGTGATCGCACGGCGCCAGTCGGATCCCGAACGGGGCCGTGGCTTTGCCGCAGCGGTTGCGGCGATCGACTCGACGACGCTGCTGCTCGCCGGCTCGGCGTGCCTGATGATGGTCGGCCTCCTCGGTTCGCTGTCGCGGTCCGGCATCTTCGCTGCCGGGATCGGCCTGACGATGTTCATCGTTCTGTCGCAGGCGCGCGCAAGCAGCGGGCGCGCTGCGGCTGGCGTGGCCGCCAGCGTCGTCGCCCTTGTCGCGATCGCGTCGATGTACGCCAACCTCGGGGCGCTGGCCGTGCGGATGCAGGAGACGACCGAGCTCGGCGAATGGGGCCGGCGCGTGATCTGGCGCGACACCGTGGCGATGATTCGCGACTTCCTGCTCACTGGAGTGGGCGCCGGCGCCTTCAAGCGAGGCATGCTCGTCTACCAGGAGGGGTCGCGGCAGTTCTTCTTCAACCACGCGCACAACGAATACCTGCAGCTTGTCGCCGAGGGCGGCCTGCTCCTCGCCATGCCGGCGGCGCTGGCCGTCGTCGCCGGCGTCGCCGCAGTGGCCGCGCGCCTGCGCGCCGATCACAGCGCGGTGTTCTGGATCCGCATCGGCGCGATTGCCGGGTTGATCGCCGTCGCCATCCAGAGCATCTTCGACACCAGCCTGAGAACGCCGGCAGACGGCGTTCTGTTCGCAGTCGTCGCCGCCATCGCGCTGCACGAGCGCCATGGAACGTCGCGGCATCAAAGCGGGAACGCAAAGGCCGCAAAGACACTCCGGTAGTATCCAGCTTCAGCCGGACCCGTGGCCGGCCGCCGGAACCACGAAGACACGAAAGTACGAAGGCGCACGAAGCCGTGGCGCGCGCGCGCCGCACGCCGCCGCTTCGCGGCGGACGTGGACCGCGCGCTCTCCTCTGCGTTTCTCTGCGTTTCTTTGCGGCCTTTGCGTTGACGCTCTACGGCCCCGAACGTGGACTCCGGCCCCAGAGGACGGCGACGTCTACGAAACAGGCAAGGACCAGCAGGCGATCGAAGTGCTCGACAAGGAATGCGGCCAGCGTGCCGGCCGGGACGGTGCCGGCCAGGCGCGTCGGGATGTCGAGCATCAGCACGGCCTGCAGGCACGCGACCTGGAACCATCGGTGCGGCATCCGCGCGCCGGTGTCGGCGAACCACAAGAACGCGAACGCGGGCAGCATCAGCAGCAGGTTGTTGATGTTGTGGTAAATCGCGGCGAGCGACCAGAGGCAGAAGAGTGCCGGAATCGCCAGCCCGCCGTCATGCAGGGGTCGCGCAGGATCGCGGAACGCAAGCCAGATCGCGACCGCCAGCAGACTCAGCGCCGCGCCGATCCACAACGCATCGACTCCAGCAGGAGTGGCTGTTCCCGCCGCAAGCAGGCCACGGATGCTGGTTCGGCCGGTGAGCGCATGCTCGCCGCTGTAGACCTCGACGAGCCATGGCCAGTAGCCGCGCAGCGTGTCGATCGGGTTGTCGCCGACGTGCGCTGCGTAGATGAGCCATCCTGCGACGACTACTCCGCCGGCAACGGTGAGCACACGAAACCGCCTGGTGACGAGCGCCCACAACGCGAACGGCCCGGCAACGTGCGGCTTGAACAACGCGACGCCGAGCGCGATGCCGCTGACGACCGGCCGCGTGTCTGCCGTCAGTGCCGAGGCGAGCGACAGCGTCAGCGACAGCGCGGTGAACTGCAGCAATGTTCGCGTGCTCGTCCAGCACCAGAACAACAGCGCCGGCAGCACAGCGACGCGTGCGCGGGTGGTCGCGCAGCGAATCGCCAGGAACGGTAACGCGGCGGCGAGCACGAGGCCGATTGCAGTCCAGACGGGAACGATCAGCCGCCGCGGCAGCAGTCCGAGCGGCGAGAGGAACACCAGCGCGTACGGCGGGTAATCGACGGGATCGTGCAGGACGGTGTAGCGCGGCTCGGCGCCGATGATCCAACCGCGGCACCAGTCGTACATCAATGACAGGTCGGAGGCGCGCGCTGGATCGCGGATCGCGAGGGCCACCGCGATCGCCATGTTGAGGCACGCGGCGACGGCGATTGCGACGGTCGCAAGTCTGGCGGCGCGCGGGCTCACGAGGCGGGACAAGGGCGAAGATGCCGCGAGTATAGCGCGTACAATGTGCGCGCCATGACGCCGCGGATCGCCACCGCCGCCTGTGCCGCAGCGCTCGTCGCCGGCGCAGCACTGCGCGTCAGCGTGCTGCGCGTCGCGGTCCTTGCCGTTGACGATTCGTGGCGCGCGTGGAGTTATCATGCGGCGACTATCGGCACCGCGCACATGTACGGGCCGCGCGGTCACACCGTCCGATTCGGGGCGATCGACGCGCCGGTCGTCTATCCACCGCTCGCGCTCGACGAGCTCGGCATTGTCGGACGCCTCTACGCGCTGGTCCGCGGCGGCCAGTTCCCGGACGACGCCGGTCTGACGATGGCGATCAAAGGCACGATCGTGCTGTTCGACGCCGCGCTGACGACGCTCGTCTATCGCACGCTGCGACGGCGCGCGGGACCGCGTGAAGCACAGTTCGGCGCCGCGATGTACTGGATCAACCCGGCGGTGCTCTACACGACTTCGCTCGGTTACGTCGACGCGCTCGTCGCGCTGCCGGCGAGTGCGGCGGTGATTGCCGCAACCGGCGGACACGCGGCCGCCGCCGGCGCACTCGTTGCCGCTGCGGCGATGACGAAGCCGCAGGGCATCTTCATCGTTCCTGTTGTCGCGCTCGCCCTGTGGAACGCCGGTACGCGCCTCAAGGCGCCGGCGCGCGAACGGACGGCGTTGTTCGCGGCCGCGGCGATCGGCATCGTCCTCGTCGCACCGCTCGTCGCCGCCGGCACGCTGTGGTACATGCTGCGATCGGTCGCCGTGCTGGCCGGCCACAATATGCTGTCGGCGCTCGCGTTCAACGTGTGGTGGATTGTCAGCTATGTTGTCGCCGCGACACGCGTCGGCGGCGGCGGCCTGCAGGCTGCGCTCGCCGCTGAACCGGCCGTCCTCACGCACGCCTACGCGATGGAGCGAGGCCTTCCGCACCCGCGGCTGATCGCGCTCGCACTTCTTGTCCCTGTGGTGTGCTGGGCGGTCTATCGCGCGCGCGCCGCCGCGGATCTGGGACTTCACGCCGCACTCGCGGCATTCATCGTCGTCGCGTACTTCGTGCTGTCGGTCCAGGTCCACGAGAATCATTTCTTTCTCGCGATACCGTTTCTGACGCTCGCCGCGGCGCTGCGGCGGGCCTTCACAGGCGTCGCCGCCGCGCTCAGCATCACGTTCGCGCTGAACCTGGCGCTCACCTACGGCTGGGCGGGACAGCTGCCGTCGACGACCCGACTGCCGATTATCGGCATCGACGCAACCGTGATTGTCGCGATCGCCAATTGCGCGCTGCTCGCCTGGTTCGCCGCGGTGTTCGCACGGGTCTGCGGCGACGGTACCGCTGCGGCAATCGAGTAAAATGTCGGCCTGATGGCCTTCTCCCTGGACGATCGCGCGACGGTTCCCGACGGCGTCGTCTCGCGCGAGCTCGATGGCGAGACCGTGCTGTTGAATCTCGAGACCGGGATGTATTTCGGCCTCGACGCCGTCGGCACCGACATGTGGTGCGCGATCCGCGACCATGCGACGCTCGCCGAGGCGCTCGCCGCGGTGCGCGGTCAGTACGACGTGAACGAGGGGACGATCCGCACCGACTTTCTGCAGCTCGCTGACGAGCTTCTCTCCAAGGGGCTGCTCCAGCGCGCCAACCAGGAGGCGCCGTCGGCGCGATGAGCGTCGTGTCCGGCGAACGCGAGGCGTTTCGCCTGACGCGAACCGGCCCCGAATGGCGCGACCGCGATGTCGACGCGCTGCGCGAGACCTTCGATCGGCAACACTGCGTCAAGCTGCCTGGCTTCATCGAGCCGCAGCTCCTGCGTCAGCTCCACCGGCTGGTCGCGGAGGCGGAATTCAGCGAGTTCGTTCACGAAGGCATCGCGTCGGAACTGTTGATGGCGGCGGGCGTCTGCACCGGCGTGCTCGATTTTCTCGTCAACGATCCGCGGCTGTTCGAGTTCATCCGCACGATTACGGCCTGTGCGCCGATTCGCGCGTTCGTGGGGCGGGTATATCGCCGCTGCCCCGGCACCGACCACCACGACAGTTGGCACGACGATCTCGGGCGCCAGCGCATGATCGGCATGAGCGTCAACCTGAGCGCCGATCGCTACGACGGCGGCACATTTGAAATGCGTCGCTTCGCCACTGACAAACTGCTCGCGTCGCTGGCCAACGTCGGCCTCGGCGACGCGATTCTCTTCCGGATCGCAGACGGCCTCGAGCACCAGGTGACCGCCGTGCGCGGCGCGGTCCCGAAAACGGCGTTCGCCGGCTGGTTCGTGGGCCATCGCCCGGGCGAGCCGTCCGACCGCGCCGCCGCCGCGCAGTGAGCGCGATCGCCGGAATCGTGCGGCTCGATGGTTCGCCGTGCGAACAGCAGCCCCTCGACGCGCTCGCCCATCTGCTCGCTCACCGCTCGCATGACGGATCGACGACGTGGCGCAGCGGCGAAGCCGGCCTGGTCTACGGACGCCTGAACACCACGCCCGAATCGAGCCTGGAACCGCAACCGTTTGTCGACGCCGCATCAGACGCGGCGATCGTCTTCGATGGCCGGCTCGACAACCGCGACGAACTCGTGGACTCCGCTGACATCGGCGGCGATCGCAGCGCTATCGGCGACGCGGAAATCGTGCTTCGTATTTACGCGGCGCGCGGCGCCGAGTGCGTCGACCATCTGCTCGGCGATTTCGCGTTTGCGATCTGGGATCGTCGGGAGCGGCGGCTGTTCTGCGCACGCGACGCGTTTGGCGTCAAGCCGTTCTGCTATCGCGCCACCAGCCGCTGGTTCGCCTTCGCGTCGGAGCCTGGCGCGCTCGCGCGCTTCGACGGCGACGTGCCGCCCATCAACGAAGGGATGATCGCCGAGCACCTTGCCGCCATCGTCACGAGCCGGACCGAGACGCTGTTCGCAGGCATCCTGCGGCTGCCGGCGGCGCATCGCCTCGTCGCCGACGCGCGCGGCGTCCGGCTGTCGCAGTACTGGGCGCCGGACCTGAACGCGGAAATCACGCTGACGCATGCCGACGACTACGCCGGCCAGGTTCGTGAGCTGGTCGAGCGGGCCGTCGCGGCGCGAATGCGTGTCCGCGGTGGTGTCGCCGTTTCGCTCAGCGGCGGCGTCGATTCGTCGTCGATTACCGGCGTCGCCGCGGCCCTGTGCGCGCGGCGTGCCGTCGCGGCGTCTCACGTCTCGACGTTTTCGCTGGTCGGCGACGGCATCGATGAGGGGGGCTATCCTGCGCAGGTCGCAGACCGCTGGGGCCTCGACGCGACGACCGTCGCCGTGGCGCCTCTCCCGTCAGGCGCGCTGGCCGACGAGGCGCGGCTGTTGGCGGATCTGCCGAATACGCCAAACGCCGCCTACACCGATCGATTGCGCCAGTCCGCCAGCAGCCGTGGCCTGCGGGTCATTCTGAACGGCGGCGGCGCCGATGACTGGTTCGGCATCTCACGCGCGAATTACGCCGATCTGCTGAAGCGCCTGCGCATTGCGACGCTCGCGCATCGAATGCGGCGCGATGCTCGTGAGGATGGTTTCATGGGCTGGCCTGCTGCGGCAAAGGCCGCAATCTGGCCGCTCGTGCCCAATTCGCTGCAGATGGTGGCTCGGCTGCTGGTGCGACGCGGCAAGACGCCTCCGTGGATCGATCGCGGGTTCGCAGCGCGTGTGCGCCTGCGCGAACGGCTGGAGGGGCACGAAATCCGGTTGCCGTACTCGTCGCACGAGCGCTACGACACGTGGCACCAGGCGTTCAGCGGCGCCGCCGTCGATCACTACGAACAGTTCGAGCGGTCGAGCGCACGTGCGGGCATCGATACTTGGTTTCCGTTCTTCGACCGGAGGGTCATCGAGTTCGGCCTGGCGGTGCCCGCCGAGTTGCGATGGCACGACGGCCGTCCAAAGGAAGTCCTCCGCCGCGCGATGGCGCCGTATCTCCCGCAGTCGGTGGCCGACCGCCGCACGAATCCTGCCGGCACGCATCTCATTCTGCGCGGCCTCGACGGCGAGGGCGGCCGGGCGCTTTTCGAAGAGATGCGGATCGCGGAGTTCGGGTGGATCGATCCGGCGGCGGTGCTGCAGCGTTTCGACCGCGCGCGGGCGCTGTGGGCAGCCGGCGATCCACGCTATCACTGGCTGGCGATTACACTTTGGCACGTCGCCGCGATCGAGCTGTGGGCACGTGCGATGCGGCAGGAACTGTGCTTGAATAGCTGAACCCCTGGGGAGGACGCATGGCAGATTCCGGCGATCGCGAGCGCGAGGAACCGGCGCGCATCAAGACTTACTCACGGCCGACGCTCACCGAATATGGCAGCGTGGCGAAGCTCACGATGGTCAAGGGCGTTACGGTCACAGAAGGAGCGGGTCAGCTGAAGCAGAGCTGCCTATGAGGCGCCGTGTCGCTGGTTCTCGATGAGCACCGCGCTTATCTTGCCGATACGCCACGGCTGGAGGCCTTCGACGCGGCGCTTCGTGCGCTCGTCAGACCCGGGGATGTCGTCCTCGATCTCGCGTCCGGCACCGGCATTCTTGGTCTGCTCGCCTGCCGCGCCGGCGCCCGCCGCGTCTACGCCATCGAGATCGGATCGATCGCCGAGCTGGCGCGCGACATCGCGCGCGCGAACGGATTCGGCGATCGGGTCGTCGTCATCCAGGACGTCTCCACGCGCGCGACACTCCCCGAGGCGGTCGATCTCATCGTCATGGACGCGGCCGGGCGCTTCGGCTTCGACGGCGGCAGCGTCGAGACGCTGAGCGACGCGCGCCGGCGCTTTCTGAAAAGCGACGGCCGGATTATCCCAACTGCCATCACGCTCTCGATTGCACCGTGCGACGCCGCCGAGCCGATCGACCACGTCACGTTCTGGTCGCGGCCAGTTCACGGCTTCTCGTTCCGAGCCGCCTCGACGATCGCGCGCAACACCGGCTATCCGCGCCACGTTGCCGCGCACGAACTGACCGCGGCGCCTGCTGACATTGCGACCTTCGATCCGAGCCGCCAGACCGCGCCATTCAGCGGCCGCGCGTCGTGTCGGATCGAGCGCAGCGCCGTGGTCCACGGCCTGGCGGGTTGGTTCACGGCAGCCCTCGCTCCGGGCGTGACGCTGACCAATGCGCCAGGCGCGCCGAATCGAATCGATCGCCGGAACGTGTTCCTGCCGCTGCGTGAGCCGGTCGCCGTCGAGCCCGGCGACGTCGTGTGCACGGCGCTGACCATCGATCCGATTGCGATCATGCTGCGGTGGCGCGTGGAGATCGCGTCGGCCGACGGCCGCACCCGCCATCTCACGGACGCATCGACCTTTCACGGGATGCTGATGTCGCGCGACGATCTGCGGCGGACGCGCCCCGATTTCGTTCCGCTGCTGACCGCAGCCGGGCGCGCCCGCAAAACGATCCTCGATTTATGCGACGGGTCGCGGCCCGTGGCCGACATCGAAGCCGAGGTCGAGCGGCGGCACACCTCGCTGTTCGAGACGCGGGCTTCAGTGTCGGTGTTCGTCGCGGAAGTCCTGACCCGCTACGCCGAGTAACGTGCCGACGTATCAATGGGCCGGCCTGGAGTTGATGGCCGACTTCTCGCTGCCGGAGCTCGTTCGGCCTGCGCGGTCGCGCGCCGCCAGCCGCCGGCCTGCTGCCGATCGCCGCTGGCGCATCCGGCGATGGCGAGGCGCCACGCCGACGCGCACGGCGATTCGCTGGTTTCATCACTGGACGTTTCCGAACGGCCGGCGCTGGCTTTCCTTCGCGCGCCTCGACGATGGGTACTTGCTGCGCTTCCCGCGGCTCGCGGACTTTCATCTGCGGCTGCCGGCACGAGAGGTCGCGGCACGCCGCGGCCGGTCGACGCCGCACGACACGTTCCGCCACCTGCTGCTCGACCAGGTGCTGCCTTTGATTGCCGCCAGCCGCGATTGCCTGGCGCTGCATGCGAGCGTCGTCGACGTCGACGGTGGCGCGATTGCGTTTCTCGGCGCCGCCGGCAACGGCAAGTCGACGCTGGCGGCGGCGCTCGGCCGACGCGGCCATGCCGTGCTCAGCGACGACTGCTGCGTCGTCCGGCGCAGCGCGCGCGGATTCGAAGTCCTGGCGACGTATCCCGGCGTCCGGCTGTTCGGGCCAAGCCGCGATTTCGTCTTCCGCGGTGCGCCGACGCACGGCCGCCGCGTGTCGCACTACTCGTCGAAGCGCCGGGTCATCGACGCCGCGGGCATACCGCGATTCGGTGCGACACCAGTGCCCCTGCACCGCGTCTACGTGCTCGCCAATCGCGATGCGGACTCGCGCGTGAGCCGCGTCGAGATTGCGCGGCGCAGCCGCCGCGACAGCGTGGTCGATCTGGTTGGTGGGACGTTCTTTCTGGATGTCACAGACCCGGAGCGGGCGCTCGACGCGTTCGTCCTCGCCGGCGACATCGCCGCCTCGCTCCCGGTCTGCTCGTTGACGTTCCCGTGGACTCTTGCCGCGCTGGACGATGTGCTCGATCAGCTGTTGGCGGATGCGTCGCGATGATCGTTATTTCTTGTCTTTCTTCTCGTCCTTGCCGCCGTTATCGTCCTTGTCACCCTTCTCCGTCGTCGTCGCCATCGTCGAATTGAACTTCGGCCCCTGGCCAACCGCCGCGCGCTTGCCCTCGTCGTGCGCCACGCCAACGGTCGCGGTGCCGGTGCAGCTGCCGCCGTCGGTCGTCGCGGTGAAGTTGATGTAGTAGACGCGGCCATCACCGCCGCCGTCGCGCTCGGCGCGCACCTGCGCAGCGCCGTTGACGATCAGCGCGTCGATTGCGGTGTCGCCGTCACCGAGCCCGTTGGTCGGTTCGTCCTGGAAGACGCTGGTCACCGTGATGGCGCTCGTACCGCGATCGGCCGTTGTCACGCCGCCAATCGCAATCGGCACGAACTTGTGGTTCGGCGGCCAGAGCGATCCGGGATCGACAACCGCGGCGGCGCACACCGGCGCGCTGTGGTTCACCGTAACCTTGAAGGTGACCGAACCGGTGAGGCCGACGCTGTTGGTGGCCGAGCAGGTCTCGGTGGTCGTACCCACTGGGAAGGTCGCACCCGAGCTCCGGGGCGTGCAGCTGACCGGATTGTGGTTCGTGCCGTCGACTGCGTCGACCACGGCAGGCGTAAACGCGACCACGGCGCCGGCGGCGCTGGTGGCATAGGTCACGATGTCGGCCTGCGTGAGCGCCGGCGGCTGCGTCGGCCTTCGGAACGTCACGACCACCGGCGCGCAGGCGCTCGTATTCTGCAGCGCGTCAGCCGCTTGCACCGTCACCGGCACGGTCAACGAATTCTGGCCGGCCGGCAGCGGATACACCGTCCCGGCAAGCGGCGTCTGCGTGATTGAGAAGGTGCTGTAGTCAGTCGCCGTCACGCCCGCCGCGAGGTTCGGGAGCGAGGCCGCGCCGCCGGCCGGCACGAGGATCGGCGCTGGCGCCACGGGACACGCTGACAGCTTCGGCGCCGTCTTGTCGGTCACGGTGATGACGACCGGCATCGACGTCGTGTGGTTTGCCGCGTCCTTCGCCGTGAAGGTGATCGTTGTCGAACCGACGGGGAACTTCGCCGGCGCGGCCGGACTGAGGGTGACCACGGCCGCTGCACCGGCCGCGTCGACCGCCGCTGCGGCGAGGTCGATTGCCGGCTGCGTCACCGAGCCAGGGCCGATGCCCTCGACCGTCTGATCGCCAGGCAGCCTGGTGAAATGCACGGGTGACGCAAGCGACGCCGTGACCCGCGTCGTGCACGTGCCGCGATTTCCCGACGGATCGGTCGCAGTCAGGACGACGTCGACGCTGCCGTTCGCCGCCAGCATCGTCGACCACGGCGGCGTTTGCGCCACTGCGACCTGCGGCGGCGACGGCGGCGCATCGATCATCGAGGCGTCCGAGACACTGAATCCCGGCAGGGAGAACACCCGTCCGAGCGGGCCAGCTGGAATTGCCGCAGTCGCCGGGCAACTCAACACCGGCGCGACGGTGTCTGCGACGACGATCGTCACCAGTCCCGTTCCAACGTTGTCGGCGAGGTCGGTCGCGGTGAAGTGCTGCTGCGAGGTCGGAAACGGATAAAACGCCGGCTGGCCGGCCGCCGCGACGACGGTAACCACTCCCGACCCGGCGCTCCCGTCCGCCAGCGGCGGATCGACGGCAAGGTTGACGAGATACGACGGCAGGGCTGCGGACGGCGCACCGAGATAGCTGCCACGCTCGAGTGTGATCGAGGCGCCGGCCGGAAACCGCGGCGCCGTCATGTCGAGGTTGACGGTCTGGCCGTTGTTATCGACGTCGTTCGATTTGAGCGTCAGCGGATCGAAGAGATTCGACGCATCGCCGACCGTCACCGAGAAGAACACATCGGTACCTTCGCGGTCGAAATACAGAGGGCTCGCCGGACGCGTCGGCGCCGGCACGATGTTCGTGATGTGGCCGCTGCCGAACATCAGCGGCACGCTGAACGGAGTGTTGTACCACCCGGCGCCATTCGGGAACGCAGACGCGCTGCCGAACGAAAACACGAGGAACGGCGCATTGAACGTAACCCTGAGCTGCGCCTGCTGATGCGGCCCCTCGGAGCCGTCGAGCGCGACCGCCCAGTATTCGACGGTGCTCGCGCCCTGCAACTGGAACGGGATGTCGAATGACGCCGTGTGTCCCGACACCGGGACCGGCGGACGGACACCGGGCTGACCGCTGGCCGAGGTCTCGGCGCCACCGACGAAGCGATACCGGAACTCTTTCAGTCCAGCCGCACTCGTTGCCGTGACGTGGAGGAGCACTGCCGACCCATACGGATGCTGTCCGACGTACAGCGTCGCCGGCGGCACCGGCGGGACGAGCGGTTCAGTGAGGTTCGACGGCAGCTTCACCTCGGCGGCGATCGAACAGCTCGCGCAGGTCTTGGCGACGCTCACCGTCTTGACGGTGGTCGTGGTCAGGAACGTGTTCGTGTGCGCCGGATCAGGATTGCCGACCGCAAAGATCTGGAAGGTTGCGCTCGCCGGCGCGCCGGCGAACGTGAACGAGTAGGCGGCGAGCTGCCCGGGCGCCAGCGTCGCCGGCGTCAGCGCGTACGCCGTTCCGGAGTCGCAGACGACGCCAGCCGGCGCCGCGGCCGCCAGCACGGTGATCCCCGGCGTCGTCGAACAGATGATGGGTGTCGCCGCCGCGACGCCGTGCGCCTTCGCGCTCGGTACCGTCACCGTGAAACCGACGCTGCTCGAGGTGCCATTGCCCTGCGCCTGCACGATCGCGAGATCCGGAAGCTGGAACCGCTGAATGCGTTGATTCGCTGAATCGGTCGCGACCAGCCGGCCCGACGGATCGCTGAACAGATCTTCAGCGACGCCGTTCGGCGATCCGTTCAGGTCGCCGGCGGCGTTCAGCGCGAACAGAAAGGCCGCTGACGGCGCTGCCGACGCGCTGAACGTCATGCGGTAGACCGCGAGCCGCTGATTGAGCGAATCGCTGACGACGATGCGGCCCTGATGATCGACGAGCACGTCGGTCGGTCCATTCAGCGCGCCTGGCGGGTTCATCCCCATCAGCGGCGGTTCGCCGAATGCCGTCAGGAGATTGCCGTCGGCGTCGAAGACTTCGACGCGATTGCGGTCGTAGTCGGCGAGGTAGATGTGTCCCTGCGCATCGATGGCTGCGCCCTCCACCGATTGCAGATCTTCGGGCTGCAGCGCATCGCCCCTGTTATTGCAGTTGCCGAGGCCCATCTGACCGCGGCCTGCCGGCTGGAGGGTCTGAGCATCGTAGATGTAGGCCGTGCATGCGTACTTGTCGGTGACGACGAGCCGCGATCCGGCCGGGTTGCCAGCGCCTTTGAACGAAGCGCCGGGCGACAGTGCGATACCGGACGGCCGGCCGACGCTGCCGTCGGTTTGCGCCGGAATGTGCAGCTCGAACAGATACTCGCCACTGCGGTCGAAGGCGACGACGCGGCCGTTGGCGGAGTCACCGACGACGATGTGCCGCGCGGCGTCGATCTTGATTCCCTCGGGGTACGAAAGCGATTGGCCGGTGTAGGTCGTCGTCGCGTCGTTCGACGTGATGTCGTAGCTGAACGGACCCGACCGCGCGATGCCGTTACCGATTGGATGCGCCAGCTGCGCCACGCTTCCGTCGAACCGGAACACCTGGACGCGATGATTCCAGTGATCGGTCACGTAGAAGTCGCCGGTTGCGTTGTCGACGGCGACGCTCTGCGCGACCGCGAGCTGGCCGGGAGCCGGAGGCACCCGCGGCCCGACATTCGGCTGCAACGACGGGTAGCAGTCAGTTCCGTTGAACGAATAGTTCGAGATCACGCACGGCCCATAACCCGCCGCGATCGGAAACGACGGGTTCGTGCGACCATTCGGGTAGCAGTTGTGCGTATCGGCATCGCAGGACACGATCGCGCCCTGCAACTGAGTCGGCGACGGAAACACGCCGTCGCCGACGCCGAGCGCGCCCGAAGGAAAACAGCGGCTCACGAACCCGTTCGCCGTCTCGCACGGCCAGACGCCGCTCGTAAGCGTCGGGTCCGAGAATGACGGGTCGGTAGTGATCGGATGTTCGTAGGTATCGAGCCCGCGACCGACCGGCGGCAACTGCTGCCAGGCCTCTCCTTCCACCGCCTCGAAGCTCAGCGTAGGGGGTTGCGCACGTAGCGTCATGGACGTGCTGGCGAGCACGAACACGGCGCCGAGCGCGACGGCTGCGCTTAGGAGGTGACGTGGGGGAGAGGTCTTTCGCATGCGGCTGTCAGCCCTGCTCTTTCTGGAAGTTACTCATTAAATTACGTTTATGTCGGCTGGAGTCGTATACGAATTGTCGACGTGACGAGACCGTGAGTCAAGCCCGACAATTGTAATGAACGGGGGCGAAAATCACGGGATCTGTGATCTTTTCTGGAGATCTCGGGCTGGTTCGTGTCCCGGCTCGACGCACACGAAGGTTGAGCTGCACACTCCTTGCACAAAAAACGTGCAGGCGTCTCAGGTTTGTAATCTGCTCACGCATCAAATCGGCATGCGAAGGTGTGCAATATGAATGAGGTGGCGCGCAGCCGTACGGCTGCGCAGACACCACCGGTTCGCGAACGCGTGGCTGGCTTTCGATCGACAGGGTCCGGCTTTACCGGACCGACGACGGTCCGCCTGAAGGCGGACACGACAGAGGAATGAGTTCGCCGATCAGGCGACGATGGCGCGGAAGAGGATGCGGCGCGCGGGCGGGTGCTTGAAGAGCGCGCGGATGAAGGGACGGTGCTCGTTGAAGCGGGCCGTGGCGCGCAGGATCGGCATGATGCCGTCAGTCTGCGCGAGCTCGAAGAAGTTGTCGATCGCCTCGTCGCTCAACTTCGCGGCGACGTCGCGAAGCGCGTGCTGCGCCTCGAGTTCTTCGGCAAGCTCGGCGCGCCACAGCCGTTCGTAGCGCGACAGGCTGGCGGCATCGAGCCGGTCGGACGCGAGCGCGTCCGCGGCAACGTCGGCCGCGATCGCGGCGCTGACAATGCTGTAGTGGATGCCGCCGCCGGTGGTTGGCTTGACCAGTCCGGCGGCGTCGCCGATCGCGAGCAGGCGATTGCCGTAGGTCCGATCGATCGCGCCGAGCGGCAGGATCTTCTGCCGCGGCGGCTGATCCGCGTCGACGATGCCCCAGGCGTCGCGGACGCGGGCGAGCACGCGCGCGTAGCACTGCAGGATGTCGTGCGCGCCCATGACGCCGAGCCGCACGAACTCGCCGTCGACGCGCTCCACCGGCACCGCCCACGCGAACCCGTCGGGCGCGACGTCGCGGCCGAAGTGGAGTTCGACGGTGCGAAGGCGCCGCGCGCGGAATTCGCGCTGGGCCGTGTGCAGATAGGTGCGCGGCAGCCCGAACCCGAAGCGGCGCTGAAATCCGTAGGTGGCGCCACAGGCGAGCACGGCGAGCCGCGCGCGAACCGGTTTGCCGCCGGCGATGGCGTCTACACCGTCGGCGTGGATATCGAGCGAGGTCACGCGCGCCGCCGTACGGAGCTCGGCGCCAGCTGCCACTGCACGCGCCGCGAGCGCGCGATCGAAGGCCGGTCGATCGATCACCGTCGCCAGCGGCGACGGCGTCGTGTAATCGACCGGGATGCCGCCTGGCGACACGAAGCGCACGGTCGTCAGATGGTTGAGCGTCGCGTCAGTGGGAAGATCGTAGGCGGCGAAGCTCTCGGTGGCGAGGACGCCGGTGCAGTGGACCGGGTCGCCGACGCGATCGTGTTCCTCACATGCGAGCGTCCGCAGGCCCTTCGCGGCAAGACGCCCGGCCATGAACAGTCCACCAGGGCCTCCGCCCACTATGAGGACGTCTACCGGATCACGCATGTAGTCGCAGCATTATAAGCGGACAGTAAGCTGCTCTCGTCGTCCGGGACGGTCCGGCTGACCGCCGTCGCCACGGCTATGGCCGTCCGCCGAAGCGTTCCGCGCAGGCGGAAGCCGGACACTATGCATGACGATCGCGGTTCTCCCAGTCGCCGCGAGCGGTGATCCAGAACGACACCAGGATCAACTTGAGATCGAACCAGAAGCCGGCTCGCTTCAGGTACAACCGGTCGAGCCGGAACTTGCGCGCGCGATCGATGTCGCGCGGCGCGTAGACTTGCGCGATCCCGGTGAGACCCGGACGGACGCTGTGGCGCGCTTCGTAGCCGGGAATCTCCTCGAGCCGCACGAACTGCCCGTCGCCGCGCACTTCGACCTCGCCCGGGCGCAGCGGCCGCGGTCCGACGAAGCTCATGTCGCCGGCGAAGATGTTCCACAACTGCGGCAGCTCGTCCATCGCGGTCGCGCGCATCAGCCGGCCGACGCGCGTGATGCGCGGATCGTTTTCAGTCGCCTGGACCGGACCGGTCAACGCCTCTGCGTTCGGCACCATCGACCGGAACTTCAACGCCTCGAACACGCGGCCGCCGCGGCCAACGCGCGGCTGCCGGAAGAAGACTGGTCCGCCGTCTTCGAGCTTGACTGCGATCGCAATAGCCGCCCAGAGCGGCGCCGAGACGATCAGGCCGGCGCCCGCGAGCGTGCAGTCGAACAGCCGCTTCATCACGCCGCCGCCCCGCAGACACCCGCGAGTTGCGCGAACAGATCACGGTACGCGCGCACGGCGACGCGGCGGTCGTACTGCAAGGCGGCACGTCGCGCCCGTTCGCCCATCACGCGTGTCGCCTGCGGATCGTCGTGCAAGGTCGCGATCGCGGCCGCCAGCGAATCGGCGTCGCCAGGCGCGGCGACGAGGCCGCAGCCCTCGCGCACGGCGATCGTCGCCGGTTCGCAGCTCGGATCGGTGGCCGCGACATACGCGCGGCCGGCGGCGAGAATGCCGTAAAGCTTGCTCGGCACGATGAAGCCTTCGAGCCCGGCCTTCAGCGACACCACGAACGCATCAGCTGCCGCGAACGAATCGTGCAGCAGTTCCTTCGGCTGATACGGCAGGAAGCGGACGTTGTCGATGCGGCGCTCGGCCACCAACTGCTGCAACCGCTCGCGCTTCGCGCCGTCGCCGACGATCGCGATCGTCAACCGCTCTCTCGAGCGCAGCCGGTCGGCGGCGGCAATCAGCACCTCGAGGTTCTGCGACAGGCCGACGTTGCCGGAGTGCATGACGACGAACCGATCGGCCAGCCCATTGGCGCGCGAGAACGCGTTGTCCTTGGCCCCCGGCACGATCGACTCGCAGTCGGCCCAGTTGTGGATGATGTGGACCCGGCGCGGATCGGCGCCCTTCTCCTCGACCAGCCGCCGTCGCATCCGCTCGCCAAGCGCGACGACGGCGTCGGCCTGCGAAAGCAGGTAGCGGTTCACGCGGTCGAGCGTGGCGTTGACAACGTCGCTCTGGAAGTCCTCGATCAGCGCCGCCACCTCGGGAAAGACGTCCTCGCACAGAAACACGAACCGCGCACCGGCGCGGCGTGCGGTCCACAGCGCGGTGAGACCCAGAATCGGCGGATCGGTCAGCGACACCACCACGTCCGGCCGATCGACGCCAAAACTGGCGACGGTTGCCGCCGTCAGGTAGCTGGTGTAATTGGCGGCGCGTGCCGCGAACCGGCGCGGCCGCAGCCGCGTTCCGTTGGCGCGATGGATGCGCACGCCGTTGTGCTGTTCCTTCGACACGATCCGCATCCGCGCCTCCGGACCGTGTCGGCCGCCGGCATGGAGTGCGCGGCCGGCGACCACCGTTACCTCGTCGCCGTAGTGCGCGACGAGATCCTCGGCAAGTTCGGTCAACAACTGGCCGGTGGCTGCCTGATCCGGCCAGTACGATCGGTTGAAGAAACAGATCTTCACGCCGGCTGCTCGCGGTGGGCGCGGTACCACTCGATCGTGCGCGCCAGGCCGACGTGGAAATCGGTGGAGGCGCGAAAGCCGAAGCGCTCCTGCGCGCGGCTGACGTCGAGCATGCGGCGCGGCTGCCCATCCGGCTTGGTCGCGTCGAAGGTGAGCGCGCCCCGGAACCCGGTGAGCTCGCCGATCAGCTGCGCGAGGTCGCGGATGCTGATCTCGAAGCCGGCGCCGAGATTCACCGGCTCCGCATCCTCGTACTGCTCGGTGGCGCTGACGATCGCGTCGGCGCAATCGCCGACGTAGAGAAACTCGCGGGTGGCGTTACCCGTGCCCCAGCACACGACTTCGCGATCGCCGCGCTCGGCCGCTTCGACGCACTTGCGGATCAGCGCCGGAATCACGTGCGACGACGCGGGATCGAAATTGTCGTGCGGTCCGTAGAGATTGACCGGCAGCAGATGAATCGCATTGAAGCCGTACTGCTGCCGGTACGCCTGCCCTTGCACGAGCAGCATCTTCTTGGCGATTCCGTACGGGGCGTTGGTGTCTTCAGGATATCCGTTCCACAGGTCGGTCTCGACAAACGGCACGTGCGCATGCTTCGGGTACGCACAAATGGTCCCGACGCCGACGAACTTCTCCACCGCGTTCCGCCGCGCATGCTCCATCGTCAGCGCTCCGAGCATGACGTTCTCGTAGAAGAACCGGCCCGGCGATTCGCGGTTCGCGCCGATGCCGCCGACGACCGCCGCCAGGTGGATGACGATCTGCGGCCGCATGTCCGCATACATCCGCTCGACGTGCGGCTCCGACGTGAGGTCGTACTGCCGCTTGCGCGGGATCAGCACCGTGCTGCCGCGGCGTTCGAGCGCGCGGGCCACGTGCTGTCCGAGAAAGCCGCTGCCACCGGTGACCACGACGCGCTTGCCCACAAGACTCGTCATCGCCGCTCCGCGTGAGGACGTTCGACCGAATGATTGCCCATCACGAGGACGTCCATGCTCGTGCGGAGGAAACAATCGAGCGCCTGCGCCGGCGTATGCACGATCGGCTCGTTCTCGTTGAACGAGGTGTTCAAGAGCATGCCGACCCCGGTCAGGCGCTGGAAGGCGCGGATCAGGTCGTAATAGCGGCGGTTCGATTTCACGCTGACCGTCTGCAGCCGGCCCGATCCATCGACGTGCGTGATCGCCGGCACCATCGTGCGCTTATCGGGACGGACCGGGTAGACCTGCAGCATGAACGGGTCGGGCACCGCGCGGACGAAAAACTCGTCGAGTACTTCCTCGAGCACCGACGGCGCGAACGGGCGGAAGCGCTCGCGGAACTTGATCCGCGTGTTGATGATCTCGCGCATGTCGGCGCGGCGCGGGTCGGCGACGATGCTGCGGTTGCCGAGGGCGCGGGCGCCCCATTCCATGCGACCCTGGAACCAGCCGACGACGCGCCCGGCGGCGATCTGCACGGCCGTCCACTCGTCGAGCGCCGACTGATCCTTCCATTCGCGGCGAGTGAAATCGTGCTCCGCAATCACCGACCGCTGCGCGTCGAGCGCGGCCGCGATCGCCGAGTTGTCGGACGAGGGTCCCCAGAGGCTGTGCTGCATGACGAAGGCGCGCGGCCGGTTGCCGGTGGCGTGCCAGGCGTGAAACGCCGCGCCGAGCGCCGTGCCGTTGTCGCCAGCGGCAGGCTGGATGAACACCTCGCGGAAACCGGTCTGTTCACGAATCTTGCCGTTGGCGACGCTGTTCATCGCGCACCCGCCGGCGAGGCACAGGCGCGTCCGGCCGGTGTTCTTCCGGACGTGGCGCAGGACGTGAAAGGCTGCGCGCTCGAAGAGCGCCTGCAGCGACGCGGCGATCGCCTCGTGCCTCGGTTCGAGTGCTTCGTCGGGCCGGCGCGCGGCACCGAGCAGCGTTTCCAGCTTCGCAGAATAGACAGGCCCGATCGTCGGCTCGCCGTCGGCCCATGTCATCTGCACGCCGTCGGTCACATGGCGGAAGTACGAGAGGTCGAGTTCGAACTGTCCGCCGTCCTGCAGCCGCACCAGCGGTTCGAGCTTGCGCACGTAGCTGGGCTCACCATACGGCGCGAGCCCCATCACCTTGAACTCGTCGCCGTACTTGGGGAAGCCGAGAAATTGCGTGATCGCGAGGTAGAGCAATCCGAGCGAGTGCGGAAAGAACACCTGGCCATCGACCGAGATCCGCGACCCGTCGAGGCGTCCCCACGACGTGCTGACGAAATCACCGAACCCGTCGATCGCGCAGACCGCTCCAGTCTCGAACGGCGACACGAACGCCGCGCTGGCGAGATGCGACGGATGATGTTCGACGAAGCGCGTTCGGGCGCGCGTCGCCGGCCGCTCGAGGCCGAGCGCGTCGGCGATGCGCGATGGCACGTTTCTCACGCTGGCGAGGTTGCGGGCACGCGCGCCGACCGTGCCCCTCGGCCGGTGACGCAGGACGAACAAGGCTTTGCGCAGGAGATGCGCGCGCGGATCGCGCGAGATGGCGAACAGGTCGACCTCGCGCGGCTCGATGCCGCCAAGCTCGAGACAGGCACGAAGCGCCTGCTCGGGAAACCCGGCGTAGTGCTTGATCCGCCGGAACCGCTCTTCTTCGACTGCGGCGATCAGCTGTCCGTCGCGAACGAGGACTGCGGACACGTCGCCGTGATACGCATTGATGCCGACGATGTTCATTCGCTGAGCGCCGGGACGGGCGATTCGACGATCGCCGTGAATCGTTCGCGAAAATGCGCGTCGGTGAAGTGGCCGAGGAACCGCTCGCGGCCGCGGGCGCCCATCCGGTCGGCCTCGGCGCCGTCGGCGAGCAGCCGGACGATGGCGCGAGTCAGCTCACCGCGATCGCCGGGGTCTACGAGCAGGCCTGATTCGCCGTCGACGACGATCTCCGACGCCGCGCCGCGTGAGGCGACGCAGGCCCGCGCCGCGCGCATCGCTTCGACGAAGACGAAGCCGAAGCCCTCGTCGCGGCTCGGCATGACGAAGGCCGTGCAGCGTTCATATTCGCGCGCGAGCGAGTCGTCGTCGACCCGGCCGAGAAACGCAATCTGCCCGTTGAGGCCGAGCGCGCGCGCCTTGTGCTCGAGGCGCGGTCGATCGTTTCCGTCACCGACGATCCGCAGCGCCGCGCCCGGTATCTCACGAACCACGTCCGCCCAGACGTCGAGCAGCAAGTCGTGCCCTTTGTAGCGTTCGTCAGAGGCCATCCGGCCGACGATCAGCGCGGAGGGACCCCGATCCGAACCACCGACGCCAAGGCGCGTCGCCTCCACGCCGAGGTGACAGACCTCGATCGTGCGGCCGGCAAACTGGGCGTTCACCTCGCGGAAGCGGTTGCGCGTATGCGCGGAGATCGCGATCAGCCGATCGGCGCGATCGAGCGCAGCCCGCTGGATCCAGGTCAGCGGCTTCCACGCCTCGATGCCGCAGAGCATCGTCGTCAGCGACGCGCCGCGCGCGGTAAAGGCGAGCGCGGCCGGCGCGAGGTGGAGATGCACGGCGACAACCGTCGTCTGCGAGTCGGCCGCGGCGGCCGCGCGTACTGCCGCGGCGACAAAGCGCGAGGTGCGGCCATCGGCGCCGCGGACGTCGGCGCGCTCGAACGCGGTCATCGCCGCCGGCTCGTGCAGGGCGACGATCGTGACCTCGTCGAATGCTGAAGCGACGAGGCGTGCCAGCCGCGAGATGCCGTCGCGGCCGGCGAGATTCGGCGTCAGCACGATCGCCGGGGGCACGTCAGTGCACCTCCGAATAGATGCCGGTCATCATCTGCGCGATGCTGTCCCAGCTATAGCGGTCGCGTGCGAATGCGGCGCCGCGCTGCCCCATCGCCCGCCGCGTCGCCGGGTCGTCCGCGAGGTCGCGGATCGCATCGGCAATCGCCGCCGGCGTTTGCTCGACCCAGCGGCCACACGCGTGCGTTTCGAGCTCCGGCCATGGGCAGGTGCGAGTGGCAATCACCGGGACAGCGGCGGCGAGCGACTCGACGATGGTCAGGCCGAAGCTTTCGGAATCCGAGCACTGCACGGTCACGTGCGCGTCCTTGAGCAGCGACCATTTGTCGGCACCGCTGATCGAGCCCGGCGTGTGCAGATGCGAAACGTGCGCCGCAAGCCGCGTTCTGAGTTCGGGCAGCAGCGTCTCTTCGTCCGGGCCGGCGAGCACAAGGTGAACCGACCGATGGGTGGTCCGCGCGATGGCAAAGGCGTCGGCAAGGATGTCGAGGCGCTTGATGCGATGCATGCGGCCGAGGAACAGCACGACGAACGCATCCGGGGGAATGCCGAGACGCGCGCCGTAGCCGGGCATTGCCGCATCGGCGGCCGCGACGTCGACGCCATTCGGCACCACCGCCACCGGCACGTCGAGGTGCAGATCGCGAATCGCGTCCGCCTCCTGGTTCGAGGTCGCGTGGAGGACCGAGGCGCGGCGCAGGTTGCGTTCCTCGAGCAGCCGGTACGCGACTGCCTTCCGCCATTCGCCGCGGCGAATCGCCGCCGGCTGCAGCATGCCGCGCGGTGACACCACGTACGGCACGCGGCGCGTGCGCGCCAGGTGCGACGCCCACCACTCGGGCACGTTCCAGATCCCGTGGATGTGGCAGATGTCAGCGCGGCCGAGCGCCTCGGCGAGCGGCCCGCGCACGCGCGCGCCGAAAAACCGCCGCGGAAAGGCCGCTGCCGCATAGCGCACCGGCACGCCGTCGTACTCGGTGCCTTCGGGCGGCGATGCCGGCAGCGGCGCGTCGCCGTTCGCGGTCGTCGTCACCACCTCGACGTCGACGCCGGCGCGCTGAAGGCCTTGACACAGGCCGAGCACCGACGCCGGCGGTCCGCCGTAGCGGAATGCCGGAGGAAAATACGCCGATACGTGAACGACGCGCACGCGTCAGACTCGATCCTGCTTCAGCGGCGCGGGGAACATCAGGGTCTGATCGCGGGTCCGATCGGCGGTGAAGCGGACGAGCAGGAAGCGATCGAGCAGGACCACCGGCGGTCCGAGATAGATCATCAAGCTCATCGTCGAGCCGAGCATCGTCGCCCACGACCGCTCGAAGAGATAGACAGAGAGCCAGAAAGTGACCGTGGCGAACGCGACGAAGAGCTCGCGGTGCCAGATGAGCGCGCGGAACTGCGCGTACGCGGCGCCGATGAACACGCCGAACGCGAACACCGGCAGGAACATCAGCGGCACGCCAAAATCGATGTACGACTCGATCGAATATCCGAAGGCAATGCTGGTGTTGTTCTCGCGGCCGGCGACGTGGACGTTGGAGTATTTGCGCACCGAATCGCTGTCCGACGGCAGCTCCGGCTTGTCAGGGAAGAAGATCCGCGGCGTCACGATATGGGTGAGCGCGGCGCCGACGATCGCGCCGTCGGTATGCGGCAAAAGCTTGGGCACACGCTCGAGCGCCAGCGCCGGATAGTAAATCGCCCACATCCGCTCGACCAGCGCGTCGGCGGTGCCCCACATGTCCTCGGGATTGGCGTTCAGGAAGCTGCTTGCCAGATCGCGAACGCGATTGATGCGGGCGCTTCGCGATTGACCGAACTGATCGAGCTCGGTGTACTCGCGGCGGTACTGAACGCGGATGCCCATCCAGATCAGCCCGAGTAGCACGGCGCCGACAATCGCGACGCCAACGGCGACCCAGTGCTGGCGACTCTTACGATCGAACACCTCCATCACCGCGAGCGCAGCGAGGACGATCGGCTCGCGGAATCCGGCGAAGAAGCCGGTCATGCCCAGGACGACTTCGATCGCGACGACGGTTGCGATCAGCGACCATCGCGGCTTTGGGCTGCACAGCCGCCGTAACAGCAGAAACAGCACGCCGAGGCGTACCGTGTCGAGCGTCGTGATGATTTGCCGGAAGGTCGGGTAGTACGGCGCGATCTGCAGCAGCGATCCCTCGACGAAAATGCTGCCGACGTAGCAGGTGACGAGCAGTCCGTATCCGAAGGCGAAGCCGGGACGAGGCACGCTCGGATCCGGCGCCTTTCGCGTCAACAGGCCGACTCTGATGCCGGCAGCGAGCGCGAGACAGCAGCCGAGCGCGAGCACCACCATCGGCCGATAGTCGCTGCCGTAGATGGCCGGCACCTCGCGGCCGGTGAGACCGTTGTAAAAGACGCCGAGGCTGGTCTGCGTCCAGTGGAACGTGAGCGCCAGCGGCAGCGCGTAGACGCGGTCGTTGGTCATCGTCAGCTTGATGCACAGCCACACCGTGAACAGCGACAGGACCGGCAGCCAGTCGCCCATGGCGAAGTACACCGTGGCGCCGATGAGCCCAACCGCGACCAGTTCGATATCAGCAAAGCGCATTCGAATGCTCGAGCCGTCCGTCAGCGAACACGGCGGCCCACGCCGACGCGAATCGTTCCTCGGAGTAGTTCTCGGCCGATCGGCGTGCGGCCTGTCCTGCGGCGGCCAGTTCCGCCGGCCGGCGCAGGAAGAACTCGATCCCGTCGGCGACGGCATCGCCGGCCGGATCGTCGCAAATCCAGCCGTCCTGACGGTGGGCAATCATGTCCGGCAGGTTGCCGCTTCGCGTCACCACCGACGGGATGCCGGCGAGCTTGGCCTCCAGGACCACGACGCCGAATCCTTCGCGGTGTTCGAGCCGGCTGGGACAGCAGTGGAGGCTGCTGCGTGCGAGCAGCGACGGCACGTCATCGCGCGGCCCGAGAAGACTGACGGCACTGCGCAGGTCGTCGCGCGACGCGCGCTCGCGAATGGCGGCGCGATAACCGCGGTATGCAGGCGCTTCCCAGCCCTCGAGGTCGCCGACGATGTCGACGGTGAGGTCGAGGCCGCGTGCGCGGAGCAGCGCCACCGCCTCGAGCAGCAGATCGACCCCCTTCTCGGGGATGATCTGGCCGACGAAGATCACACGGTTCGGGATGCGCGCCGCGGGGGCGGCCACGGTCGCACGCCGCGGTGCAATGTTGCAGATCGTGTCGACCTTGGCGGCAGCGATGCCATGGGCGACGACTTCGCGCCGCGTGAATTCGGAATTGGCGACGTAACGATCGACAACCGGGTCGAGGATCGAACGCCACAACCACCCGTAGAAGCGGCCCGGCGGCGGTGCCGTGCCCTGCCGCGCAACCACCTGGACGCCGCGCGCGCGCAACCAGGCGAGCGCCGGCCAGTTGCGCAGGATCGCTTCGAACTCCGGCAGCAGCACGTGCGTGGGCTGGACGCGCCGCGCGACGCGCAGTAGATCGGCGCTGACACGCGTCACCTCGACGGCCATGCGCAGGAGCGAGAGCGGCGTGATGCCGTGGCGCCGCAGCGGATACCAGTACGGACCGACCGACCAGCTCGATCCGCTGGCGTCGGCGAGCGGTGTGATCCGGAAATTCTCCCAGCCGTTCACGATCGCGTGTGACGGGATGCCACGCTCGCCCATCACGCGCAGGACTTCGAACGTCATGCGCTCGAGGCCGCCGGCGATTACCATGTCGCCGCAGCAGGCGACGACGCGCTGCGGCGCCGCCGCCCAGTCGGGCTCCGGAGCCGGCGAATGCCGAATCACCGAGCGACAGGCGCGCACCAGGCCGTCGGTCATCGCGGCCACGTCGCTCGTCGCGGCCGCCGCGCGGCATTCCGCGCGCACTGCGTCAGTCGGCGACATCGTCTGCCGGACGCCGTCGATCGCCCGAGCCAACGCCGCGACATCGCCGAGGGGATACTGGCGGCCGGTGACGTGGTCGTGCACGAGATCCGGCGCGCACCCAACGGCGTCGCTGACGATCACTGGCAGCCCGGTCGCCAGCGCTTCGTTGACGACCAGGCCCCAGGTCTCCGAGTGATCGCTCGGCAGCACGAGACAATCCGCGATCGCGTACGCACGTCCCACCTGGGTCTGATTGAGGAACCCGAGCATCCTCAATTCCACGCCGAGGCGCGCCGCCTCTTCACGCATCGCGGCTTCGAGCGGCCCGGCGCCGGCCACGATCACCGTCGGCGGCGCGGCGGTCCTTGCCGCCGCGCGGATCACGTCGAGCGGCCGCTTCCGATCGACGAGCTTGCCAGAGAACAGCACGGCGAACGCTGACGGATCGATGCCGGCGGCACGGCGCGCGGCGGCGCGCGTCTCTGGCGCCTGGTATGCCGCCGCCGACTGGGCGAACAGATCGTTGTCGACGCCATGCGGCACGCGGAACACACGGTAGGCCGGCACGCCAAACCGCGCGAGGTACTCGTCGACGCGCGTGCCTGGCGACAGGTAGCCGTCGAACATCCGCAGCAGCGCCCACGTCTTCGCCGTCCACAATGGACGCCGCCAGCCCGCCGGTCCGCTCTGCAGGTGAGAGTCGCCGCGAAACAGTGTCGGAACCCGACGCCGCCGGCAGGCGGTGAGCGCGCGCACGAGCGTCTTCGAGTACCAGCCGGTAATCAGCACGACGTCAGGCTGCGTGTCGGCAATCGCGGCGCCGATCTCGGGGACGTCGACGCCGGAAAACGCACCGGTGTCGATCCGGTCATCAGGCCGAGCGGCGCGCACCACCACCGACTGGTAGCCGTCAGTCAGCGGCACGTCCCATTCGAACGGCACGTCGAATCCCGCTCCCTGCTGCGCCGGCGTGGGCCGCGTCGCGTACACGACGGTGAGCGCAAGCTGCGGCGCATGTGCGTGGATGTGACGGAACCACGGCGCGTAGTACTGGATCGGGTGCGTCAGGACCGCCGTGAGCCGGACCGGACGCGTCATCCCGCCACCCGATCGAGCAGCGCCGCGAGCCGCCGCGCCAGCGCGGCGGCCGAAAACTCGGCGACCCTGTCGAGCGATACGTCGGACGCGCGATACGTCGGATCCGCCGCCAGACGCCGCAGGTGACAGGCGACGGCGGCAACCACATCGTCGGCCGCAGTCGTGTCGCCGTAGGCCACGATTCGCACGGTCGGTTCGCCGCCAACCGCGCGCAGGATCGAGACGACGCTGCTCGCCTCGTGGAACAGCGCGAGCAGCGGGCGCTTCGCGAGCAGCGCCGGGTACAACTTGCTCGCGGTGTAATGCGGCTCCGAGCTGCCGAGCAGCAGAATGCCGGACGACTGTGTCAGCAGCGCGAGCGCATCGAGATAGTCCACTCGTCCCGGTGTTTCGCTCACGGCATCGGCAACGCCGCATTCGGCCGCGACTGGCCGAACGCGATGCGCCGCCGATTCCGACTGGTTGCTGGTTCCGATGAAGTGCAGCCGCAGCCGCGAAGCCTTTGGATCCTCGCGCCGCGCCCGATCGAGCGCGCGCAGCAGCAGTCGAAGCGTGCCGATGCCGGTCGGCAGCAGCGTGCCGACGTAACAGAGATGCACGAGACCGTCATGCCGATCCCATGCTGCGACACCACCGCGACGGCCGTCGGCGGCCGCGAAGTCGGCCGCGTCGAAGCCGAGCGGAATTGCCTCGTGCGGCAGGCCGGCGGCCGACGGGATCCGCTCGACGATGCCGTCGATGGTTCCTTGTGAGACGGCGACGACGCCGTCGGCGGCGGCGAGCGCGCGCGGCTCGAGCCACACGCCAATCTGCCGCGAGACGCGGCTTTTCCAGTCCGGTCGTCCGTTGGCGCCACCGCCAACGGTCTGTCCCCACGCACCCACCCATGGATCCTGGTAGTCGAGCACGAACGGGATCGAAAACCGGCGCTTGAGCATTGGCCCGAGCAGCGCCGGATAGGTCGGGTAGATCGTGATGAAGAGCGCATCGAACCGCTCGCGCGCGAGCAGCGATCGGCAGGTGCGGTGCAGGCCGCTGAACGCGCGCAGGCCGAGATCGCCGAGGCCAGCGCGCCGCGTGATCGCCGCGGACCAGGCGTCGGCCCGCTCGACACGGAGCGATGAGGGTACCAGTGCAGCCAGATCCGGATCGAGACGTCCCTCATAGGCTGAGGGTTCGACGGTGAGAACCGTCGGGCTCCAGCCGGCCGCCGGCAGATGCGGCGCGAGCAAGCGCACACGATGGGACGCGGCGCTCGAGTCCGGCGGAAAATGCGGGCTCACCATCAGCACACGGCGCATTTCAGACAGCCCGGTGCCTCATGCCGCTCGCAAATACCGGTACAACCGTTCATACTCGTCGATCACCGCGCGGTCGCTGAATCGCCGCACCGCCTCCGCCCGTACCGTTGCGCGGGCAATCGTCGGCAGGCAGCGGACCAGATTCGCCATCTCGTCGACCGTGTCGCACAGAAATCCGGTGCGGCCGTGGTCGATGCCTTCGGGCACACCGCCGCGGCGAAACGCGATCAGCGGCGTGCCGCACAACATCGATTCCGGCAACACGACCGGGAACGGCTCCTCCCACTCAATCGGCATCAGCATCGCCGCCGCCTGGCCGAGCAGCGCGCGCTTTTGTGCGTCGTCGACCGGGCCGACGTAGGTGATCAGGCGGCCATCGATTCGCGGTTGCAGTTCCTGCTCGAAATACGTCTGCTCGTGCGCCAGCGGCGAGATGTTGCCGGCGATGATCAGCCGCCGCTGGAGCCGCTGGGCCACGTCGATCGCGTGATGCGCGCCTTTGCATCGATCGAGGCGGCCGAGGAACACGAGCGGCGCCGCCGCCGGATCGGTGTCGCCGACGAACGGATAACGCTCCGGGACCGCGCAGTTGTAGATGACCGACCAGTCGCCGCCGCCGCGCGCGGCGTCGCGAATCGCCGTGCTCACCGCCGTGTAATGGAGGCGCCGCGCACCGAGCCGTTGCGCCGTGACCATGTTTGCCGGGTTGACTGTCCGCATGTAGGTCTGCACCTTGGCGATGTCGCGCGCCAGCACCGGCGTCAGATACGCGAGCCGTCCGAAGTTGTGGATCACGTCGAACTGCTTCGCGGCGCGGACAAAACGCGTGGTGAGGGTCACGACGTTGCGAAGGTTGCTCCAGCGGGTCCACTCGCCTTCGCGGCCGAAGGTCTCGACGCGGCCGTCGACTTGCGAACCCGGCGCCGCCCACAACGTGATGTCGTGGCCGCGACGCGCCAGCCCGTTCCCGAGGTCGGCCACCACGCGCTCGATGCCGCCGTACTGATCTGGCGGCACCTTGATGAACGGATCCATGACGAGCAGCACTCTCATGCGAGCGCCTCGCGGACCAGCTGGTACAGGACGCCGCGCTCCGCTTCGTGCTCGTAGTGCCAGCGCCGCGCCGCGCAGTGCCAGGCGGTCCGCTTCGCGCAGTCGAGCGCGGCGGGATCGTTTGCCCAGGCACGGATGGCTGCGGCAATCGCGTCGATGTCGTGCGGGTTGACCAGCGCGGCGCCGCGCCCGAGCTCGAGGCCGAGATCGTGCTGCCCTTCGCTGTCACCGAGCAGCGCCGGCACGCCGGCGAGGATGTAGGTGAGCGCCTTGTTGGTCAGGCAGAGCGTACGGTTCCGCGGAGTGCTGAGTTCGAGCGCGAGGCCGATGTCGTGTCCGCGCGCGGCATCGACCATCGCGTCGGGCGGCACCGGCGCGCGATGCACGATGCGCAGGCGCGGTGCGCTCGCGCGGGCCAGCGCCGACAGGTCGTCGACAAACGACGCGTGCGGCCGCCCGAGCAGCGTCAGCTCGGCGTCTGAATCGACCCGCCCGATCGCGGCTACTGCCTGCTCGAGCCCACGGCCGGGACCAATCGTCTGGCTGAACCAGAACAGGCGCAGCACCGGCGGCCGCGAACGTGAGAAGTCCGGCGAGCGCGTGGGCAGCGGAAACGTGTTGTGGATCACCGCCGCATCGATGCCACACGCGCGCTCGTACTGCGCCGCGATGGCTTCGCTCGACGTGGTGACGAACGCCGCGCCGTCGGCAACCGATTCCTCGACTCGAGCGGCAAGCGCATCGACCAACGGCGCGTCGGGCCCGCTCGTCTCGGCGCGGTGAAAGTCCTCGAAGTCGATGGCGAACCTCGTCCGCGATCGGCGGCCGGCTTCGGCAATCGCCGCCAGCGCACCGGTGGTCCCGCCGTAGATCAAATCGCACGGCGCAGCGAGGATCGCGTGTACCAGCGCATCGTGCACGCGCGCAAAGGCGCGCGCGACGACCGCGAACGGCACGCGGCCGACGCCTGCGGCACGTGCTGTCGCGCGCGCCGCACGATGCACCACGCCGCTGCGCCAGTAAAGTCGTGGATTCTCGCGGCGGCGATAGTCGACGACCGTGACTGGCCAGGCGCGCCGCGACCGGACGTCGTCGTCGGCCGCTGCGGCCCACGGCTCGTGCTGCGTCGCGACGACACGGACCTCGTATCCGGCGGCAGCAAGCGCGTCGGCCGCCTTGAGCATCCGCGGACAGGTGGACAGGTGGCCGGACGTGACGACGGTGACGCGGCGCCGGCGCGGCTCAGTCGCCAACGGTTCCCGCCTCCATCAGCGTGGTGTAGGTCGCCTCGAGCTGCGCGATCGCGCGCGGCGCCGAATGATGCGCAGCGACATGGGCGCTGCTCGACGGCAATGGCGATGCGAGGGTGGAGATGAGCGCATCGCCGAGCGCCGCGATGTCGTGCTCGTCGCACAGCCGGACGCCGGGCCCCTCGGGTGCGACGTGCGGGATGTCGGCGTGGCGGGTCGTGACGATCGGCGTGCCGATCGCCTGCGCCTCGAGCAGGATCGTCGGCGCGCCGCCTTCCGAGTCGCCGTCGACGGCGGTGACGCTCGGGTGGATCAAGACGGTCGCCGACGCGAGCATCCGGATCAACTCGGCATGCGGCTGCGAGCCGACGAACTCGATGGCGTGGGCTGACGAAAGCCGACGCACCAGGGCCTGCGCGTCGACCCCGTCGGGGCCGTCGCCGACGATCGTGAGCCGTGCTGCCGGCTCCGTCGCGTAGGCGCGATCGAAGGCGGCGATCGCATCGAGCAGCCCTTTCTTTTCGATGAACCGCCCGGCGAACAGCACCCGCGGCTCGGGACGCGGCGTCCAGCGGGGATAGCGGGTGAGATCGATGACGATCGGCTGAATCACGGTGCGTTCGGGCGGCGCGCCGGCCGCGATCACCTTCCGGCGCATCTCCGGAGCTTCGGCGAGAAACAGATCACCGCAGTCGAAAAGACGCAGGTAGGCGTCGCGCCAGTGTGCCAGGTACGGCAGCACGGCGGCATCGACGCCGTAGAGGCTCGTGACCAGTGGCACGCCGGCGGCTCTGGCGATCTCCGCCATCTCGCAGCCGGTCGGGCCGAAGTGGGCGTGGACGATGTCCGGCTGTACCTGATCGAGGAGGTGTTCGACGGCGCGGCGCCACGGCGAGCGGCCAGTCGCGCACGCCACCGAGGCGTCGAACCACCACCCGACGCTCCGCTTCGACTCCGGCTTTGCGCAGACATGGAGGCGCGCGAACGGAAATTCGAATTCATGCAGACGCGAGTGGCACAGCACTGACGCTTGGTAATCGAGGTGGTGCGTGACGATGGTGTAGATGAAGGTCTCGGTCCGCGGCAGGAACCGGCCAACGACGTGGAGGACGCGACGCATCACGCCTCCACGTGCCGCAGCGTCAGCAATTGCACGCGACAATCAAGACCGGCTGACGCCGGCCACGGCAGGCGCAGCGCGTGCGCGAGCCGGTCGGTCCAGTACACCGCCCGCGGCCCGAGGCGGGTCAGCGCGAAGCGCAGATATCGATTCGAGGGGCCGCCGGTCGGCAGCCAGTAATACATCGCCTGCGCGCGCTCGATGGTGAGGCCGAGACGCGCGAACTCGGCCGCCCAGAAGGCGCGGCTGCGGTACCGCATGTAGCCGTTTGGCTCGAGCGTGGCGTCGGGAAGCAGCTCCGTGATCAGCAGCGCGCCGCCTGGCGCAACGAGGCTCGTCAAACGCGTCAGCACCTGGCTGGCCTGTGCATCGTCGAGCAACAACGGCAGCACGTCGATGCACTGGACGACGTCGAAGGTGCGGCCGCCCGGATCCTCCCACTGCGAGAGATCGGCGGCGTGAAACTCCATGGCCGGCAGTGTGGCGCGCAAGTGATCGACAGCCCGATCGGAGATGTCGACGCCGACGTAGGTGGCGTTGGAGTACTCGCGCGCGTAGAAGCGGGCGAAATAGCCCTGTCCGCAACCGGCATCGAGAACCGACCACGGGGCGATGCGCCGCCGGCCGATCCGTGCGAGGGCATCGCGGATCGCGGCCAGCTTGCAGTCGTACAGGAACCCGTTCAGCCGCTCGCCGGCGCCCAGCCACCCCGACTCGGAGAGCGCGAACGTTGAGTAACGGCCGTTCCAGAACTGGTGCAGCCGATCGCGTTCCGACATCAGGTCAGGCTGCATAGAGCGCGAGATAGTCCCGTGCGATGTCGTCCATGGTGCGCGGCGCCGGCAGCGCCCGCCGCCACTGATCGATCGTGTCGGCCGGGGCCGCGGCAATCGCCGACAGCGCGCGTGCCCATTCGTCGACGTCACCGGGTGTCACCAGGCGTCCGGTGACGCCGTCGTCGATCGCCTCGGCAAGATTCCCGACGCGGCTCGCAACCACCGGCGTGCCGACGGCCATCGCTTCGAGGGCGACGGTCGGTCCGTTTTCGAACCACATCGACGGACAGAGCAGCGCGTCGAGCGTCGCGAGATGCGCCGGCACGTCGGCGCTCGGTAGGCCGGGACCAATCGTCACGCGCGGATCTCGGTCGGCGATCCGCCTCAACTCGCCGGCGAACCGGCGCGTCTCGGCGTCGAGCATCGGGCCGCGGACATCGAGCGTGAAGGGGACGTCGTGCGGAATCGCGCGGACGGCCTGCAGCAGTTCGACGAGACCCTTGGTCGGATGCAGGCGGCCGGTAAACCCGAACTTCACCGGCAACGACGTTGGCCGAATCTCAGGTGACGGCTTACGGCCGGCGTCGGCGAAGCTGACACCGAGCCGATTCAGCACCAGCTTCCCGGCTGGCGATCCGTTCGCGATCAGCATCCGCCGTCCCGTGTCGTTCAACACGACGAATGCGTCGACCAACGAGAACATCTCGCGCTGCATCGCCTGGTATTCGTCGATCGACGCCTTCATGCCGAGCGCGGTGCCGACGCGTCCCGGCAACTCGCCGAGCGCGCGACTGATCGCCACCGGTGTCGCCGCGACGGCGCCGGCAACCGGCCGCGCCAGGCCGAGGCGCGTCAGGTTGCATGCGGCGCATTTGCCGGGTGCGACGATGCCATCGCACGGTTCGCGTCCCCACTGCATCAGTTCGCCGCTGCGGCACATGTACCCCATGCCAGGCAGGTGGCACGTGACGATGACGCGGATGCCGCGGCGCGCGGCTGCCCTGATTTCCGGCAGACCGGCGCCGGTCGTGAAGCTGTGAAGATGCAGGATGTCTGGACGCTCTTCGTCGAGGAAGCGATACAGCTCCTCTGCTCCGCGGGTCGCGACCCGGTGGCGCGCCTCGTCGCGGGTGGCCTCCGCGGGAATGTGGTAACGGAACACCGGCACGCAGTCGTGCACGTAGCGTGACGGCGCGACGTGGTGCGCGTCCGGCGCGGCGATGATCACCTCATGACCCGCATCACGAAGCCGCCGGCACAGGCCCTCGACATAGATTTCCGTGCCGCCGACGCTGTCGGGGAAATACCAGCCGACAAGATGCGCAATCTTCACGATGTGGTGACAGGCGTACCGGCGAGGTTGGTGCGATGCGGCGGCCGCAGGTAGCGCAGCCATGCCGACGCGCCGAGGCCGGCGTGGCGCAGAATCGCTCCGGCCGCCGCAAAATTACCGCGGCGCAGCCGCCGAACGATTCCGCGCGCCTGGACGTATACGAAATTCCGCTTCGCCTGCTCGCGGCTGACGTCGTCGAGCGGACACTCGTTCGAGTGAAGCTTCGCCCACGCGACGCGGGTTGCGTTCGCGTATTCGGTTTCGACCCCCGCCGCCGACAACTCCTGGCCGGGATGAATGCGGTAGTAGAAAAGGTCCGCCGGAACGAGGAGCACGTTCACCTTCGCGCACGCGTCGAGCCAGAACAGGTAATCGGAGGCGACCCCGGCGACCGGAAAGCCGCCAAGGTCTCGGAACGCGTCGGCGCGGAACAAGGCCGCGGCCGGTCCCAGATGGAACAGGCCCGACCCCAGGAACTCGCGTTCGTACGACAGGCGCGGCGTCAGCAGCATCGGACACGGTCCCCCGGGCCAGTAATGGCTGCCCGACAGCGCGAACGCGGCGCGCGGTTCGGCATCGAGCGCGCGCAGCATGGTCTCGAGACAGTGCGGGTACATCAGGTCGTCCGAGTCGTGGTATTTGAGGTACGCACCGGACGCGAGCGACGCAGCGTAGCGGCGATTCTCGAACTGGCCGAGGTTCCGCTCGTTGACGAACACGCGAATGCGCGCGTCCTGCCGGGCGTACTTCTCGACGATGGCGCGCGTCGCGTCAGTCGAACCATCGTCGCAGATGATCAACTCGAAATCGGTGTGGGTCTGCGCCAGCACGCTGTCGATGGACGCGGCGATGAAGTGCTCGCGGTTATACACCGTCAGCAGGACGCTGATCCGCGGTGCTGGCGTCATCGCGCGGCCCGGATCGCGGTGCGCACCAGGCGCACGACGGGGTTCGGAATCCACGGGTTGTCGAGGCGCGATCCGTATTGAAGATGACGGCCCGGCGTCATCGGCCGATAAAGCTCGCGCCAGCGCGCGTACAAGCCTTGATACTCGATCGCGCGATCGCGAATGTCGAAGCGTGCCGCGACGTCACGCCTCGCGGCGGCACTCAGCGTCTCGAGTCGATCGCGATCGGCGCCAAGCGATGCGATCGCATTGGCGTAGGCCGCGACGTCGCCGACGGGGACTCGCAGGCCATTGTTCACGTTCACGATTTCCGGGACGCCGCTGGCGATGTCGCTGACGACCGGGGCAACGCCCGCCGCCATCGCCTCGAGCAGCGCGACCGGAAACCCTTCATGCCGCGTCGGCAACACGAAGACATCCTGTGCGCCGTACAGCGCGATCAGGTCCGGTGTCGAGAGCTGTCCGAGCCACCGGACAGCCGCATTGAAGGCCCATCGCGCTTTCAACGCTGCCTCGTCGGGACCGGCGCCGGCGACCGTCCACACCACGTCGACGCCGCGGGCCTGCAGCACCCGGTCGATCTCCGGCAGATCGAAGATGCCTTTCTGCTGCTGCTCGAAACGGCCGGCGTAGACGACCCGCAGCGGTCCGGGTGCCCGCTGCCGCGCGGCCGCCGGCAGCGGAATGCCGTACGGGAGATGGAAGATCGTCGAGCGGCGATGCGGCAGCCTGGCGACGAGCTCGTCGAACATCCGCCGCGAATAGGCGACAAACGCGTGGACGATCGCATCGTGCTTCACGGCGAGGTCGTAGTAGTACTCCGTGTCGCCATGCAGCATGTAGACGACCGCTTTCCCGAAGTCGTGGGTCGATGCGACCGCGAGATCGAGCAGGTCGCCGGCGACGTAGACACCGCCGCCGGCGGGCACCGCGCGTGCGACGCGGCGCATCACCGCATGCAGGTTCTCGACCGGCAAGCTGTATTCGATCGTCGTTTGCGAGTCGGCGGCGAGCGGCGCCGCGAATCGTGCGTCGGTATGCAGGTGATTGTGCGTGAGGATCGCGTGATACGCGAGAGCGTCGGGCCGGCGATGCCTGAGCAGGTTCGCGATGATGTTCATCATCCCGCCCATCTTGTCGGGAACGACGTAGACGACGCTGTCGCGACGACTCATCGCACAGACCGCCAGGCGCGCACGGTCATCGCCCACGCGAGCGCTTTGCCGGGAAATGGCGAACTCGCCTCGGCAGTCGGCTCCCTCCAGGTGAGAGGGACGAACTCGTCGATCGCGTAGGTGAATCCGGCTCGCGCCAGCCGCTCGAGCACGCGCGGCGCCTGGCGAGTCGACGGATCGAACTCGTGCAGATCCACCACCATTGCGCGGACGCGATCAAGAACCGGCTCGCAGTCGGCGAGCACCGCATCCTCTGCGCCCTCGATGTCGAGCTTGAGCAGATCGATGGCCGGTTCCGCGGCAATCACGTCTCGAAGGCGGAGACTCGGGACGACGACCGCGCGCCCGTCGACAGCGCCTGGCAGCGACTCGATCATGCCGGAGTCGGAGCCTTCGCTGCGGAACGTGAGCGAGCCGTCGGCGGTCCACACCGCGACGTGCCTCCGCTCGACCGACGCCGCGCCATTCGCGTTCAGGTTCGCATCGAGCAGCGCGAACAACGCCGGGTCGGCTTCGAACGCGGTGATGTGCGCGTCCGGGTAGCGGCGGCGGAAAAAGAGGCTGGCGACGCCGACGTTCGCACCGCAATCGAGAATGCGCGGCCGCGGCGCCGCAGTGGTGAAGTCGAGCGTGCGCCTGACGAAAATGTCCTGCCACTGCGGGCAGAAACTCAGCAGATCGGAGTACTGCAGGTCGTACTCCATCATCGTGATTCGTCCAGGCGTGAACCGCGGGGTCGTCTCGGCGCGATGCCAGGCGCGGCGCCACGCGGCCTGCTCCGGCGACTCGAACAGGCGGCGGCCAATCGCGCCGGCCTTGCGCCGCGCCCGCCGCAGCGTCCCGGTGACAGTGCGCTTCAGCATCGGCGCGACATCCGATCGAGGAACTGACCGAGGACGCCGAGCGCCCACGGACGGCTCCAGTGCGCGGCGCCGCGCGTCCATGCACCCCAAACCGCCTCGCCCGCGCCGCGCGCGATCCACTGCTGATCTTCGAGGTAGGCGATGCCGTCGCGGACCAACGGCTGCAACTCGCCGCGCATCCAGGTCGCGAACGGCAGGGTAAATCCCTGCTTCGGGCGGTTGACGGCGTCGTGCGGCAGCGGATGCCGCAGTGTTTCGTGCAGCAGCCGTTTGTTCCGCATCAGCGACGGGCACGCGCCAAGGTCGGGCCAGACGGCGGCGAGGAGCTCGTGATCGACGAACGGCACGCGCACTTCGAGGCCGTGCGCCATGGACATCACGTCGGTGTCGCGCAGGAGCTGCGCCGACAGGTAGCCTTGCGTTTCGAGCCGGGCGACGTCGCCTTCGAGCGTTGACGCCGCACCGCGAAACAGCCTCGCTTCGGCGCCAGCGAGGCGCGGCTCGACGTCGGACCATTGATCGCGGACCCGCGCGCCGGCAACGCGCGCGATTTCAGCCGGCATATACAGGCCGCGCTGAACGCGGTACGCGCCGTCCATCTTGCCGTTGCCGGCGATGAACTCCCGCCATCGTTCGGTGAGCCGCTCCGGCAGCGCCGCGCCGACCAGAGCGCCGATCGCCGGCGCCATCGGGCCCGCCGCGCGCTTCAGACGCACCGCGGACGGCAGCCGCGCAAACGACCGGTAGCCGCCAAACAGCTCGTCGCCACCAGTGCCGGACAGGACCACCTTGATGCCCGTCGCCGCGACCGCCTGCGAGACGTAGAAGGTGTTTACGGCGTCGACTGTCGGCTGATCGAGGCGCGCGAGGATTCGCGGCAGATCGCGGGTGATCTGCGAGGCGTCGAGGCGCAGTTCGTGGTGCGTCGCGCCGAACGAACGGGCGACGAGACGCGCGTACTCGTGCTCCGACGAGCGATCGTCGAAGCGCACCGTGTAGGTATTGAGCGGCGCGGCGCCGTTGCCGCTCGCGGCCGACAGAATGGCCGACGAATCGATCCCGCCGGACAGAAAGACGCCGACCGGAACGTCCGCGACGAGGTGCGCGCTGACGCTCGCCTGCACGGCGGCGCCGACGCGTGCGCGGAGCTCGTCTTCACTGCGGTCCGATGGCGGCGGCGCGTACACCGAGGCGACGTCCGCGAACGCGCCGCACGCGGAACGTCCGTCGGCCGACCAGCGCAGCCAGGTGCCCGGGGGCAGACTCTCGACTCCTTCGATCCAGGTGAGCGAGGGTGGGACGCTGCCCCAGGACAGATACGCGAGCACGCCAGCCGGATCGATCCGCCGCTCGGTGAGGTTGGCGTCGAGGAGCGCGCGCGCTTCGGACGCGAAGGCGATCGAGCCGTCGCGCTGCGCGGTATACAGCGGCTTGATTCCGAAGCGGTCGCGCGCGACCACCAACGTGCGCGCCGCATCGTCCCACCACCCGAACGCGAACATGCCGCGGACCCGCGCCAGCGACGCGAGCCCATCGACCACGAGCATCCGCAGCAGCACTTCGGTGTCACTGCCGGTCGTGAACCGCTCGCCGCGCGCTTCGAGATCGGCGCGGAGATCGCGGTAGTTGTAGACCTCGCCGTTGAACACGATCCGATGGCGGCCGTCCGCGGTCGCCATCGGCTGGGCGCCTCCGAGCGTCGGGTCGATGATCGCCAGACGCCGATGGACGAGCAGGACGTTACCGGCGTCGGATCGCCAGGCGCCGCGGCCGTCGGGTCCGCGATGCGCGAGCGCACGATCGAGCGCCGCCGCTGCCGCTTCGGCAACGGCGCCCTCGCGGCGCACCACGCCGGCGATGCCACACATCTCTCTAGAAAATCCGCGACCGAATCTTGATCTCGTCGTTCGGCTGGACCTTCTCTTCCAGCTCGATCGGCAGCTCGATCGTCTTGCCCTCGACGACGCGGTTGACGCGAATACGGCGATCGGACCCACGATCGGACAGACCCCCGGCGAGCACGATCGCCTGCGACACGGTCGTGCCGGTGTCGAGGACGTAGTAGCCGGGATTCTTGACGAACCCGGAGATGTAGAAGCGCTTCGCCTGCGGCACGTTGACGATGTCGCCGTCCTGCAGCACGACATCGCGCCCGGCGCGCCCGATCTCCAGTTCCTTCCGGTTGACGGTGATGGGATCGCTCGGCGGTTCGCCCGCCTTCGGCTGGTGAATCACGATCACTTCGTTGGCCGCGTTGGTCGTCGGCGACCCGGCGAGGATCAACGCCTCGAGCAGCGAGATCGTCGCGCCGGGAAGCGTGACCTTCCCCGGCGTTCTCACCTCGCCGTTGACAATCACGCTGCGCGCCTTGAACTGGTCGACCTCGACGCGCACCTGCGGGTTTCTGAAGTAGCCGGCCTGCAGCAGCGTGGTGATCTTCGCCTGCGCTTCGGCGATCGTCAGGCCGGCGACCGGCACGCGCTGGATGTACGGCATCGAGATCGTGCCGTCGGTGTCGACGCGGTACTTGCCGGTAAGGTCGGTCTCGTCGGTGACGATGATCGACAGGTTGTCCTGGGGACCGATCACGTAGGACTCCGGCGCCGCCGGTGGTACTGGCCGCTGCTGGCTGGCGGCGGGCGGACTCTGCGGCGGCTGCGCGGCGGCGCGACCGGCGACTCCGGCAAGGAGGGCGAGAACGATGAGCTTCGTGCGCATGAAACTGATGTCCTTACTCCGATGAACGCGTGAGCGGGATACCGAGCTGACGTGCCTTGCGATAGAGGTTTGGACGCTGGATCCCGAGCGTCCGTGCGGCGTCAGCCATCCGCCACTCGTGATGCTGAAGCACCGACGCGATGTATTCGCGCTCGAACCGCAGCCGCGCCTCGCGCAGGTTACCGGCGGGCACGAACGGCGTCGCGGTGCGGCTGAGCGGAACCACCGGCAGCAGCTCCTCGATCTGAATCACGTCGTCGCGCGACTCGGCGACGACGCGTTCGATCACCGATCGCAGCTCCGCGAGGTTGCCGGGCCAGGTCAGCGCGCCGACGAGCGCCAGCGCCGCCTTCGAGAAGCTGGCGGGCGGGCGGCCGTGGGCCGCGCACAAATCCTCGAGCACTCGCATCGCGATCGCCGCCACATCGTCGCCGCGATCGCGCAGCGGCGGCAGATCGATCCTCGTCGCCGAGACGCGGCGGAACAGATCGCGGCGGAAACGCTGTCCGTGGACGTCGCCGTCGATCACGGGCGCCGCGCTGGCGACGAGGCGCAGCGCCGTGACGACCGGGATGCCCTCGATGCGCACCTCTCCGTCGCGCGCGATCCGGGCGAGTTGCGCCTGGGCCGAGGCCCGCAGTTCGGTGACGTTCTTGAGAAACAGCGTCCCACCGCGCGCGGCAGCAATCGCGCTGTCACGCGAGACTGCCTCCAGGTCCGACGGCTGTTCAGGGACCAGCGAGCCGAAGAGCAGACGATCGACGCTCGCAGCGTCGGCCGCATCGCAGTCGATGACGATGAACGGGCCGGCGGCGGCGCGGCTGCGCAGGTGAAGCTCGCGTGCGATGTCGTCGAGCGCCGCACCGGCCTCGGCAGTAATCAGCACACCGCCGTCGAGGCGCGCCCCACGCCGAACAAGTTCCTGCACGCGGGTGATCGCCGGCGAGCGACCGGTCAGCTCGACCGGCACGTCGGCCCGTCGGATGAACCGCGTCGCGGCGTCGGCGAAGACTGGATCTGGCATTCGCGTGACCTGAGAGTAAAGGGAAGTGTCTGGATACAGCTCCGCCCCGTCACTTACAAAAAGGACGAGGAGCGGGCCCGAGTCATCTCATTATCTCGGACAATGAGAGACTTTACATGCCACGACAGACTACATGTATCGATATCGATACCGAGGCCGGTGGTAGAGGATACAACGGGTTAGCCGATGTTATACGCGATATCGGCTCGCGACGGGTGTATCAGCAGGGAGACGGGGGCTGTGTCGGTGCGGAAACGTGTGAAAGGCGGTTCGCGCCGGATTCAGTCGCGGCGCAGGGGGTCGGCGGGCGCTGCGGGTGCGCCAGAGGAGGTGCCGAACGATTGGGACGGGCCGGGACGCGTGTCGTAGGTGCCGCCGTCGATCAGGCTGTTGATGAAGAACGCGATGCCGATCACGACGAGAAAGCCGCCGACGCCGATCGCGACCGACGGCTCGTTGGCGGTGAACGCGATCAGCACCATCAGGCCGAAGCCGACGCCCATCAACGTGACGCCGGCGCGGCGGTGACGCCCGGAACCGGAGCGGTATTCCCGCCGCTCGAGCCGCGTCATCGCCCGATCGAACCCGCGCGGATCGACTTCGGGCGCGGGGACCAGGCCGCGTTCGATCATCGCGATGCGCTCGCGGATCTCCAGCTCGCGCACACGCGCGCGCACCACGGTCCTGACGATCATCAGAACGAAGACGCCCAGGATGATGCTGATCGGAATCAAAAGCGGGCTGTACACGAACATGTCGTCCACGGATCCTCCAGGCGGACTCGCTCGATCTGATTAGACTGGCGCGCGTTGTGAATTGTTTCAGCACGACATCGGGCGAGGCGTGCCGCGCCTCGGCGGGTTCAAGCCGAAACAATTTCCGGATCCGCGTGTTCTAATACGTGGGCGGATGGAGCCTGTCAACGAGCGCGCGCTCCTCGAGCGGTGCCGCGCCGGCGACGAGAGCGCGTTCCAGGAGCTGGTCGATCGCTACAAAGGCCTCGTCTTCGCGTTAATCGCGCGCACGGTCCAGGATCGATCGCGCGCCGAGGACCTGGCGCAAGAGGTTTTTCTGCGTGTCCACCGCGGGCTTCCCTACTTCCGTGGCGAGGCGCGGCTGTCGACCTGGATCTACCGGATCGTCGCGAACGTCTGCGTGCAGGATTCCAGCCGGCCGGCGACCGTGTCGCTCGACGACGAGCGCGCCGCGCCGGTGGTGCCGTCGGCGTCGGATCGGCAGTTCGGCGATTTCGAGCTGCGCGATCGGCTGGAGAAGGCGATCGCGCGGCTGCCGGCGAACTACCGGCTGCTGATCGCGGCGCACTATCTCGATGGTGTGCAGTACGAAGATCTCGCCGCGGCGCTGGCGTTGCCGCTCGGGACCGTGAAGACGCAGCTGTACCGCGCCAAGCAGCAGCTGCGGCGGATGCTCGAAACCGACTTAAAATAACGCCCGCGAGCCGGGCGATGGACCATCCAGGTGTTCTGCGACGAAGCGCTCGACGCGGTGGAAGCGATTGCTGGCGGCGATCTGACGGCCGACGGCCGGATCGCCGAGCATCTCGCAACCTGTCCGAATTGTGCGTCGGCACTGGTCCGTGCGCGACAGCTCGAGCGCGTGCTGCAGCGCCGCGGCGTGCCGCAGCCGCCCCCGCAGTTCACCGCCCGGACGCTGGCGCGCGTGCGCCGAGCGCGCTGGCGCAGCGACCAGTTCCTCGACGTCGGATTCAACCTCGCCGTGATCCTGATTGTCGTCGCCGTGTTCGGCGGCGTCTGGATGCTCCTCAACCGCACCGGCCTCGTCGCCGTGACTACTGACGCCGCCGATCTGTTCGGATCGGCGTTCGTGACTCTGGTGCGGCGGGTTGCGCCGTCGCTGCCGCTTTATGCGGGCGCGGCGGCGCTGCTCGCCAGCGCGCTCGGTCTCTGGTGGTGGGCCGAACGCGACGCGGCGCTGTGATGCAGGCCCATACGTGGGAGAAACCGCCGCTCGCCGCAGACGTGAACGGGCGCGGATCAGTAGTATACGGATCAGGTGGCGACACGCATCATCGCGCCCGTTCAGCGTGTTACGCTGTGGCTTGCCCGCGCGAAAGTGGCGGAACTGGCAGACGCGCCGGACTTAGGATCCGGTAGCCGCAAGGCTATGGGGGTTCGAGTCCCCCCTTTCGCACGCCTTCGCTCGCTGCGCGAGCTTCGGCGCTGCAAGCGCGAGAACCGCTTGCGCGGAACGGTCGGCGAAGCCCCTGAAGGCGTGCGTCGCGCCGGAGCGGCGCAGCCGTGAAGGCGGACCAACGTCATACTCACTCATGAAAACCGAAGTCGTCGACGTCAACGCGACCCGCAAGAACGTCCGGGTCGAAATCCCCAGTGATGTGGTCGCCGCCGAAATCGATCGGATCGCGCGCGACTACTCGCGCAAGGCGCGGGTGCCCGGATTCCGTCCAGGGAAAACACCGCCGCGCGTCATCAAGCAGCGGTTCAAGGACCAGATTCTGCACGACGTCGCGCACGATCTGATTCCGCGTGCCGTCGACAACGCGCTGCGCGAAAACGGCTTCGAAGCGGTCGACACGCCCGACGTCCGCGACGTGACCATCGAGGAAGGCCAGCCGCTCACCTTCACCGCGTCGTTCGACACCGTGCCCGCGTTCGATCCCGGCGATCTCTCGACCATCGCGTACACGCGCGCGTCGAGCGCGATCACCGACGAAGCGGTCGGCCTGTCGATGCAGCGGCTGCGCGAACGGGCAGGCCGGTACGAGCCGGTCGAAGGCCGCGGCATCGAGCATGGCGACACCGCAGTCCTCGATGTCGAGCGGCGCGAACCGAACGGCACGAGCGACAAACACACCGACGTGAACATCGAGCTCGGCGCCAAGGCGAACCCGCCCGGGTTCGATGAGCAGCTGCTCGGGCTCGAGGTCAGTGCGACGAAATCGTTCGACATCCACTACCCGCAGGACTACGCGATCACGGAGCTCGCCAACACTGACGTCTCGTACACAGTCACCGTCAAGGGACTGAAGCGGCGCGTCCTGCCGGAACTCGACGACGAGTTCGCGAAGGACATGGGCGAGTTCGACACGCTCGACGCCTTGAAGGCGCGCGTCCGCGAGGACCTCGAGCACGAAGCGAAGCACGCCGCCGAGCGCGAGGATCGCGCCGAGCTGATGAAGCAGCTCGCCACGCGACTGCCCTTCGAGGCGCCGCCTTCGATGGTCGAGCGCGAGGTCGATCGCCGGCTCGAAGAGTTCGCGCGGCGGCTGATCGACCAGCAGATCGACCCGCGGCAGGCTGGCATCGACTGGAACGCGTTCCGCGAGAGCCAGCGGGACGTGGCGCGCGAAGGCGTGGCCGCGGCGCTGGTGCTCGACGAAATCATCCGTCGCGAGCACATCGAGGTGAATGACGACGAGGTGGAGCGCGAAGTGGCGCGCTACGCCGAGCGGACGGGCCGGACGCCGGCCGCGGTCCGCGCCGCGCTGGAGAAGGAAGGTGGGCTCTCGCGGGTATCGGCCGGACTGCGCCGCGAGAAAGCGGTCGAGTTCGTCCTCGAGCGGGCCAGGATCACAACGTGACCCGCTGCCAGCGCCGGCCCCGCGCGCGCCCGGGAACTGGCGTGAAACGGCCCGCCCGCATGCGAGCGGAACTACCCGATCAGGTGATTGACACGGCAGCCGGGCGTGCTAGGATCAAAGAGCCGTAAGTAGTCCGCACGCCATCCCCTTCATTCACAACAAACAGCCAGCGATTTGCGCCCTATGCCTCATCAGATTCCGGATTTTCGGATGCAGCTTGTGCCCATGGTCGTCGAGCAGACGAACCGGGGTGAACGGGCCTATGACATCTTCTCCCGGCTTCTGAAGGACAGCATCATCTTCATCGGCACGCCGATCGACGACGGGGTCGCGAACCTGGCGATCGCCCAGATGCTGTTCCTCGAGGCCGAAGACCCCGACAAGGACATACAGCTGTATCTCAACAGCCCCGGCGGATCGATTACTGCAGGGATGGCGATCTACGACACGATGCAGTTCATCAAGCCCGACGTCCAGACCATCTGTATTGGGCAAGCGGCGTCAATGGCGGCGGTACTGCTGGCGGCGGGGGCGAAAGGAAAGCGTTTCTCCCTGCCAAATTCCCGAATCGTGATCCATCAACCGCTCATGTCTGGTTTGGCCGGCCAAGCGACCGATATTGATATTGCGGCCCGCGAGATCCTTCGCATGCGCGAGCGGATCAACGAAATTCTGGTCTATCACACGGGGCAGCCGGTCAAACGGATCCAGGACGACACCGAGCGCGACTACATCATGTCGGCGGACCAAGGCAAGGAATACGGTATTATTGACGATGTCATCCGCAAACGGGCCTGACGGCTGCGCAAACGGCTAAAGGTGAAGGGCTTAGGGCTGTAAATGGTGAAAAAGGCCGGGGAAACCGAGGTCCTGCGGTGCTCTTTCTGCAATAAGGACCAGAACGACGTCCGGAAGCTCATTGCGGGCCCGACGGTTTTCATCTGCGACGAGTGCGTCGAGGTCTGCAATGACATCATCGCGGACGACAATCGGTTCGAGAACCGCGGCACCCGCTCGTCACTGCCCACCCCGCAGGAAATCAAGAAGTTCCTCGACGAGTACGTAATCGGCCAGGAGCGGACCAAGAAAAAGCTCGCCGTCGCCGTTTACAACCACTACAAGCGGATTGAGATCCAGAAGCAGCCGCGGAGCCGCAACGACATCGAGCTGACCAAGAGCAACATCCTGCTCATCGGCCCGACCGGCACCGGCAAAACGCTGCTCGCGCAGACGCTGGCCAAGTTGCTGTCGGTCCCGTTCACGATCGTCGACGCGACCACGCTCACCGAGGCGGGCTACGTCGGCGAGGATGTCGAGAACATCATCCTCAAGCTGTTGCAGGCGGCGGGCGGCGACATCGAGAAGTGCCAGCAGGGCATCATCTACATCGACGAAGTCGACAAGATTTGCCGCAAGGACGAAAACCCCTCGATCACGCGCGACGTGTCGGGTGAAGGCGTCCAGCAGGCGCTGCTCAAGATCCTCGAGGGGACGGTCGCCAACGTGCCGCCGCAAGGCGGCCGCAAGCACCCGCACCAGGAATTCTTCCAGGTCGACACCAGCAACATCCTGTTCATCTGCGGCGGCGCGTTTGTCGGCCTCGACAAGGCGATCGAGCGCCGCGTCGGCAAGAAAACCCTCGGCTTCAAGGCCGACGTCAAGTCGCTGCGCAGCCGCGACATCGGCGCGACGCTCGAGCAGCTCGAGCCGCAGGATCTGATCAAGTACGGCCTGATTCCCGAGTTCGTCGGCCGTCTGCCGGTCGTCGGCACGCTGCACGAGCTCGACAAGCCGGCGCTCATCCAGATTCTCACCCAGCCGCGCAACGCCATCACGCGGCAATACATGAAGCTGTTCGAGTACGAGAACGTGAAGCTCCGCTTCACTGACGACGCACTCGACGCGATCGCCGAATCGGCGCTCGAGCGCAAGATCGGCGCACGCGGCCTGCGGATGATTATCGAAGACCTGATGCTCGACTTGATGTATCAGGTGCCGAATCAGAAGAAGGTCCGCGAGGTGACGATCACGCGCGAAGTGGTCCTCGCCAAAGACAAGCCGATCACGCTCATCGAGAAAGCCGGATGACGCGGGCGAGTTGATCACCAGCTAACCCATGGATACTCCCTTGGAAGTCTACGAAACACTCCCGATCGTCCCGCTCCGCGACGTCGTCGTTTTCCCGCACATGATGATGCCGTTCGTGATTGGACGGCCCTCGTCCACGCGCGCGCTGGAGCACGCGCTGCTGAAGGACAAGCGGATCTTCCTCGCCGCGCAGCACGACGCCTCGGTCGACGATCCGCGGCCCGAAGACATCTTCACGATGGGCTGCGTCGCCAACGTCGTCCAGAGCCTGAAGCTGCCCGACGGCAACATCAAGGTGCTCGTCGAAGGCGTCGACCGCGCCCGCGCCGTCGAGTGGAAGGAAGACAAAGGCTTCTACCGCGTCGTCGTCAAGGTGCTGGCGAAGCAGCGCGAGACTGGCGCCGATGCCGAGCAGACCATGAGCCGCGTGGTGTCGCTGTTCGAGCAGTACGTGAAGCTGTCGAACAACCTGCACTACGACGCGATGATCGCCGCCGTGCGCGTCGACGATCCGGGCAAGCTCGCCGACACGATCGCCGCGCATCTGCTCATCGGCGTCGACGAAAAGCAGAACCTTCTCGAGATCATCTCGCCGCTCGAGCGGCTGAACCGCATCGCCGGCATCCTCGAAATCGAAGTCGACAAGCTCCAGGTGGACCGCAAGATCCAGTCTCGCGTCAAGAAGCAGATGGAGAAGGCCCAGAAGGAGTACTACCTCAACGAGAAGATGAAGGCGATCCAGAAGGAACTGGGC
>Ga0075425_100000151_pt1 | contig 60124 bp, 50 predicted proteins | sample SoiMethybrSBSTD4_FD_75300 | JGI IMG/M metagenome (GOLD analysis project Ga0075425, IMG submission 75300) | Bulk soil microbial communities from a Populus tree surrounding site in Tennessee, USA - Soil MetaG P. TD hybrid SBSTD4 | ecosystem: Environmental > Terrestrial > Soil > Tree plantation... | reverse complement strand
CCCTTGCAGCGTCCGCAGGATTGTCGAGATTTACGGCGAGAACGTGAAGGCCCTGGGTTGCCCAACGCGCATGCAGCCGGTCGAATACTTTTAGATCTTGCTGGCAAGTCGCCGACCCTGCGACCCAGAGGTTCAGCAGGATCGTCTTGCCGCGGAGCGCGGCCAGGGTGTGCACGCCACCATTCAAGTCGGGAAGAGAAAAATCCGGCGCAGCCACGGGAGCGAGCAACCAGGTTTCGATCGTGGCAGGTAGCTGTTCCGTGTCATCCGATCCGGCTTTGTGGAAGGGTACGGCTTCAGCCGTGCCACCTCGATCCGCAAGAGACGAGGGCTTTAGCCCCTGAAGGTTCGCTTTGAAAGCCTCAAAGCGCGATGGCGCCGAACCCTCATCCACCCATACCCTGTGGTCGAGCGGAAGATCGCGAAGTTCCTGCACCAATCCGCTGGGCCAGCGAATCGATGCTTGCACTGGACCCTTGGCATCTCCCAGCCCGAAGAATACTTCCTTGCTGTGCTGGGAAAGGAATCCCGACCCGGCCTGCAGCGTGCGCGTCTGCCGCCCCGATCCCGTTTCCACCGTGATCGCCGCGCCGATCGCGTCACGATTGCTCTGGTCGCCGCGCAGGCGGAATGCGATCGACGGGCCGAGTTCTTGCATCACATTCCGCAAGATTCTCACTTGTGGGCCGTTGCGATTCTTCAGGAAGACTTCCAGCCGGCCATCATGATCGAAATCGGCGAGCGCGAATGCCCGCCCGTCCTCCATGAAATCCAGGCCTACCGCGCCGGAGACGTCGGAAAATGTCCCATCCCGGTTGTTCGCATAGAAGACGTTGCGCTCGTAGCCGCTCCATGTACCATCCGAGCGGATAAGTTCATTCAGAGCGTTCCAGCCTTGTTCGTAGTCATGCGAAGATTTGGCTTCGACCGGAGAATTCGCCACTACCTGCCGCCAGAAAAAGCTGTTCAAGTCGTCGCGCACCGGGCCAGACACCATTCCGTTGGCGATGTAAAGATCGGGAAAGCCGTCATGGTCAAAATCCCAGGCATCGCATGACCATGCCCAGCGCCCCATTTCAACTCCAGCGGACGCGCTGGCATCCTGAAAACCATCGCCACTCGAACGAAACAGGGAATTCCCACGGGCATGTTTGCGGTAGAGAGCGCGCACTTTTTCGGGTGCGTCTTTCTGAAATACATCCTGGGATGAAATGCGGGTACCGGCCGCCGACCACATGTCAGCGACGTAGAGGTCTTCGGCGCCGTCATTGTCGTAGTCGAACCAGCACACGCTCATCCCGGCGCCGACGCCTTCCACGCCGGCTTGCGCGGCAACGTCCGTAAAGGTCCCATCGCCATGGTTGCGATACAGGTTCTTTCGCCCGAAATCGTTCACTACGTAAAGGTCCGGCCAGCCGTCGCGGTTGTAATCGCTCCACCCGCAGCAAAAACTGTAGCGCGTGTTGTTCTGGTTGAGGCCGGTTTCGGCAGTGACGTCGCGAAACGTTCCGTCCCTCTGATTCTGCATCATGAAGTTGGGCGGGCCGTTCTCCGCATCGTAATAAGGAGAGGGATCCTTGTACTGGTCGGTGCCCTGGTAATAAAGATAAAGACAGAAATAGACGTCCAGCCAGCCGTCGCGGTCATAATCGGCGACAGCCGCGCCGGTGAAGGTTCCTTGCGGCGGATTCGTGAACCGGAACGCATCCGGGCTGCGGCGAAATTTGCCGCCACCCTCATTCCAAAAAAGCAGTGGGCCATTGCTCCGGACGACGATCAAGTCTTGCCTGCCATCGTTGTCGATGTCGGCGAACAGCGCGCATGAGGTGTTGTCGAGAACTCCAAGGCCGGATGCTGCGGTGATATCGTCAAACGTCCCATCTCCGCGATTGCGATAAAGGCGATTGGGTAGGCCAGCGGGCTGGCAAACGTAAAGATCATCGAATCCATCATCATCAATGTCACCGACCGAGACACCGTTATGCCCGTAGATGTCGATGCCGCACGCGCCGTCGAGAACCGTGCGCCAGTAGTCAGCGCCGTGGAGTAACTGTCGCGAATAGGATTGGTTGCTGCCGAAGGCTTGCGAAGTGACGTCGGCAAAAATTGGGCTTGCTGCGCGGCTGCGTGTTTCTTCAATGGCGTGCCAGGCTTTAAGCCGGATGTGATCCGATGGAAACCCTTCCCACTCGAGTTCCCATTGTCCAACACGCTGCTCGCAGTAATAAGCTTTGGCTGAGCCAACTAAGTCGTAACGCACATTCGTCTTCAGTCCACCTGAATTGAGCGCTTCGATGCCTGTAAGCTGGAACTCTGCGGTTATGATCCTTGAAAAAGAATCGAGATCGGACCACAGTTCGCTAAGAAAATCGCGTGCATCCAGAGAGGTCTGCCGAGCAAATGTGCGTTTCACCGCCTCAACGGCTGGGCCGGGACGCAGGATTTGCCTGATAACGGGCCGCAACGATGAGCCGGAAAAATCGGGAGCAAGGACCTCTTGCACGGCCTTCAAATCCCGAGGGGATCGCAGCAAACCAGCGCTCCAGGCGGCGAGAAGCGCCGCAATCTGATCCGCATATTTTTCCCTGACGAAATCATCGTGCCCTGCCTGCACTCTCAAGAGTGCAGCATCGATCGGGGTCTGCGACCGATAGTGAGGATGAAGACTGAAGTCGACGCCAAAGGTTCGGGGAGAATCGACACCAAAAGCAAAGCTGCTTACGCTCGGGAAAAACAAGGCTGCCGAAGTTCCCTGGCAGCAGCGGATGAGAAAGTCGCGACGACTCTGATCGACTGTGGGAGGATCAACAGGCTTACGATCCACTAGGCCAAAATCGACCGCACGCCTCTTCCCTGCCTGACTCAGACCGGTATCCCCCGAAAATTTAGCTGTGGAACCGAAGCTAACATTCGTACGAAAGGTGGTCAACGCAGGTTGATTTTCCAGTTATGTTAGGCTTACGCATTTTCTGTGAGCCAAAAGTATAGGAGGTCTTGCACTTGACCGCCCCTCGCATCACGGTTGTCGGCAGTTATGCGACCGGGCTGACTATGAAGGTTAAGCGTCTGCCGAGCGCCGGAGAGACGCTCCTGGGAACTGGATATCGCGTGGACTATGGCGGTAAAGGTTCGAATCAGGCGGTTGGATGTGCGCGGCTGGGGGCGAAAGTAAGATTTGTGGCCAAGGTTGGCAAGGATGCTTTCGGCGAAATGGCGGTAAGGCTCTATCGCGACGAAGGCATTGATATTCGACATGTCACCCAAACCGCCGACGCTCCTACCGGTGTGGGTTTTATTGTGGTTGAGGCGAAGAGCGGCAGCAACTGCATCGTGTTGGACCCAGGAGCAAACGAGTTGCTGACAGCGGCCGAGGTTTTGGAAGTAGCTTTCGAGTCATCCCCGGTGGTCCTCACTCAGCTGGAAATCCCGGTCCCAGCGGCCGAGGCGGCACTGGCGCAGGGGCGCGCTCGAGGTGCAGTGACGATTCTGAACCCCGCTCCTGTGCGATCTCTGCCAGAATCGATGTTGCAGATGGTGGATGTCCTCACGCCTAACGAAGTGGAAGCACGGCTGCTCGTAGGACGAAGTCCAGATGCGGCAATCGACCCAGAAGCTGTAGCGCACGAGTTGATTCGTCGCGGCGTGAAACAGGTTGTCATGACTTTGGGTGAAAAGGGGGCTGTGATTGTGACCGCGTCATCTTGCACGCATGTTCCTGCGATACCAGTCGCCGCAGTCGATACGACCGGCGCGGGCGACGCTTTTAATGCTGGCCTGGCAACGGCGATCGCTTTCGGAGCTAATCGTGAGGACGCGGTGCGCTTTGGTGTGGTTACGGGCGGCTTGGCCGTAACCAAAGAGGGCGTCATCCCGGCGCTGCCAAACCGGGAGGAGTTGTTTCGCTTTTACCAGGAACACGAAATCGCGCTTCCCAACTGGTTTTCGACTGCCGGCTGAGATTGAGCCTTAGAATAGGTAGAGGCGGACTTGTCGGGGTGTTTTACACCCGCGCTTTCACCACCAAGGAAAGCGGGCTACCTGGGGGTGCCAGAAGGCTGGCCATGTCACAGGCTTCCGAGTATTTGTTGAGTTCACAGCCTCGGGCGCGCTGGATGCGCATCGATACGGCACAGCTCCTGAAACGCTTTTTCTTTTGTGAGCGCGCGCTATTAGTCAGCGAGGCCTCTTGGATCCCCGCCGTGGCTGCTCTCGAAATCAAGACCGGATTGGCTCGCTTCGTTTGGCAAGGCGCGGAGACTGCTCATGCGTTGCGCAATCGCGTTTTCGAGCTTCGCTTCCCCAGTCGATTGCTAAAAGAGGAGGACGCAGACCAGGCCCTGGCCGAGCTTTTCGGCGCAGTGAAGAATTCACCATCGGTTCCTGCATTCCTGTTGAGTGTGGGAAAGGTGCTTTTGCCGGCATTGCAAGAATCCTACTGGGAGTATCTTCAGGCATCGGATGCGATAGCCGATGGGCCAACTCATCGTTTTTTGTCTCTGGCAATATCGGAAAAAGATGAACAGATCAGCGCCTTCGAGCAATGGGGGGAATCTGAACTGGCGCGAAATCCCGGGTTGCGGGCTTGCGCGCTCGCCTGGCAAGAAGCCGTCGCGGAGCGCCTCACCGAGTTGGGCGGGCTTGCGGTTGATGCTCCGGCGTCGGCTGCGGCTTCGCGCACTTTGCCAGCATCGACTGCTTATGTGGTTCCAGCCAAACCTGCGCGCGATCCACGTTTTTGGCCATGCCGCTTTTATTGGCCTGACATCATAGAGCCAGCTTACCCCTACGGAGAAGGGATGCAGTTGCAACTTCGGTCGGCCATCAGCCACTTGAATGAGGTTTGGGCAATCGAAGCGGGTGGCGTGATTCTGAGCGCGTTTGCCAGCCTCTTGCCCTGGGAATGGATTCACGACTCCGCCCGCTGGACCTATGATGAGTCGCGCCACTGCCGCATGGGCTATGAGCGTCTGATGGCTTGGGGTCTGCGCACTGGCGAAATTCCTTTGGGAACGTACATCTACGAGAGCGCTTCTGGTGAAGATCCGATCTATCTCCTGGGAATGCTCTATTTTTTCGAGACCAAGAACATCCGTCACAAGCCTGCACGGGCGCAGCTGTTTCACGCTTACGGCGACATGCTCAGCGAGCACGATATGGACTTCGACTGGGCGGACGAAACCATGCATGCCGGTTACGGCAAGCACTGGCTCAAAGAACTGCTTGCTGTTCGGGGCCAGGATGCTGAGGCATACGACCAGATTCGCAAGCGCTGCGAGAAGTTGGTAACCGATTTCGTGAGCACCGCTACGCCCCAGGAGGTGGCTGAGATCAAAAAAGCGGCCAGCTCACTGATGGCCAAAGCGGCCACACGCTTGCAATGAGTGGCGCCAATGACATGAGAACTCGAGGCATTGTGGTGTGCGGCTTGCTATTGGTGTGCCTCGGGGTTCGCCTCGCGGCGTCGCAGGAGGCACCCGCGGCGTCAAACGTCGCGAACACTGTGCAGGCGCACCTGGGCAAAGGATATGACGCTCTGAAACAGGATCGCTACAACGTGGCGGTGAACGAGTTTCGAGCTGCCCTCGAGCTCGATCCCAAGCTGGTTTTGAGAGCGCGATTTCCTCTGGCCGTGGCGCTTTTCGAGCTGCATAAATCTGACGAAGCACGCCGGGAGTTTGAAGCTGTGCGCCAGGAGGTGGGAGATCATCCGAATATGTCGTATTACCTCGGGCGGCTCGATCTTGGGGATCGAAACTTTGATGGCGCAATACGAAATTTGACTCAGGCGGCCGCCAAGCCGCCGTTCCCCGACACTGCTTACTATCTTGGGTTCGCATACCTCAAGAAAGGAGATTTAGCAGCTGCAGAAAAGTCGTTGAAGGAAGCGGCAGAGGTCAATCCCCGCGACGCCCGCATTCCCTATCAGCTCGGGGCCGTGTATCGGGCACAGGGACGGGAAGACGAAGCCAAGAAGGCATTGGCCTTATCGGACGAACTCCGGCAGCGTGACGACAAGGAGAGCAGGCTTAGGCTGGAATGCGGGCAGAAGCTGGATCAGGGCCAACGAGAGGAAGCTCGCAAAGTCTGCGAACAACTGTATGATCCGGACAACGCAGAAAAATTGACAGAGTTAGGCTCGATCTATGGTCAGCATGGAGACGTGGAAGCAGCTTTAAAGCCTTTAAGCCGGGCGGCAGAGCTCGCGCCGCAATCGCCGCAGATGCAGTACAACTTGGCGCTGGCGCTTTACCAACTCAATCGCTTTGAGGAGGCGCGCCTGCCTCTCGCCGCTGCCGTCAATCGATGGCCAGACCTGTTTCAACTGCAAGCTCTTTATGGAGCGGTATCCCTGAAGCTCGGCGAAGAGGATGCAGCGTATCAGGCGCTCAGGCGCGCTCATCAGCTGAACCCACAAGATTCCGGGACGGCAGACCTTCTCTACAACGCTGCGCTTGCACTCGCGCGCAAACATCAACAGGGTCGCCAGTACCCGGAGTCGCTTCGCTATCTCGAAGAAGCGGCGAATCTGCGGCCCCAGGAGCCCTCGCCACATCATCTGATGGCTGAAATTTATGGTCTCATCGGCCGGCCAGATCGGGCCTCCACCGAACAGCAAAAAGCCAATCAGTTAGCGCAAAGCGCACCAGACCGGTAGCTCGGGAGATCTCGGTGGCTCAGTAGTGCGTGGGTTGCGGCGCCATGTTGGCGCAAGATATGCTTCTGCCTTATGTCAACGCTGGTCGAGTGTGTCCCCAATTTTTCGGAAGGCCGTGACAAAGCCAAAGTAGACGCGATTGTGGATGCCATAAAAATGGATGGCGTCTACCTGCTTGATCGCGAAATGGATTCCGACCACAACCGCTGCGTGATCACGCTTGTGGGAGAGCGGGGAGCTATTGAGGAAGCGGCCATTCGTGGAGTAGGCAAGGCAGCAGAGCTGATCGATTTGAACCAGCAGCAGGGCGCGCATCCCCGAATGGGAGCTGCGGATGTTGTGCCGTTCATTCCGATTGAAGGCGTCAGCATCGAGGATTGCGTCGCCATGGCGCGACATGTAGGCGAACAGATCTGGAAGAGATATCAGATTCCTGTCTATTTGTACGAGGCGGCGGCGACCAGACCGGAGCGGCAGAATCTGGAAAATATCCGCCGTGGGCAGTTTGAGGGAATTCGGGATGAGATTGCCACGGATCCGGCGCGGCGTCCGGATTTTGGAGAGCCGCGCGTTCATCCCACTGCCGGAGCTACGGTAGTTGGGGCGCGCAAATTTCTGATTGCCTACAACGTCTTCCTCGGTACTCCGGATGTCGAGATCGCAAAGAAAATTGCTAAAGCCGTGCGCTTTTCGAGCGGCGGACTACGCTTCGTAAAAGGCTCGGGGTTTCTGGTTCGTGGACTGGCTCAAGTTTCGATGAACCTCACGGACTTTGAACAGACTCCGATTCATCGGGTCTTCGAGTTTGTCAGGCGAGAGGCGGAGCGCTATGGCGTGATGCCGGTTTCGAGTGAGATCGTCGGCCTGATTCCCAAGAAGGCCTTGGAGTCGGCGGCGGAGTGGTTTCTGCAGGTGGAGAACTTCGATTCCTCTCTCATTTTAGAGAATCGATTGAGCGCCGTAATGGGTGGCAAGGTGGCAATTGGAGGGTTGAGGGCGGGGGTCGAACCATTCGTAGAGCAATTGGCCGCGCCCACTGCCACGCCCGGGGGGGGCAGCGCGGCCGCGGCGAGCGCGGCGATGGCGGCTGGGTTGGCAACAATGGTGGCCTCGATGTCGCGCGGGAAGAAAGCTTATCTGCAGTATCAACGGGAACTGAACGAGGCCATCGCTCGGCTTGCAATCTTACGAGAGGAATTGAAATCCGGTATTGACACGGACGCAGAGTCCTACAATTCCGTGATGCAGGCTTATAAGCAAGCCAAAGAATCGGCGAATGCAGATGGGCTCATTGATGCAGCGTTGAAGCAGGCCACCAGTGTGCCTTTGAGCGTGGCACAGCGAGCACGTGAGGTTGCGGACATCACGGAGAAGCTGAAACCGATTACGAATCCGAACATGAAGTCGGACCTGATCACTGCTCTTGCCCTGGCGCGCGCCGCGATCGAAGGCGCGCTGGCGAACGTCGAGATTAATTTGGAGTCTCTGAAAGATGCCGTCTTTGCTGGGGACATCCGCAAGCAGGCGGCGGCGCTTCAGAAGTGATGTGTTTCCCATCGCCGCAGATCCTGGGGGCTTGTACCTTCGCGACTATTACGGTCCGAACCCGCCTCGCATACAATTAAAAAACGCAAGTTGACCGGCGGTTTGGCGTTCTGCATCCAACTACATACACCTGAGGCAGTTATGAATCGACATTTAACCGTATTTTGCATTGTCGTCTCGTTCAGCCTGACCGCATCGGCGATGCCGTTGGGTTCGTCTGCACGAACAGTGATCCCGTCCGACATCCAGCAGATAATTTCTGTTGATTACCGTGCGCTGAAGAATTCGGAGACAGGGCAGGCGCTCAAGGAACAGGTTTTACCTCCGACACTAAAAGAATTCGAGGGCGCGCTCAAGGGTGTCGGCATCAATCCGGAGAAAGATGTGGAGCAGTTGACTTTCGCTTCATATCGCGCGGGAAAGCAGGGGGTCAAGGTGGTCGGCATTGCCCAGGGACAATTCCCTACCGCCACGGTACTCAAGAAAATGCGCTTGAACAAGATACGTCCGCTGAAATACCACGAGGTCAATACTTATCCGATGTCCGGCGGGATGCAAATGGCGCTGCTCAATGAAGACGCGCTGGTCTTCGGAGATCTGGCCGCCTTGAAAGGGGCACTGGACGCGCGCGATGGCTACGCCTCGGCGTTGGACAGTAACAGTCAGATGGTGGACATGGTGGGATCGGTGGATTCTGGCATGGTGTGGAGCGTTCTTGATCAGCAAGGCACGCAGAATATGTTGCGTTCAGCCCTCGGCGATGCTTCCAGACTGGCCGATTACGAGACCGTAAAGAAACGAATCCTCGGCTCCCGCTACACCATGAATTTTTCGAACGGCGTGAATTTCGATCTGGATGTAGTCACATCAGACTCGGTTACGGCGGGTACGCTTTCCTCGTTGCTCAAAGCCGGCATGCTGTACAAGAAAATGACGGCAACTCCGATTGAGAAAGTGGCGCTCGACGGTGTGACGGTAAATGCGGATAGTTCCAACCTGCAGATGCACTTCAAAAGTGACGACAAGCAGTTCCAGTCACTCCTGCACTCGGACTTGTTCGCCGCAGTTTCCCGCTAAGATGAGTATGAGAGTTCGTGTCATAGCTGGCGTCTCTGATGGGACTCGTATCCTCCACCGTTGCTGCCCGCACTCCGAGTCTGCGAGAACTCTGCCGTGCCTGCGGCACTCGACGGTTTTGTTCCACTTACCCAGCGCTCACGCGCTGGGCTAATGAATTCCGCCCGCTCGCGGCTTTGCTTTCACCCCCGCACCGTGGCTGGAAGTTCCTTTTTCCGCTTTTTTCTCGAAACCGAGGTTGGGACTCGAACTCTCAAGGCTCGATCTATGATTTTTCTCCACTGCTTCCCGGCTTGCGGTTGCGTCCATAGAACTTTCGCGCCTTTACGCGATTGCCGCAGATCTTCATGTCGCACCAGCGCCGGCTGTGGTTCTTGCTTCGGTCCACGAAGAACCAGCGACAGGTGCTGACATCACATTGCCGAACCCGCTTTAGATCCTCCGAGGTGAGCAGTTCGGCTGCGGACTTCACTACTGGCCAGAGCACGGAATCCAGGCGTTGAGCACATACGCTCCAATCCAAACGAAAAATGTTGTCGTGCGGGAGCAGGCGCAGATGAGAATACGAACTTGCAACATAAGCTCCAAGGAGAGCGAGATCCGCTGGCGCAGGTGGTTGATCGTTCACGACCCGCAGGAAAGCACGATACAGGCATTCCCGCAACTGGACGGCCGAGCGTAAGACTAGCTGGGCCTGCGCAGGATGTGAGTTGGCGAAAGATAGCAGTGCCCGCCGCTCTCGAGCTGAGATGAGCCCTGCCTGAAGCGCCCATTCCGTCAACGCAGAATAGTTCTCCAGCAACTCGAGTGCATGGCCAGGTATTGCCCGGTTATCCAGAGTATTCACAAAATCCAGACAAGCCTCACCAGCCAAGATTTGAAACTGCAAGGACATTCATTTATTTGTAACTATCAAAATCTGTATTGACGGGTTATGTGTCAATGTTTATAGTATAACCATCAAATTTGCTTATTGCAAGTTATGGCGACAATGGAAGTGAACGTCGGCGCGATTCGAGAGTCGAAGACTGTGCCTTCCCGCGTAATGATGGCTTTGTCATTTGTCGCGATTTACGTGATCTGGGGATCAACGTATCTCGCGATACGTTATGCAGTCGAGACGATTCCCCCGCTCATCACGGTGGGGATACGTCATTCCGTCGCAGGTTTAGTGCTGCTGGGTGTCGCCTGGATACGCGGATTTCGTCCCACGCTCCAGCATTGGTTTTCTGGGGTCGTCGTAGGAGCGCTGTTCTTTTTCGTTGGGCACGGTACGTTGCACTGGGCGGAGCAATATGTAGACTCCGGCCTGGCAGCGTTGCTGGTTGCGACTGAACCGCTATGGATTCTGTTGCTCGGCTCTTTCATGGGACAGGAAAAAATTAACTGGCGGAATGCATGCGGCCTTCTCGTCGGCCTCGCAGGCGTTGGGATTCTGTGCGCTCCCGGCACAAGCTGGCAGCGCAGTAGCGGAATAGGGATGGCGGCGGTCTTGCTTGGGGCCTTTTCCTGGGCGGCAGGTGTTTGTATCTCTCCTAAACTCAAACTTCCAGCGGATGCGGTGGGCCGGGCCGCGGTCCCTTTAGTCTGCGGCGCAGTAATGCTGCTCACAACCGCGGCTTTTGCGGGAGAATTCCGCGAGTTGCATTGGAGCGCGGTCTCGCCGCGTTCAGCACTGGCACTCGGTTATCTCATTGTCTTCGGCTCCATCGTGGCTTTTACCGCATACATCTGGCTTCTGAAACATTGTCCACCAACGCTGGTATCTACTCATACGTTTGCCAATCCGATTGTTGCCGTGCTCCTTGGCTGGTGGTTGGCAGGCGAGCCTGTGAGCGGGCGATTGTTGAGCTCGGCAGCAACAATCTTGGGGGCCATTTTTCTGGTCAGGCGGGGCGAAGGAAGGCGATGTCGTGAAAACTGAGTGTCGTAGCGCTTTCTTAGTCGGTTTTTCTCGCAGCCCGTGCCGCACGCTTCTCCCTGGCCCAACTCTCCTTGATGACCTGCCGGGCGCGGCCCAGGGCAAGTGAGTCAGGGGGAACATCATCCGTCAGGCAGGAGCCGGCGGCCACGTATGCGCCTTTGCCGATACGGATCGGAGCCACGAGAATACTGTCACTGCCGATAAAGACTCCATCTTCGATAATGGTCTTGTGCTTCTGCACACCATCGTAGTTACATGTGATCGTACCTGCGCCGACGTTCACTCCTTCACCAATTTCGCCGTCACCCAGATAGCTGAGGTGGTTGGCCTTGGAGCCTCTCCCCAAACGAGTTTTTTTCAATTCGACGAAATTTCCCACACGCGCTTCTTGGCAGATCTCACAACCGGGACGCAAATGGCTATACGGACCGAGTACGGCCCGGGCTCTGATGATCGAACCGTTGAGTACGCAGCCAGTCTGGACGTTGACCCCATCTCCGATCTCGCAATTGGAAATCACGCTGAACGAGCCGATTCGAGCATCGTTGCCGATCTGAGTATTACCACGGAGTTGTACGAAAGGCTCGATCACTGTGTCCGGGCCGACCTGCACAGCAGCGTCGATAACACACGTTGAGGGATGGAAGATCGTCACACCTTCTGCCATCAGTTCGTCACACTTGGCCGTGTGCATGCGCTGGTCAATCTCCACGAGCTCGAAGCGGCTGTTGGCGCCCAGGATTTCCTCAGGATTGTCAACGTTCACCGCAAGTACCTGCTCTTTTGATCGACTGAGGATTTCAGCCATGTCAGTCAAGTAAAGTTCTCGATGCGGGTTGTTGGTGCTCAGCTTGTCGATGTGGCGGAACAGATTCTTGACTTTGAAGCCGTAAAAACCGGAATTGATTTCGCGGATCGTCAGTTGCTGGGGTGAGGCGGATTTTTGCTCGACCACCCGTTGCACCTGATGGCTCTTGCCACTTTTTCGCAGCACACGTCCGTAACCAGTCGGGTCGGCCAGAAGCGCTGCCAGAATGGTCATGGCCGAACCATGTGACACATGGAAATCACGCAATTTACGGATTGTCGCGGGCGTGATCATGGGCGCATCGCCCGAAAGCACGAGTACGTGATCGTAAGATTGCAGGACCTCGCGAGCCGCCATCAGCGCATGCCCTGTTCCCCTTTGAGGCTCCTGCAATACGAAGTTGATCCCAGTCTGCGAAACAGCTTGCCGGACCCGATCTGCTTCGCGGCCGATGATCGCGAAAACATCTTGCGCCCCCACCACCTGAGTGGCGGCGTCGATCACATGCAGCAGCAAAGGTTTCCCGCCTACCTCATGCAAAACTTTGGGATGCTTGGATTTCAGCCGAGTGCCCTTACCGGCGGCCATGATGGCGATAGCGACACGGGGTTTTGCCATAGTTGCGGAGGGAACTGAACCTCGTGATTTCTTTCTAGGCCGTGCGGTGCCAGTCATTGGTGAGTTGCAGCAGGTCACGGGCAACGCGATCGGTGGCATGCCGGGCTACGCCGGCTTCTTCCAGGTAGTCCCCAACTACAGGAATCACTCCCAGCGACTCCACTGCTTGCAAATCAGCGACGATTGGCGTTGCACCTTCGGATGCGTACTTGGCCTCGAGCTCCGCCGATAACGTAGCCCGGTTGATCAGCGCGTAATCAAACAGCCGCCCGGTTTGGGCGTGCTGATTCAGAGCCCGGATGTGGTCCGCCGCACTCAGTCCGAGGCTCTCGTTGGCCTGGGTCATGAGGTTACAAATATAAATTTTAAGCGCCGACGAGTGGCTAATTGCGGACGCGATTCCTTGCACCAGAAGATTGGGAATTAGGCTGGTGAAGAGCGAACCTGGTCCAATGGTGATTACGTCTGCAGTAGCGATCGCCTCGAGCGTCTGTGGCAACGGTTCCACATCAGGAGGTACCAGGAACAGCTCCTGTATACGGCCTTTGCTGGCAGTGATCCTGGTTTCCCCGCGCACCCGCGCACCATCCTGCATCAAAGCTTCGAGTTCGACGCTTGACGTGGTCGCAGGATAGATATGCCCACGTGTCACCAGAATTTCCGACGATAGGCGCACGGCCTCGCTGAAGTCACTGGTGATCGAGGTCAAGGCCGCCAGAAAAAGATTGCCAAAATTGTGGCCTTCGAGTCCTTCACCTCTCACGAAGCGATGCTGAAAAAGCCGCGCGAGCAGAGCCTCGTCTTCAGACAGGGCGACAATGCAGTTGCGGATGTCTCCAGGCGGCAGCATGTTCAGCTCTTTGCGCAGACGCCCGCTGGAACCGCCATCATCGCTAACAGTAACGACGGCACTCAACTCACTGATTTGAGGTGAATCTTCGGCTGGTTGTTCGCGAGCTTGCAATACGTACCGTTTGAGGCCTTTGAGTAACGTCGAAAGACCTGTGCCCCCGCCGATCGCGACTACGCACAAGCTGTTTAGTCCCTTACGTTGCGTGCGCACATCGGGTGTCGTGCGCAGTTGCGGGTCCGTGGAAAGCACCGCTATAGCTCTTCTTCCGGAATGGGTGGCTCGGGAGGCAACTCGGCGCCGGGATCGGGATAGAGGAGTTCAGTAAACCGCGGGTCTTCTGCCAGGTTCTGGAAATCAGAGTCATTACGTGCCTGGAAACGAAGCGCAGTATTCAAGCGAATGGCTTCGTCCAAGTGGCGCAGGGAATCTTCCACGTGACCTGTGAGACAGTCAAGCGCTGCCAAGCCGTAGCAGACGTAATCCGCCTTGGGCACCTGCTTTGACAGTTTGTCCAGGTGTTCACGAGCGTTCACATAGTCGCCGATATTCATGAGTGAGACCGCGTAATCGTAGTGTTCCTCGGCAGTCTTGAACTGGGTGCCCGTGCGTTCAAGATGCTGGGTACATGCGTTCAGGTGCACGGAAGCTCTATCCGCCAGTTCCTTACTGGGCCCACCGATCGCCTTTTGCAAATGGACCTTCGCCTTCTCGAATTTGTGCTCCTGCATAGCCCGCAGACCGGTTTCGTAGTTTTGCACAGCTTGTGCAAAACGAGGATCTTCAGCGGTGGCCTTGGCAGGCGTGGTCTTCTGAGGCATTTAGAAAGCTCTCTCCATAAAGCAATCTAAGTCGATATTTTTATGTAGCTTAGCGAAGCAATCTTCAATTTAACCTACAGCCAAGACCAGGCTGGTTTGGAGTCATAAGCGTGACCGCTAGTCAGTCGTACTCCTTACAGTTCTGTGGAAATCGTCCCCTCAAAATGCGACGAGTTTATACGCCTTCCCTCGCATAGGCGTCAACCACCCGCATGCACAATGGGTTAGTCGTCGGATGCTGCTGTCTGCAACTCTACCGGTTTCCACTCGCCTTTGATTATACCTTGGCGTATCTGGGTCGGCGTCTTGCCTTTCTTCGTCATCGCGTTTGCGTAGTACAGCTCTTTTAAGCAGGTCGCGCACTGTGCTCCGTGCGTGTTCTCAAAGCAGCTGTGTAAGCTGTTGTGTCCGATGCGATCACAGTAGCAATAGCACGGCTGCTGATGCAGCACGACGGGAATCTTCGCGGCTAAATCATAGGCATGTGTCTGAAATGGATATTGAGCGTTTTGCCCCCAGAGAAGTTCTTTCGCCAGAATTGGTGGCAGTTTAATGCCCTTCGGGGGTGGGCCTGAGTTGAACGCCGGTACAGCCGCTTCCTGCTGGGACGTGGCCCAGGGAGCGGAAGCCAGAAAGGTTAAGAGCAAAACAAGGGTAAGATTAAGCCACCTCAAAACCATAGAATCCCCCCATTCTCTTTATTGTAGCTTGAAATTGTAGCTTGAACTCCAGTGCGGTAACAGATGGCATGCGGATCTTGCATCCATCCCCGAAGCAACCTTCTATACTGGATATGCGATCCGTATAATCAGAAGCACAATGGCGGAGCAAGGAATCCCTTCATTAGCTGTCAAGACGCGGCCCGGTCGTTCCAGCCCGCCGGTGTCCCGGGCTTTTCCGGTTCTGTCCATTTGGCTCCGTGACCTGATTATTTCGCTGGCCATCTCGGCTTTTATCATTATCTTTCTTTATCAGCCGGTTAAGGTGGAAGGCACCAGCATGATGCCCTCACTGGATGACCAGGAGCGCATCTTTGTTAACAAGTTCGTTTACCGTATCGAACCCATCGAGCGGGGGGATATTATCGTGTTCCACTACCCGCGCGATCCTTCTAAGAGTTTTATCAAGCGGGTCATCGCAATCGCTGGAGATCGGGTTCGTATTGAAGCCGGGCAGGTGTTTGTCAATGACCAGGCTTTAGACGAAGAATACGTGCCCCACGCGTTCATTGACGAGCGATCGTATCCGGAAATCGTAGTTCCAGCCGATAGCTATTTCGTGCTTGGGGATCATCGCACGATGTCCAACGACAGCCGCGATTTCGGTCCGGTGGCGGCCGGCTACATTTACGGCAAGGCAGTGTTCGGATACTGGCCTGTGGATAAAATGGGAAGGCTCCATTAATCTGTTTCTGTTCGCGGTTTCGCCCGTAGGTGATGGTCGCGATATCTACATTCCCGAACGAGAACTTCCCTGCTAAAATCGCTAAAATCTAATTCCGGGAGCAGGAATGCAAGCTATCCTTGCGCTGGAAGACGGTAGAGTCTTCCGCGGCAAAGGTTACGGCGCCAAAGGCGAATGTTACGGCGAAGTCGTTTTTAATACCTCGATTACTGGCTATCAGGAAATTTTCACCGACCCTTCCTACTGCGGCCAGATTGTAGTTCTCACCAACCCAGAAATCGGGAATTACGGCACAAACCCTGAAGATAATGAAGCCACGCGGCCATATATCGAGGGACTGATCGTGCGCGAGTTTTCTAAGGTCAGTTCGAATTGGCGCTCGCAGCAAGTGGCGGAAGAATATTTGGAACAGTTCAAGATTCCGGTGCTGGCAGATATCGACTCCCGCGCTCTGGTGCGGCATCTCCGCGATCACGGGGTGATGCGTGGGGTGATTTCGACTCTCGAGAGCGATTCCGAGAAGCTGATCTCCAAGGCGCGCTCAATTCCGAAAATGGATGGACAAGATCTGGCGAAAGTAGTGACTACGAATCGCCCTTACGTCTGGGAAGTTGGCGAGCGTTCGCATGAACCGGTGGAGGTTGTAGGAGTCAAGGATGCGCCGCCACGGTTCCATGTGGTCGCGTATGACTTCGGAATCAAGCAGAACATTCTGCGCAAGCTGCGCGGCGAAGGTTGCAAAGTCACGGTTGTTCCTGCGCAGACCCCGGCGGAAGATGTGCTTGCGCTGAAACCCGACGGCGTGTTTTTGTCGAATGGCCCGGGTGATCCGGAGCCGTGTACTTACGCTGTAGACAACATCCGGAGGCTCATGGGCCGCCAACCAATTTTCGGAATCTGCCTCGGGCACCAGCTCACCGGTATTGCTTTGGGTGGAAAAACGTTCAAGTTGAAGTTCGGCCACCATGGCGGAAATCATCCCGTGAAGCAGTTGGCGACCGGGAAAGTTGAGATCACGGCTCACAATCACAACTTTGCAGTGGATCCCGACTCGCTGCCGCAAAGCGAAGTCGAACTTACGCATATGGACCTGAACGACTCGACCTTGGAGGGCCTACGCCATCGGAATTTGCCGATGTTCAGTGTGCAGTATCACCCAGAAGCCTCGCCCGGCCCCCATGATTCGCATTACCTGTTCAAAGATTTTGTCACGATGATGGAGGAGTGGAAGGGGTGAGAACGACATCCATCGCCGCCTCGGTTCTTGCTAGCGCCACAGCGCTGATAACGGCGCGCCTTATGGCTAAACCACGACCAGGGTATCTTCCCTCCACTCATCAAATTGGGCTTGCTGTGACAGACGATGGCAAGGCAGCTGCGGCAGACCTCTGGATTTCGAACAGAGATTGTATCGTTTGAAATTTCAACCCGGGGCAAGCACGACCTACGTATGAAGATGCTTGTGGGAGCTGCAACGAAATCGATGAACATGGTTAGAGCTTGGAAAGGACATCGCTTCCAGCCGAGTCATAACTGACAACTAATCCCTAGCCACTAGCAACTAAAATGCCCAAACGCACTGACATCTCCAAAATCCTGATCATCGGCTCTGGCCCCATCGTCATTGGCCAGTCGGCGGAGTTTGATTACTCCGGCACGCAGGCCTGCAAGGCGCTCAAGTCAGAAGGCTTCGAAGTCGTGCTCGCGAATTCGAATCCGGCGACCATCATGACCGACCCGGAATTTGCCGAGCGCACGTACATCGAGCCGCTTACGCGCGATTACTTGGAAGAAATTATTCGCGTGGAACGCGAGATCGCGCCGGGTTCGGGATTCGCCATCCTCCCCACGGTTGGCGGCCAGACTGCATTGAATCTCGCCGTCGAACTTTCCGACGGCGGCATTCTAGATAAATACAACGTGCACCTCATTGGCGCCAACATCGCCGCGATTAAGAAAGCGGAAGACCGCCTCTACTTCAAAGACGCGATGCAGAAGATCGGCCTCGACGTCCCGAAATCTGCGCTGGTCAATAACCTGAAAGATGGTCTGGAGTTTGCGGGAAAAATCGGCTTTCCGGTGATCGTGCGTCCGAGCTTTACTCTGGGCGGAAGCGGCGGCGGCATCGCCTACAACCGCGAAGAACTGCTCGATGTCCTCGCCCGCGGGCTTGACTTCTCTCCCGTCCATGAGGCCCTGATCGAAGAGTCCGTTCTCGGCTGGAAAGAGTATGAACTCGAAGTCATGCGCGACCGGCGCGACAACGTGATCGTCATTTGCTCAATCGAGAACTTCGATCCCATGGGCGTGCACACGGGAGATTCGATCACCGTCGCTCCCGCCCAGACTCTCACTGACCGCGAATATCAGGCCATGCGTGACGCCGCGATTGCTGTGATCCGCGAGATTGGAGTGGAAACTGGCGGGTCGAACATACAGTTCGCCGTACATCCTGGAACAGGCCGCATGGTGGTAATCGAGATGAATCCCCGGGTTTCGCGGTCCTCGGCGCTGGCTTCTAAAGCCACCGGCTTTCCGATTGCGAAAATTGCGGCGAAGCTCGCCCTCGGCTACACGCTCGACGAAATTCCCAACGACATTACGCGCAAGACGCCCTCATGCTTTGAGCCAACGCTCGATTACGTGGTAGTCAAAATCCCTAAGTGGCAGTTCGAGAAATTTCCTGGAGCCGATGAAGGGCTGGGCCCGCAGATGAAGTCTGTGGGTGAGGTCATGGCCATCGGCCGCACCTTTAAAGAGGCACTACTCAAGGGGGTGCGCGCCCTTGATACCGGCAAGAGAGTTGGCTCAGAAAAAATCGAGCCGAAGATTCTTACGCAACGCCTCGTCACTCCGCACCCCGAGCGTCTTTCCTACATACGTTATGCCTTGCGTCAGGGACACACTGTCAAGAACATCGCGAAGATGACATCGATTGACCCCTGGTTTCTTTATCAGCTCAAAGAGATCAATGACATGCAGCTTGAGCTGGAGAAACACCCCATGGAGTCGATCCCGGCGGACGTGCTGCGGGAAGCGAAGCGTATGGGATTCTCTGATGGTCGGCTCGCCGGGGTCTGGCGGCTGAACGGGAAGGGCGCGCAGGAGAAGGTTCGGCACCTACGCAAAAAGAACGGCCTCATCCCCGTGTACAAGCGCGTCGATACCTGCGCCGCCGAGTTCGAGAGCTACACCCCATATCTGTACTCGACGTACGAAGAAGAGGACGAAGCCACCCCCACGAAAAAGAAAAAAGTCATCATTCTCGGCAGCGGGCCGAACCGCATCGGCCAGGGCATTGAGTTCGACTACTGCTGCTGCCATGCCGCATTCGCGCTGCACGATGACGGATACGAGACCATCATGGTGAACTGCAACCCTGAGACCGTGTCGACGGATTACGACACCAGTGACCGGCTGTATTTCGAACCGCTGACGCTGGAAGACGTTTTCGCAATCTACGAGCATGAAGCTTCGTCCGGCGCTCCAGTCGGGGTGATCGTGCAGTTTGGTGGACAAACACCTCTCAACCTCGCCCTTCCACTCAAGGCTGCAGGCGTGAACATTATCGGGACCTCTCCGGAATCGATCGATCTGGCCGAAGATCGCAAGCGGTTTAACAAGCTGCTCGAAGAACTGGAAATTCCACAGGCGCCCGGCGCCATGGCGGCCTCAATCGAAGAAGCAGTAGCTGTTGCCAAAGGCGTCGGATATCCGGTGCTGGTGCGTCCTTCCTACGTTCTTGGCGGGCGTGCCATGGTGATCGCGTACGACGAGGAGACCGTCATCCGTTATATGAAGGAAGCGGTTGAGTACTCGCAAGACCGGCCGGTTTTGATCGACCATTTCCTTGAAGACGCGATCGAAGTAGATGTCGATGCGCTATGCGATGGCAAAGACGTGGTCATCGGCGGCATCATGCAGCACATCGAAGAGGCCGGAATTCACTCTGGCGATTCTTCGTGCGTGCTGCCGGCGGTGGATATTCCCGCACACTTGCTTGATCGTATGCGGGATTACACATTCAAGCTGGCGCGCGCGCTGAAGGTAATTGGGCTGATGAACCTTCAGTTCGCGATTCCCCGCAGCAATGGCTCCAAAGGCAATGGCAGTGAGGGTGGCAAGGTCTACGTCCTAGAGGTGAACCCGCGGGCGTCGCGTACGGTGCCCTACGTTTCCAAGGCGACAGGAGTGGCGATGGCAAAGATTGCTGCGCGTTTGATGACTGGGCGGAAACTCCGGGAATTCCTACCGGAATTTGTCGAGACAGCCGCCGATCTCGACACTGGCTCCTGCTACTTCGTAAAGTCGCCAGTGTTCCCGTGGAACAAATTCCCTGGCGTCGACACAGTGCTCGGTCCAGAGATGAAGTCCACCGGAGAAGTTATGGGCGTGGCGGACAATTTCGGTGAGGCCTTCGCCAAAGCTCAAGTCGCCGCCGGTCAAAAGCTGCCCACAAGTGGCACGGTGTTTATAAGCGTGACAGATCACGACAAGCCCCACGTCGCCGAATTGGCGCGCAAGTTTGTGGATATGGGATTCAAACTTGTCGCCACCACTGGTACAGCTGATATCTTGGAAGAAGCCGGCATGAGCGTGGAACGCGTCTACAAAGTCAAAGAAGGCCGGCCCAATGCCGTGGACTTGATCAAAGGCGAGCGCATTCAACTGATCGTCAACACGCCACAGGGGCCGGATCCGTTCTTTGATGAGAAGGCAATCCGAAGGGCAGCGGTGACGGCGAGAATTCCTACGATCACGACCTTGTCAGCAGCACGTGCTGCGGCGGAAGGGATTGCGGCGCTGCAACGCGGAGAGATGAATGTGCAGGCATTGCAGCAGTTGCATGCAGCCCGTATTGGCGTGCGTTCGATGTCATCGAGTGATGGATAACCAGCTACAATTAAGCTAGCCGTTTCCGCCGACAGCTGGATGGCGAATGGCTGAGAGCTGACCCCTGAGATGCTACTCCACGGCATTCTTCCGCCTATCACCACGCCTTTCTATCCTGATGGCAACGTGTATCACAAGAAACTCGAAGCCAATGTCGAGCGCTACTCGAAGACTCCGGTGAGCGGACTTGTTGTGCTGGGGTCGACGGGAGAGGCAATCATGCTGTCGGAGCAGGAGCGCCGGGACGTGCTGAAGACCGCGCGAGACGCAGCCGCACCAAACAAGGTCTTGGTAGCAGGCACAGGCATTGAGTCGGCGACTGAAACCCTGAAACTAACCGAGTACGCAGCCGAGCTTGGCTATGATGTCGCACTGGTGCGCACGCCGCATTTCTACCGCCCGCAAATGCAGCCCGCCAATTTGCTGGCGTTCTACCATTTTGTTGCCGACCGCTCGCCGCTGCCAATCATGATCTATAGCGTGCCCATTTTTACCGCCTACGATATTCCCGCGGAAGTTGTGATTGAACTCGCAGAACACCTCAACATTATCGGCATCAAGGAATCGGGTGGTGATGTGGAGAAAGTCCGCCGCATGGTGGAAAGCACCCGCCACATAAAACGGACTGCAACTGTTACCGAGACCTTTGACGCTGTCACTCCCCGCATGCTGCAAGCCTCTGTGATGGACAACGGCGGCGAACTGGTACCAGTTACGGCGTTGGCGGCTACCGCAAAACCTTCGTCATCAGCAGTGAGTGTAGTCGGACGATTGAAGACGCGGCCGAAAGAAGTCGGATTTCAAGTGCTGGTGGGTGCCGCACAGAAGCTTGCCCCTTCCCTGCGCGCCGGCGCTGTGGGAGGCATCCTGGCTTTTGCCTGTCCCGCTCCGACTGCTTGTTACGAGATCTATGCCGCGTGGAAAGAAGGGAATGGCGAACTGGCCTCGCAAAAGCAACAACGCATTGTGAAGGCCTCACAGTACATGATCAGCGAGCTTGGAACCGCCGGGATCAAGTACGCCATGGATTTCAACGGCTACTATGGTGGCCCGCCACGGCTGCCCCTGCTGCCGCTTACGGGCGATCAAAAGGCTGAGGTCGAGGCGCTGTTGGCGAATATTCGCAATTAACCGGGTCTCACCCTCTTCATGGCCGAGCATAGTCTGTATGTGCTACCCCCACCCAGTCGCTAGGTGGCGTGTGTTAGCAATTGTTTGCTGCGTATCTTTGGCCGTTACTACGGCCGACAGTAAGGAGAAAAGGACAAGGAGAAGCCTGAGCCAGCCATAGTGATGCTATGGCCGAACAACAGCAATCCCTCGCTGAAGCTGGCTTTCGAGAGCTTTACCCAGCTGGCATCATACAACCCCCAATTGAGCCTTGAGTCACACGTTCTGGTCGAGAATGTCGCCGGTAAAGCAATTCCCCAGGCGTCGTTTACCGTGTATTTGATCGATAAGGACAAGGTTCGGGTAGGCAATGGTACGCTTAATCTCAGTGACTTAGAGGCGGGCCAGCAGGTTAAGGTCGCCTTCCAGGTTTTTTCGGTTGGAATCCCTACTAGCTTGAGTCTAGTGGCGCGGAACAACGCAGCAGGTATTCCGACCTCGTTAAAAACAGTCCCTCTACAAGTGGTCACCGTACCGTCCGGAACTTGAATTGAAGGTGGATGGACACGGTGCGGGCACTACCCCCACGGTTGTTAATTTAACGATGGAAAGGTTTTGCAGGGCGACGCGATCTCTATGACGATGACATCAGTGGTATTTCGGGTGGACGGAAAAGATCAAACTTACGATGGGAACCAGGTGAAGAAGATCATGCTTGTGCAACGCGAGACGGTCCAACACCAGCCCGTAGTATTAGCGGTCTTTATGTCTTCGGCATTTCAATCGCAACAAGGTGCAGCGAACACTGCTGGTTGAAGGTGAGGCTCCTGCGCCCCGGCAATCAGGTGAACTGCTCTCCGTGAAGCGCCGGAAGAAGTCGATGGCAACAAGACACAATCGGCCTGGGCGCCCCGTTCGTCCATCCCTCCCGAAGATCTCCGAAGAGATGAAAGCCTGGTCGGCGGCTTTAGCCAAGGAGGTTGTAACCTGGCCGAACGTAAGCACACGCCCCATGTTCGGATTCACCGCGCTGTACCGTAAACACAAAATTTTCGCTGTACTGCCACGCACTCGGGGTATGGAGTTTCCAAACGCTCTGGCAGTAAAACTCGGGCCGCCGGCTGGGGGCGCGACGCTGAGCAGAGCACGGCGCGACCCTCGCATTGGTTTTTCCGACGCTATGAAGACCCGCTGGCTCACCTTCGAGATGAGCTCCGATAGCGATTTGCACGGCGCTCTGGAGTGGCTCAATCGCGCTTACGAAGCGGCACGCTGATCCGGCCTGGGCGAGGTTGCAACCGCTGAGAGGTTTGGTTTATTATTAGTTAGAACGAACGTTCGAACTAGATGGCTTCCAATTCGCTTCCATCTTCGGCGTCTGTGACGCGTCGCGAGCTGGCATTCGCTGCATCCGAAAGCCGTTTTGACCGGCGTCTGGCAAAGATCCTGGCGCACGCCACCGACGTTTTCTACGAAAAGGGCTATGAAGGCGCATCCATGCGGGACCTGGCGCGGCACAGCGGCATGTCGCTCTCGGGCATGTACTACTACTTCGAATCCAAAGAGCGCCTGCTCTATCTCATCCAGAAATACACGTTCACTACCATCGTGGAGCGCCTGCGGGAGCGGCTTAAGGAAGAAGCTGATCCGGAGCGGCGGATTCGCGCGTTCATTCTGAATCACGTGGAATACTTTCTCGCGAATCAGAAAGCTATGAAGGTGTTATCGCATGAGGATGAGGCCTTGAAGAACGGATTCGGCGCAGAGATTGCCGCCATCAAACGCGAATATTACCGGATCTGTCTTGGGCTTCTGGATGACTACAAACGCGCTAGACAACCCCATTTTTCTAGCCGCACGGCAGTACTTAGCCTCTTCGGCATGATGAATTGGATCTACACCTGGTATAACCCGCGGATGGATCCGAACGCCGACAAGTTGGCAGAAGAGATGGGGGACATTTTTTTGCGTGGGATCAGCAAGTCCGCGGCCAAGGGTAATCGAAAGAAGAAACCGCTTGTGAATGGAACAGGAAGGAGAGGTTATGGCAACCACAGTTCAGCCAGTCACCGATCAAACCACCCGACAACTGATCAACTACCGTGTCGACGGCGGCGTCGGCGTGATCGAGATGAACGATCCGCCGGCCAACACTTACACCTATGAGATGAACCGGCAGCTCGACGACGCCATCCTCAAAGCGCGTATGGATAACGATGTGTACGTGATCGTGCTCACTGGCGTGGGAGAGAAGTTTTTTTCAGCGGGAGCGAATATCAAGATGCTGGCCAGTGTCGACCCGACCTTTAAGTATTACTTCTGCCTGCATGCCAACGAGACTCTGCTGCGCCTGGAGCAAACGCCCAAGCTGGTGATTGCCGCTCTGAATGGGCATAGTGTTGGCGGCGGACTGGAAATCGCTCTGGCTGCCGACATCCGCATTGCCCGCAAAGATGCGGGCAAGATCGGATTGCCCGAGGTGAATCTTGGTGTACTGCCCGGAACTGGCGGCACGCAGCGGCTTTCCCGGCTTGTCGGAAAAAGTAAGGCGATTGAGCTGATGGTCACGGGAAACACCTACTCCTTTGAAGAGGCGCTGGAACTGGGAATCATCAATGACATTTATGAACGCGAGGGCTTCATGGAGAACATCATGGAGTACGCGCGCCAGTTCTGTCCGCCGAACAAGGCGGCCAAGGCTGTTGGCAGGATTAAGCGCGCTGTACAGACGGGATGGGAGATTCCGCTGGAGTCGGGGCTGGCCCTGGAGCGGGAGAATCAACAATTGCTTTTCCAGAGCGAAGATGCGAAAGAAGGGCTGAGCGCGTACGTGGAGAAGCGGCCAGCGGAATTCAAGGCAAGATGAAGCCGGGGAAAGCTATTGCCCAGTAGGAAGGGGCACTGCTTCCCGCTATGCCGAAGGACTGAGGCGAAGACCGGTTATGGCTCTCTCCGCGTTTCTGCCATGGGAAAAATGGCTGGCTCGGCTGCTTCACCCGATTCATGTCTCAATCGGGAGATGGTTGTTTCAAATCGGACAGCAGAAGTCGCTGGCTCGCAGCCAGCACTGGCCAAAGACGGAAGGAAGTATTCACTCGATTCCATGGGACGGCTCATTACCCTGTGAGGGCTGTGGTACTCGTATTGGTCAGAGGAAAGGATACTTCACAGGTTTTCATTGGCGCGGGTTGGATTCCTCCAGCGCTCGCGAAGGTTCGGGTAGGTGACCGGATCACGTTGCGCTATAACCCGGAATGTCCGGACGAATCCGTGTTCTTGAAGTTTTGTTGAATTTCTTTTTGTCCGCGGTATGGAAGGTTTGTCATGCCAGGCAAAGTGGCAAAAATCGGGACCTTCAGTGACTGGGTCGGGATGTTCAACGACTGGCGCAAGGAAATTGGCGTCGAGCGTGATGAAATCGCCAGCTTCAAATTCGATACGCTCTACGGAGCGATCGAGACTGAGGAAATTCAGTTTGGGCACTTTAAGGGCCGCCGCAAGTGGGAGAACCTGCGGCAGATTCCGACGCAGCAGATGCGCGATGCGCTGCTAAACATGATCGTGTACCAGGGCGATACGGAGTTCGCAAGTTGCGAGCAGCAGCGCCATCTATTTGAAACTGCGCCGACGGACTGGGATCGCAGAGCTATCACCCGGGTGATGATTGAAGAAATGCGTCACGGGTGGCAGATGTGTGCCCTGCTCATGGACCACTTTGGCTACTCCGGCAAAGTGGAAGCACAAAAGATGCTGGAGCGGCGTGCCTTCGAGAATCAGCGGCTGCTGGGCGCCTTCAATGTGGACGTCGATAATTGGATGGATTTCTTTACTTACACTGATTTCGTAGACCGTGACGGGAAGTTCCAGTTACAGATGCTGAAATATTCGGGCTTTGCACCGCTGGGGCGGTCTATGTCGTACATGTTGCGCGAAGAGGCGTTTCACATGGGGACGGGCAACGACGGGCTGCGACGTATCGTTCAAGCCGGAGTGATTCCTGCGTGGCTCATTCAGAAATACCTGAATAAGTGGATTTCAAGTTCCTATGATTTGTTTGGTACCGACCACTCTTCGTCGGCGCATTGGGCCTATGTGTGGGGCATCAAAGGACGCTACGATGAGCCGAAGAACCAGCAGGCAGCAGACCTCGACGATCTGAACGATTACAACCGCCATCTCTATCGTGACGAAGTGGCGGAATTGATCGCCCGCCTGAATAACGTGCTGAAGCCAGGCGAGCCCAAGCTGTATGCGCCGGACATCAAGTTCAACCGGGCGATCGGCCGCTGGGCAGGACAGAAATTCCACGCGCAAACAGGCGAGCCGCTGGAGGACAAGGCCTACGAGGAGCATTTGAAGGAATACATGCCGTCAGGTGCAGACAAGAAGCTGCTGTTGGACATCATCGGCACGGAGAAAAAGTGGATCGCGCCGAAAGAGGGTGCACGCGATCCGTTTGAGACGATTGCGGAGCCGAGGAAGTCGGCAATCAATCTTTAAGCGTCTTCGCCACAGCGACACAGAGTCACGGAGAAAATCAGGACCTAAGAATGGCTCTGGGCATCGGCAATATCGACCTCGAAAGCGCCAAGGTAGAAGGTACTCGTCCATACACTCGCAGCGAGCTCATGGTGTCCACTGCTGCGCGAGAAATTCGCGATGGCGAAGTGGTGTTTGTTGGCATGCGGCTGCCACTGATCGCTTTTGTTGTTGCGAAGAAGACTCACGCGCCTACTGCGATTGGGTTGTTTGAAAACGGAGTGATCCGAACGACTCCTGCGCCAGCGCTGATCTACACGATGGCGGATCCGCCGAACATTCTAGGGGCCACGCAATGTCTCGACATGCTTGGGGTGATGAGTCTGTTGCAGTCGGGGCGAGTGCATCTCGGATTTCTAGGTGCGGCCGAGGTAGACCGCTTCGGCAACTTGAATTCCACGGAAGTGCGAGGCACGAAGGGCTTTACCCGTCTACCCGGCTCAGGTGGGGCGTGCGACATTGCTTCACTAGCAGAGAGATTTGTGGTTCTGCTCGAGCATAAGAAGGAGCGCCTGCCGGAACGAGTTTCGTTCATCACTAGTCCTGGCAATGGTGATGGCGCCGGATGGCGAAAGCGCGTGGGGCTGCCGAGAGGAGGTCCAGCGGCAGTGATCACGACCAAAGCGGTGTTGCGTTTCCACGATGATGGGGAGGCATATCTGTCTGCGGTGCATCCCGGCGTGGAGGTTAAGGACGTGTTGGCCAGCACGGGATGGAAGCTCCGGATGGGAGAACAAGTTTCCGAGACGCCCGAACCGAGGGCCGACGAATTGAAAGCCATTCGGGAGTACGACAAAGAAGGATTCTGGACAGGCTAGGAATGTTTGTCGCGGGGCGCCCTTGCCCGCGAAGTATGAGCATGGCAACACAGTCCTTCGCCCAATACGCGCGAATTGCGGTGACCACGGCTGTCCCAACCGCCCGAGTGCTGCTGAAAAACCCACCAGTAAACGTCATTGACTTTTCGATGATGGAGGAGTTGGCACAAGCGCTAGCCGATATTGAGGGCGGTTCGGATATTCCCGCAATCGTGATTTCAGGCGAGGGACAGAATTTCTCTGCTGGGGTGGATGTGGCAGCGCACACGCCAGGCAAAGTCGAGTCCATGTTGACGAAGTTTCATGCGGTCATTCGGACGCTGGTCAGCACCAAGAAAGTGACCATCGCTGCTGTGCGGGGAAACTGTTTAGGCGGAGGGGCAGAACTGGCGCTGGTTTGCGATTTGGTATACACGACGGAATCTGCGCAATGGGGGTTCCCAGAAATCAAGCTGGGGTGTTTTCCTCCCGTGGCGGTAACCGCGCTGGCACCTCTGATTGGGCAGAAGCAAGCAGCAGACCTCATTTTGACGGGGCGCACGATCAGTGGGAAGGAGGCCGCTCACATCGGACTCGCGAATCGCGCCGTATCCGATGATCAGCTCTCCGCGATTGTCGACGAATCTCTGAGTCGACTTGGCTCGCTCAGTCCGGCGGCGCTCTCGCTTACGAAGAAAGCAATCTACGCCTGGGACTGCATGCATTTTGACAAAGGGCTAGCGCGAGCAGAAAAGACTTATTTGGAGGAACTGATCAAGACGGAAGACGCGCGGGAGGGGATTGACGCTTTTCTGCAAAAGCGCCAGCCACGGTGGACGGGCAAATGAAGCTTGCCAGACTGCAGGAAGCCATTGGCGAACTGGTGACAGACGGTGCTTCGGTCGCGCTCGGGCTGCAGTTGGAACAGATGATTCCCTTTGCGGCTGGGCACGAGATCATTCGCCAGAAAAAACGTGGCTTGACTCTGATCGGCCCGATCTCCGACATCCTGTTTGATCAGATGATCGGCGCAGGTTGCGTGGAGAAAGTCATCGCCGCCTGGGTCGGAAATGTGATGATGGGCTCAGCCTACAACTTTCGGCGCGCCGTCGAGGAGAGTGGGCTGGAAGTCATCAATATGACGAACTTCACGGTTGCACTGGCGCTGCAAGCGGGAGCAATGGGTGTGCCGTTTCTGCCTACCAGGGCGGCTTTGGGTAGCGACGTAGCCAAGGGCAATCACTTCTTCGCGGAGATCGAATCGCCGTTTTCGGATTTTGATACCCATGAGTCTTCAACTCATCCGGACAGCCGAGGGCGGCTATCCCCACAGGGAGCCTCGAAGCTCCATGCGGTCAAGGCGCTGCATCCTGAGGTGAGTATTGTTCATGTTCAGCGGGCGGATGCGGAGGGCAACGCGCACTGCTGGGGAAATTTCGGTGTGCTGGTTGAAGGTGTGCGCGCCGCGAAGCGGGTGATTGTTATCGCGGAAGAAATTGTTGAGCCCGAGGTCATCGCCAGCGACCCCAATCGCACCGTGATTCCGGGATTTTTGGTGAATGCGGTTGTAGAGTGCCGCTATGGCGCGCATCCCTCGCCGGTGCAGGGATACTACAAACGCGATGACGCTTTCTTCCGCCAATATCACGCGCAGACAAAAATGCAATCGGACAGCGACGCGTGGCTGGAGCGCTGGGTTTACAGCGTGGCGGATCGGCCGGCGTACATGAACCAGCTTGGAACGTGCCGGGTTGACGAGTTAGGTGTAAAGCAGCATGCGTACGCGGCAGGGGCGGATTTTGGATATTAATCCTAGCCACCACTTGCTAGGTACTGGGAACCGCAAATGAAGAAGGAACTCATCGAACTACGCATCAACGGCCGCACTCGCGAGCTCGCCGTTGAGCCGAGCAAGTTGCTGTTGGATGCGTTGCGGCAGGATTTGCAACTGACGGGGTCGAAGCGTGGCTGCGATGATTCTTCGTGCGGCGCATGTACGGTTCTGGTCGATGGCATCCCCATGCTTTCCTGCACGCTGCTCGCGGCAAGTTGCGAGGGGCAGGAGATCACCAGCGTCGAGGGTGTGAGCGAGCACGGCGCGCTGGCGGCAATCCAGAAGGCCTATGGAGATTGGGGAGGAGCGCAGTGCGGCTTCTGCACGCCGGGATTCATGATGACCGTCAAACATCTGCTCACAACCAATCCGAACCCGACCGAAGACGAGATTCGCCAGGGGCTCAGCGGCAATCTCTGCCGCTGCACCGGCTACACGCAGATGTATCAAGCGATCAAGGCCGCTATAGAAGCCGAGCAGAAGCAACGGCAACCTGAGATGGTGAGCCAATGACCTACGTAGTTGTCACCATCAAGAAGATCAACGACATCGAGGCATTCCGCGAATACGCAGTCAAGGTAGCTCTCATCATTCAGCACTATGGCGGGCAGTACGTGGCGGTGGATAAGACGCCGGACGTGTGCTCGGGAGAATGGCCTTTTGTGCGCACCGTGATAGTTGCGTATCCCAATTTTGCCGCCGCGCGGAGCTGGTATGACTCTCCCGAGTACCAGCAGATCATTCCCATTCGCCAGCGCGCGATTGACGCCAACATTGCGATTGTGCGGGATCCCGAAGAAGCGGGAATTGATATGGATCCGCGAAAGAGTGGCGCATGAGCAACCAGTTCTCCGTCATCGGGCGCCCGATGGCTATGGTCGATGCCGCCGGCAAGACCACCGGCGCCAGCAAATACACTGACGACCTCAGCCTGCCGGGAATGCTTGTCGGCAAGATTCTGCATTCGCCATACCCGCACGCTCGCATAAAGGACATCGACGTCGGCCGCGCTGAGAAGCTGGATGGGGTTGTCGCGATCGCAACCGGGAAAGATGCACCGAACACTTACGGCATTCTTCCTGTCGGACACGACGAGCATGCCCTCGCTCTCGACAAAGTGCGTTATGTCGGAGACAACGTGGCGTGCGTGGCGGCAATCGATGAAGCCACAGCAGAAAAAGCGATCGAGCTGATCGATGTTCAATATGAGCTGCTGCCCGCGTACTTCGATCCCGAAGAATCGATGAAGGCGGAGAGCAATCTGATCCACGAGAATAAGGCGCACAACCTGGAGAAGGATTATCACCACGCGTTCGGTGATCCGGAGAAAGGGTTTGCGGAAGCTGACTACATAGCCGAGGGCAGATATCTCGCAAACGAAGTCACGCACGCGGCCATGGAGCCGCACTCCACGCTGGCGGCGTTCGATCTCGATCCCCATACGGGCAAGCTGGGCCGCCTGACCGTTTGGTCCTCCACGCAGGTTCCTTATTACCTGCAACACAAGCTCTCGCTGGTGCTGGAGATGCCCATGTCGCAGATTCGCGTGATCAAACCATTGGTCGGCGGCGGATTTGGCGGCAAGAGCGAAGTAATTCCGCTGGAGATTATTGCTGCGATTGCGGCTCGCAAAGCGCTCGCTCCGGTGAAGATCACCTACACACGAGAGGAAGTCTTCTGGGCGCACCGCGGCCGGCCGCGAACCATCATCGATCTGAAGACTGGAGTCAAGAACGACGGCCGCATTGTGGCAGTAAAAGCGCGGGTGGTGCAGGACGGCGGCGCTTACTGCTCGTACGGAGTCGTAACCATTCTTTATTCAGGCGCCCTGCTAGGCGCGCTCTACGACATACCTAACATTCAGTATGACGGGTATCGCGTTCTCACCAACAAACCTGCCTGCGGCGCTATGCGCGGACACGGTACGGTGAATGTCCGATTCGCGTTTGAATCGCAGCTGGACGAAATCGCGGCTCATCTCAAGCTTGATCCTGTGGAAATCCGCAGCCGCAACCTGTTGAAGCCTCCCTGTGTGACCATCAACGGTCTTCGGGTACGAAGTTACGGATTGCCTGAATGTATCGACAAAGTTGTTGAGCGGTCACGCTGGAAGGAACGACATGGCAAGCTGGGTCGCGGTCACGGACTAGGCACTGCCTGCAGTCACTATGTGAGCGGCGCTGCTAATTCCATCATTCGCTCCGATATGCCGCATTCCACCGTCAACATCAAAATCGACCGTGATGGCGGGGTGGTCGTGTACACCGGAGCCTCCGAAATCGGTCAGGGCTCCGACACTATGACGGCCCAGATTACGGCCGAGGTCTTAGGCTGTTCGCTGTCGCGCGTGAAAGTCGTGGCCGCGGATACCGATCTCACTCCTATCGACATTGGTTCTTATTCCAGCCGCGTGACCTTTATGGCCGGGAATGCCACGTTGCGGGCCGCGGAGGAAGTCAGGAAACAGATCGCCTCAGCAGCAGCCCGAACAATGAACTGTCCGCCGGATGAGCTGACCTTCCGTGAGGATCGGATTTCTCAACGTAGCTTCGCGGGCGAGGGCGCCCGCGCCGCACACCTTCAGGCCTCCGTCTCAGGCCGGGTCGAAGGTCAGATCCTTCGCGGATCGCTACAACAGAAGCGGGCAGAAGAAGGGCCGAAAGACTCGATGACCTTTGAGGAAGCGGTTGTGGCTGCGATCGATTTTCACGGCGCGCTGACCGGCACAGGTTCTTACGCTCCGCCGCCAGAAGCTCGCGGCGGCAAGCACAAGGGCGCAGGCGTAGGCCCGTCGCCTGCGTACTCCTACTCTGCCCAGGTGGCAGAAGTCAGCGTCGATGAAGAGACTGGTGAGGTCACAGTTCACAAGGTCTGGGCGGCGCACGATTGCGGGCGGGCGCTTAATCCCGTTTCCGTCGAAGGGCAGATCATCGGTTCGGTTTGGATGGGCATGGGCCAGGCGCTCACCGAAGAAATGATCTGGAAAGATGGGATGCTGATGAATCCCGGCCTGCTCGAATATCGCAGCCCTTCCGCCGTGGAGTCGCCGGAGGTGGAGCCGATCATTGTTGAGAGCATCGATCCTGAGGGTCCGTTCGGGGCAAAGGAGTGCAGCGAAGGGTCGTTGGCTGCGACTATTCCGGCGATTGCCAATGCAATTTACGATGCGGTCGGCATCCGCTTGCGCGAATCGCCATTTACACCAGAGCGGGTGCTGGCGGCACTTCGAGCGAAGAAAAATGCCAAGTCGCTGAATTTGACAGAAGGCGTTGATCCGACTGCTCCCGAGCGCCTGCGCGAGCACGGCGGATCGCTGTGGTTCCAAGGCAAGGGACCGTTGCGGCATCCGATGGATCCAGGCCGGATAGCTACTCAAAGCACCGCCGGGGGCGACGATTGAGCCTGCCGCAATTCAGATTGCTGAGACCTCGCACGGTTGAGGAAGCTGTTGCCCTGCTGGCCAAACATCGTGCGGGGGAGGGCGCCCGCGCCACACGGATCGTCGCGGGCGGCACCGATCTCATCCCTTCGATGCAGCAGAAGCTATTCGAGCCAGAGTATGTGCTCGATATTGGGCGTGTTGCGGAACTCAAGGGCATCCGCCAGACTCGGGATGGGGTTGAGATTGGCGCGCTGACCACACTGACTCACATCGAGCATTCTGCCTTTCTGCGAGAGCACTATTGCGTTCTCACCGAGGCAGCCGCTACGGTGGCTTCACCTGTGCTGCGCAACATGGGCACGATTGGCGGAAACATCTGTCTCGACACGCGCTGCCTGTGGTACAACCAGTCGCTCACGTGGCGCAAAGGTTGCGGGTTTTGCATCAAGAAAGATGGGGATTTGTGTCACGTCGCGCCCGGCGGGACAAAGTGCTGGGCAGTTTTTTCGGGAGATACGCCGGCTGCCCTGTTGTGCCTGACAGCGGAAATCGAGATTGCCGGCGCTGCTGGCTTTCGGCGCCTGCCGCTTCAGGACTTCTACAGGGGAGAGGGAGACAACTACAGAAATCTACAGCCAGACGAGATTCTCACCCGGGTATTTCTGCCATCAACATCGGGGGATTATCGCGGCGTGTATCGCAAACTTCGCATACGCGGTTCGATTGACTATCCTCTGGCTGGTGTTGCCGTCGCCCTTCGGCATTCGAATGGGCAGGTGAGCGATGCGCGGGTGGCGCTCACTGCGGTCAATCCTGCGCCGGTTCTGGTTAAGAATGCGGGCCGAATGCTGGAAGGAAAACGCATTGATGACGCCCTTGCTGAAGTGGTGGGCGATCTCGCCGCCAAAACCGCCAAGCCGCTCACCACGTCGGCTCTTACTCCCGAATACCGGCGGGAAATGATTCGCGTGTTCACCAAGCGGGCACTGCTAGCCGCTTTCAACTGAGTTCACGAATCACCTCGACGTAAACAGGTGCCCGAGTTTTTCTTTTTTGGTCTTCAGGTACTCTTCGGCGTGCGCAGTGGCAGCAACTTCGCAGGGGACACGTTCCGTCACCAGGATGCCCGCGTGTTCGAGAGCAGCGACCTTGTCTGGATTATTCGAGAGCAGGCGAACCCTGGAAATTCCCAAATTCTTAAGGATTTCTGCCGGCATGGCAAATTCGCGGTGGTCGGCTTTGAAACCGAGGCGCTCGTTGGCTTGCACCGTGTCCAGCCCTGAATCTTGCAGCTCGTACGCCTGCAATTTGGCCATCAGCCCAATGCCTCGGCCTTCCTGCTGCTCGTAAATGAGCACGCCGGCTCCCTCTCGGGCAATCATCGATAGTGCCATTTCCAGTTGCTGGCGGCAGTCACAACGCAAGGAACCGAATACGTCGCCAGTAAGGCATTGAGAGTGAATTCGAACCAAAGGCGAGCTGGAGAACACATCACCCATCACCAGCGCAACGGCGTCTTCCACGGTTGAAGCGTGGTCTCGCGTGTCACTTCTCTGAAAACCGAAAATTCTGAACTTGCCCCAGCGGGTAGGAAACTCCGCCGAGGCTATCTGGCGCGCGGATGAACTCACACAGACATTATATTTATCCTGAGGGCTGCTGTCGGTCTACTCGATATGAACGTCCCCAGAACCGGTATGGACCATCAACAACGGTCCACCGCCATGAACCTTGCCATTGATTGAGTTTTCCCGGCTGCGCTGCACGTCGCCTTGGACGGTCATGCTCACTGGCTGATCAGCGACCACGCGTCCTGATCCCGTCGATGCCTGCAAATCGTACGCCGCCTGATCAGGCAAGCGCAATGTTACATTGCCCGAGCCAGTCCTGATTTCCCATTCTCCCGTCTGAGCCCCGGCAACGTTCACATCACCGCTTCCAGCCTCGGCGCGTAAAGTTCCTTTCACGTCCTGCAGTTGAATATTCCCGGAGCCGGTGTGCACACGAATATCGCCAGTGCCCCGGGCATCAAGTTTTATGTCACCGCTCCCTGCATCGGCTGTAAACGGACCCGCCAGGTCGCGCACGTCAATGTTTCCCGAGCCAGTGTGCGCGTGAACCTCGCCCTGAATCGAGCTAAGGCGAAGGTCGCCGGAACCCGCTTCCAGGTCGAGCTTGGCATGTATTCCATCGATCGTCTGGTCACCAGAGCCGCTATGCGCGCGAACACCGGTTTCCGCAGGAACGGCGATTTCGTAGTCAATAGCGATGTTGTGCACTCCGGGATAATCAATCTTGATGCTGTTCCCCGTCTGCCGAATCGGCGGATTCTTCTCCAATTCGGCGACGTCGCCTCGCCTGCTTCCGGAAAACCAGCGATCGCCCACGAAGATCTTTCCGCGTATAAACACACTTCCTGGCTGACCAGCCCGAACCGTGATGTCGCCCGAATGAGTCAGCACTTCCAGATCGGCTGGCCCACTTACTTGCAGGGTTCGTTCAAACTGTCCATCAGGAGTGCGTGCGACGCAAAAGCACGTGAGGACTGCTAATGACAGAGCGAGAGTCACCGCTAAACGCGAGCTGCGCATGCTTTCCTCCTATTCGAATGCTGTTACTGGAGTACGACCTCGTCGCCTTCTTTGAGACCGCTTAGAACCTCGGTTTTGGCTCCGTTGGAAATGCCCACATTCACAGCTAGCTTTTTCTTGCCATCTTTGGCTTTGGGCTCCGGTACTTCAACCGAAGCTTTCTTGTCTTTGTCGTAAATTAATGAACCTTCTGGGATTTGAAGGACATTCTTATGTTCTTCCAAGATTATCTCAGCGTTCGCGGTCATCTCGGCTTTCAGCTCACCGCCGGGATTATTGATCGAAACTCGGACTTCAAAAGTAGTGACGTTATCTTTCTCTACGCCCATGGGCGAGATCTTGGTGACTTTGCCGTTGAAAGTCTTTTCCTTAAAGGATTCCACCTTGATACGAGCAGGCTGACCCAAGTAAACCTTCCCAATGTCGCTCTCATCCACTTTACCTTTGACATAGACCTCACTGGTGTCGCCCAGAGTCATAACCAGCGTGGCGGATGATCCGAGTACGAGAATGGAGCTGACGGCGTCGCCAATTTCCACGTCACGGGAGAGGACAATGCCGTCTATAGGAGAGACGATGTCCGTATACCCAAGTTGTTCCTCAAGCTGCTTGAGAGTGGCACGATCCTGCGCGACTTGTCCCTGGGATTGCGCAATCTTCGCCCTCAGAACCGTCACCTGTGCCTTGGCTACGTTCTGTTTGTTGAGAGCGAGTTCATAATTTCGTTGCGCGTCCTCCAGTGCTGAAGTTGAGACTACGCCTTCCTTAGCCATGCCCATGGCACGGTCGTAGGCACGTTTCAGGAGCGGCACATCGGGACCTTCCGCGTCCACGCGGGCGCGTTCGTAGTCAGCCTCGGCACTCTTCAGGCTCGCCTCGGCTGCCTGCAGTCCTGCCTTAGCTTGGTCAACCTGCGCCAGGATCTCTTCCTTATCTAACTGGGCCAGGAGTTGCCCTTTTTTCACGCGATCACCGTATTCGACGAAGAGTTTCTTTACGATGCCGCTGGCTTTCGATTTCACCTCTACCTTGGTAATGGGGGTGACCTTGCCTGTCGCGACTACGCTCTTCGCCAAATCATTGCGTTCTACCTTGGCCAGTTTGGAAGGATCGATCTTGGTACCCCCGTGGGTAAACGCGTAGAGAACGCCGGCAAATATGAGAACCGCCGCTACAACGATTCCAATGATTATGATTCTTTTGCGTCGCTTTTTTTTCCCGTTCCCGTTGCCGTTCACATCCGCCTCCTAAACAATTGCACCCCTCGTCTGCAACTATGAATATGAATACGTGCCTAGTCACAGTTTTGTTCCGAAGTTTGCCAACAGCGAGAGTGGCCTTCATGGGCGCTGACTGTGGGGTACCTCCGGTGGTCTTAGACCGATCAGTGCTCGAAATGGAAGCAGGAAATCTTGGGTTTGAGAACCACGAGGAACAGGAAAAGTCAGCTGGCTCAGCCCAAAAAATGCTTCCTTAATACCTAGTCTACAACAACTTAAATCGCTGGGTTTCCGATGTTAAAATTAGCCTTCCATGATCGTCTTTGTGCTGCGGCTGGCTTTCGTGATCCTGCTGCTGGTCGCGGCCAATGCCTTCTTCGCCGCCGCCGAATTCGCTCTGGTGAGCATTCGCGACACTCGCATCCAGCAGCTTATTGCTGCCCGACGCATCGGGGCGCGCACCGTCCAGAAGCTGCACCGCAATCTTGATGAACTGGTGAATGGAGTACAGCTGGGGGTCACGATCGTCAGCCTCACTCTGGGATGGATTGGCGAGCCTTTAGTAGCCAGACTGGTTGAGAGCCTCCCATTTGTTCATCGGGTTCCCCATGCCGCCGTTTACGCCCATACCATCGCAATCGTCATTGCCTTCAGCCTGATCACCTGCATGCACGTGATCCTGGGAGAACTGGTGCCGAAATCCCTGGCGTTGCAGCGGGCCGAGCAGATCGCCTTGGCCGTAGCCGCGCCGATGGACGTGTTCCTGACCCTGACCCGGCCAGTGCTTTTTCTGATGAGCCGCGCAGCCGGGACGGTTTTGCGCCTGTTTGGCTCGCGGAAGCTCCGGCAAGGGCCCATCCACTCACCAGACGAACTAAAACTTATAGTGACGGCCAGCCGCCAATTTGGGCAGATTCCCCCGGCTCAGGAAGAGATGATCCATCACGCCCTGGAGCTAGACAATGTTACTGTCCGCGAGGTCATGGTGCCACGTCCCGACATTTTTTCCCTGCCGGGTGATATGACCCTCGATGAGGCGCTGAGCAAAGTTGTGGAAGAGCAGCATTCACGTATCCCGGTTTACGACCCGCAGAGCGGCCCTGAACACATCATCGGCGTGCTCTATGCGAAGGACCTCATGCGCTGGACCCGGTTGCGGCTAAGCATCAGCCCCCTGCAACCGGTGGCCACACGCATTTCTACCATGAAGATCAGCCAGATCATGCACGATGTATTGGTCGTTCCCGAGACCAAGGTTCTGATCGAACTGCTGGATGAGTTCAAGGAACGCAAACGGCATATGGCGGTCGTGGTGGACGAGTTTGGTTCGACGGCCGGTGTAATTACTGTCGAGGACGTTCTCGAGCAATTGGTGGGTGAGATCGAGGACGAATTCGATGCGCCCCCTCCACAGCAGCCCACAGTCGAGGGCCAGATTGCGATTCTGCTGGACGGCTCAACCAGCATCCGTGATCTTGAGTATCAGTATCAGCTTTCCGTCCCTCGCGATTCCGGATTCGAAACTCTGGCCGGCTTTGTTCTGGCGCGCCTGCAGAGAATTCCGCGGACAGGAGAAAGTTTTGAGCATGATGGACATCGTTACACGGTCGAAGAAATGGAAGGTCGCCGCATAGCGAAAATCAGAATCGAAAAACTGGAGGCAGCGCGACTGGGGCAGGCGGGAGACTAACTTTCATAGTAAGTTCTGATCTCGAAGGTGACCACCCCGTGTCGTTTCGGGCGAACCGCGAAATTCGCCGTGAGGGATTGCCGTCACCGTGTGACCTCTGTGCTAGTGGTTAAATCTCACAAAAGCTAATCGACTTTCATGCTCCGCTATCTCGTTTTACGTCTGTTGTACATGCTCCCGGTAGTTTGGCTCGTTGTATCGCTGGTCTTTCTGTTGATTCATCTCGTTCCCGGCGATCCTGTCGCTCAGATGCTCGGCGAAGGTGCGCCCGCGGCCGATGTTGAGACGACTCGTCACGCTTATGGTCTCGATGTCCCACTTGCACAACAGTACGTTCATTATTGGAAAGGGGTACTGCATGGCGATCTCGGGCTATCCCTTCGATTCAATCAAAGCGTCAGCAGCCTCATCGCCCAGCGTTATCCTCTCACTCTGCAACTGACCGTCGCCGCGTTGCTTGTGGCTGTCCTGCTCTCGGTACCGGCCGGCGTCCGCTCAGCTCAACGCCGCAATCGCTGGGATGACCGCCTGCTCAGCGTGATCAGCCTCTTTGGTTTATCCTTCCCCAACTTCGCTCTCGGACCCATTCTAATTCTGTTCTTTTCTATCCACCTCGGACTGCTGCCCGTCTCAGGTTCCGGAACGGTCATGCATCTTGTTCTCCCGGCAATCACCATGGGCGGGGCGCTGGCTGCTATCCTTACGCGCATGGTGCGCACCTCGATGCTCGAAGAACTCAGCCATGACTACATCCGAACCGCTCGTGCCAAGGGTTTAGCCGAGCACACAGTCGTGTATCGGCACGCGCTCCGCAATGCAATGATTCCGATCATCACTGTACTCGGCCTGCAATTCGGTGCTCTATTGGCTGGAGCCATTGTGACGGAAACCATTTTTTCGTGGCCGGGAATTGGGCGGCTTACGATTCAGGCAATTTCCAATCGCGATTATTATCTCGTGCAGGGCTGCATCTTGGCGATCGGATTGACCTATGTCGCGGTGAACTTTCTGACAGATTTGCTGTACTCGCTGGTGAATCCAAGGATAAGGCAATAAATATGGGGCCCAAGTCGCGCAAGCTACTCCAGAGCGGCTTGCGGGGATGGTCACAGTTCATTGCGATTCCCTGCTGTGCGGGCTGTTACTAGATGTCCAGCACCGCCATTTCGCTCCCCCGACTTGCTCGCCACAACCCGCTGGCGGCCACGGGTACAGTATGGGTAGGCATTTTTGTAATCCTCGCGATTTTTGCGCCCTGGTTCGCACCCCACGATCCTGCCCAGATCGATCTACCCAATCGACTGCAACGCTCATCGTCAGCGCACTGGTGCGGAACCGATGAATTAGGCCGCGATATCTCTTCTCGCCTGATTTTCGGCTCCCGTATTTCCGTGATGGTTGGCAGCAGCGTGGTGGCGGTTTCACTTTTCCTGGGCTTGGTCATCGGCTCGATCGCTGGATACTACGGCGGGCGCCTGGATCGTTTTGTCAATGTGATCGTGATGAATGCATTCTTATCGTTTCCCGGGATCCTGATCGCCATCGCCTTCGTTGCTTTTCGTGGCCCCGGCGTCTTCAATCTGGTGCTAGCGCTTTCTCTCGGGGGCTGGGTCGGCTATGCCCGGCTAGTTCGGGCGCAGGTTTTGGCCGCACGTGAGCGCGAATATGTGGAAGCTTCAAGGGCTCTGGGTGCAACTGATTTTCGTGTAGTCGTCCGTCATATTCTGCCCAATATCATTCAGCCTGTGATCGTGCAAGCTGCTATCGGCATGGCGGGCGCGATTCTTGCCGAAGCCACCATGAGCTTTCTCGGATTAGGGGTACCCCCGCCCACTGCCAGCTGGGGCTCGATGCTCAACGATGGCCGCGCCCACCTGTTCGACGCGCCTCATCTCGTCATCTTTCCCGCGATCGCAGTGATGTTAGCCGTGCTCTCGTTCAACTTCGTCGGCGATGGCTTGCGTGATCTGCTGGATCCTCGGTCCCGTATCGAAGTCGGCTTATAAGTTCGTTGTCGTAACACCTGTTTCTCAGTCCTCGGTCATGACCTTTCGTAATCCCTTGCACAGCAAGATTGGCCTGGCGATGGTCCTCGCCCGCGAGCAACATTCTTCGTGAACCCGTGTTTGACGACGATGACCCGGAAAGCCGGGCCAGAGCAGTCTGAACAAGGACCGAAGGAGCGTAATATAACTATGCAAGCCAGAGGCATTCTCTTGACCATCGCCATTGCGGGCCTGATTTTGCCGGCCGCGGGGCAGACATCGAACAGCACCACGTCCAACAAGCCCGCCCCCATCAACCAGCGCAAAGAGAATCAGCAGGACCGCATTGCGAACGGTATTCAGAGCGGCCAACTCACGGCTGGAGAAGCCGGCAGGCTGGAAAAAAAGGAATCTGAACTGAACCAGGAAGAGCTTGACATGCGCAAACTCGACAATGGTCATCTGACCAAAGCCGACCGTGCCACGCTGCAACAGCAGCAAAATCAGCTCTCCAGGGATATCTACAAGCAGAAGCACGATGCCCAGGTGGCTAACACGAATCCCAGGAGCGAAGTGGGCCAGCGGCAGCGCAATCAGCAGGAGCGCATCGGGCAGGGCGTGAAGAGCGGACAGTTGACTGCTGGCGAAGCGGCCCGGCTGGAAGGTCGTGAGGCGCGTATCAACAAAGAAATCCGCCATGACCGCGCCGAGAATGGCGGCAAGCTGACTCCTGCGGAGCGCCGTCGAATCAACCGGCAGGAAAACCATACCTCCCGCGCTATCTACCGCCAGAAGCACGACGCCCAGCATCAGTAAGAATCATTTCCGTTTACTGTGAGCCCCCGCGAGCGGGGGCTTTTTTGTCTCGAAACTGCTCGAAACTGAACTCATCTTCTGCCACAATGCCCTGCGAGGAGCGAATGCTGATGAGTGCATCCGGATTCTTCGCGATCGTCAAACAAGATTTCAGTCAAGCAGTTCGCCGCATGCGCAAGAATCCTGGCTTCTCCTTCGGCATAGTGCTCATCTTGGCTCTTGGTATCGGAGCCAGCACGGCCATGTTCTCGGTGATCCACGCCGTTGTTCTCAAGCCGCTCGCCTACCCCGAGCCACAACGCGTCGTGCAGGTCACCGAGGGGGCGACCTTAATACGCTTTCAGGAACTCGCTCCGTCAGTCCGCTCCTACACTGAAATCGGAGCATTTGCCGGCGGGCTGGAGAACATGGCGCTGTCCGGCGGCGGTGAACCCGAAGTCCTCGAGGGCGCGCGGGTCTCGGCAAATTTCCTTCGGATCCTAGGAGTGACGGCGCTGCGGGGACGCAGTTTTCTGCCCGAAGAGGACCAGCCGGGCGCTCCCTCTGTAGCGATGATCAGCGCAAGCCTATGGCAGCGACGATTTGCTGTTGATCCGTCAATCATCGGTAAAACTGTGACCTTGGCAGGAGCGCCGCACACGATTGTCGGCGTGTTGCCCGCGGGTTTCCAGTTCCCGTTCTCGCGCTTGGACGTCTGGGTCACGAAACCGTCAGAGTGGTCGGTGATTTCCCCTGAAGGAAGAGCGATCAGCCCCATTCTGAGCGTGTTCGGCCGGTTGAAGCCCTCAGTGACGCTTCAGGAGGCAACCGCTGAATTAGCAGTCCTGCACCAGCAATATGCTGCCGTGCACCCGGAGATGTTGGACGCGAAACCGGAATCGCCTGATCAAGTGCGGCCTTTAAAGGAGGTCATGGTCAGCGATATCCGCTCCGAACTGTGGATGTTATTTGGCGCGGTCGCTTTGGTGTTGCTAATCGCGTGCGCAAATGTCGGCGGCTTGCTGCTGGCGCGCGCGACTTCGCGCGCCCGGGAATTCGCGATACGCGCCGCCATCGGCGCTGGACGAGCACGCATCTTAGGGCAACTACTTATCGAGAGTATTTTGCCCGCTTGCCTGGGTGGAGCTTTAGGTGTGGTGATGACTGCTTTTGCTCTGAATGTGATCAGAACCATGACATTCATCGATCTGCCGCGCGCGGGAGAAATCCATATCGATGGATCAGTTCTCGTATTCGCGCTTACCGTCTCGGTTGCTGCCGGTGTGCTGTTTGGCTTGATGCCTGCAGTAGCAGCGTCAAAACCTGATTTGATTGGCGTTCTCAAAGCAAGCGGCGAAACCGGAACCGTCGGCAGAGCACGGCACTGGTTTCGGCTTGGCCCACGCGGGTTGTTAGTGGTCGGACAGGCAGCGCTCTCGATCATTTTGCTGATTTCCGCAACTTTGCTGATTGAGAGCCTGGCGTACTTGTACCGAGTGAATCCTGGCTTTCAGCCCGCCAAGTTGCTGACCATGAAAATCGGCCTTGGCGGGACTCGCTATGATACAGACGAGAAGAAGGCCAGGTTCTATCGCGGACTCATAGAGCACATAGACAACCTGCGCGGAGTTCGCAGCGCCGCCCTCACTCTGACGCTGCCGATGGCCGACACTTGGTTGGGAGTGGGCTTGCAAGTATCCGGGCGCGCACCGGTAAAGCTGAATGACCGGCCCATCGCCGTCTTCCAGAGGATCACTCCCGGATATTTTCAGACCCTGGAAATCCCTCTGAAAGTGGGAAGGGATTTCACACCGCACGATAACTTGCAATCGGCTCGGGTCGCGATTATCAGCGAGACGATTGCTCGCGTGTTCTGGCCCGAATATCCCGAAGGCCAAAACCCAATAGGTCAGCACGTCCTGATCGGCATTGATCCGCAGCCGACCGAAGTCATCGGCATTGCCGCGGACGTACGCCAAAGCGGCAGAGACAATCCGCGCCCGGAAATCTATCTTTCCTGTCTACAGAAGCCTGCTGAATCGACCATGCTGGTGGTGCGCACTGATGGCGACCCGCTGTCGTTAGTTGACACCGTGCGCAACCAGGTTGCAGCAATCGATCGCGATCAACCGGTTTCAGAGGTCGCGACCATGGACGCTGTAATGGACCACTCAGAGAGCCAGCTTCGGCTCATGATGAGGCTCCTAGGAAGTTTTGCTGGGGCTGCCACCTTGCTCGCGGTCATCGGACTCTATGGCGTCATTGCCTATTCGGTGTTGCAGCGCACCCGGGAGATCGGGATTCGACGGGCCTTGGGGGCGCAACGACATCACGTCCTCTCACATATTTTACGACAAGGTCTAAGCCTCGCCATGTTCGGCGTCGTGCTGGGCGTGGGCGGCGCCTTGGTCACGACGCGAGCGTTGGCAGCGCTGTTGTTTCGTGTAAGGCCGACAGATCCGGCCGCATTTGTTGGCGTTTCCTTTCTGTTCGTGATCGTGGGACTGGCAGCAAGTTATATTCCCGCCAGGCGCGCAGCTGCGATCGATCCCATGGCTGCAATTCGCATGCAATAGTCTCCAATCTGTGGCCTTTTGAGGCTAATTCACATACCGATCTACAACCTTCTTTCTCCGCCAGCCCAACCCAATGAAAACAAGCCTGATCCAGTTCTTGACTGCCAATAGCATATTGAGATATTAATATTGCGATTTGCAATATGACCCTGGCTGAGAAAATTCGCTACCTGCGGGAAGTCGAGGGCTCGCTGCGCGGCCTGGGGCGGCCCATGACTCAGCTCGCGATGGTGCGTTGTATTCGTAAAGAACAGGGCAAGGGCATCAGCCAGTCTTATGTCTCGCAGATCGAAAACGGTTCGCGCCCGCACATGACGCAGTCCACCCGTACTGTGCTGGCAAAATTTTTCAAGGTGCATCCAGGCTTTCTCGTCGATGACCCCAAGGGATATCACACCGAGCTGACTTCCGATCTGCGCACCACCGAAGGCAAGTTGGATGTTTGGCTGCTACAGGCATCGGAACGTTTCGCGAGTGACAAGGAAGTAAGCGAGGTTCTAATCAAACTGGCGCGCGAGAAGGACACCCGGCGCTGTTTGCTTCTGCTGGGGGCGATACTCGATACACCGGGGCTTTCCGATCGGTTGCTGGAAGCATTGAGGCCGGAAGCCGCGGGCGCAAACGGAACAAGGAGGCGGCCATGACCTGGGCAGATTTCTACCTCATTTGTTTCGCGGTCGGCTTCCTGTTCAGCCTGCTTTCTTTTCTCTTGGGCGGACTGCATTGGCATCTGCCACATTGGGGCGGTGCGCACGGGCATGTGGGCGGCCATCTTCATCTTGGACACGGCCATGCTCATCCTGCCGGGCACGTGCCGGGGCATGGTTCGCACGCCCGCAATACTGGGATCTCGCCCTTCAACCCGATGACGCTTGCGGCATTCCTCGCCTGGTTTGGCGGCACAGGTTATCTGCTCACGCGTTTTTGGACGGTGTGGTTTGTGGTGGGATTCAGCGTTGCCATTTTCAGCGGCCTGGTAGGCAGCAGCATCATTTACTGGTTTCTAACCCGCATACTCATGTCAACCGAAGAGAACATGGATCCGGCGGATTACGAAATGATCGGCGTGCTTGGCCGGGTTAGCAGTTCGATTCGCACGGGCGGCACGGGCGAGATCATCTACTCGCAAGCTGGCACCCGCCGCACTTGTGGCGCGCGTGCCGATGACGGTAGCGCAATTGCCAAAGGTATGGAAATCGTGGTTACCAGCTATGAAAAAGGAATTGCCTACGTCCGCCTGTGGACAGAAATGGCAGGCGAGGATCCCGCCATGAGTATCGGTACGGGCGAAAGTGATCGCTCTGGTCCTGGCGAAGAGGAGCCTGTTCGATGAGCCGCAGATGGTGGAATGCTCTGATTGTTGGGATGTGGCTCTTCATGCCGGCCATGGCATTACGCTACTGGCTTGTATGGGATCGCTTGCCTGCATATATGGCAACCCATTTTGACGCGGCTAATCGTCCCAACGGCTGGATGACGCCGCAGGGCTCGCTGCGCTTTATCGAAGTGCTCATGTTTTTCATGCTGGCAGTGTTCACTGTCATCATCATGCAAATTCGCAAACCGGATGTCGCGTACTGGGCGGTGCTTGGACTGTTTTACGTGATCCTGGGCACGCTGTATGTGGTCAATGACTCTGTGCTTGATTACAACCTGCACCAGCGTCCAATCAATCTCTCTCTCGGAATGGTTCTCCTCTTTGCAGCAATTTTCACTGTCGCGACGATCATCCTTGGCACGAAGCGCGGCACAACCTTGCCGGACAGCACGGTACTGGCCGAGGAAACGCACTCGGGAGGCGCCTGGACTCTGGTGTTTGTGATACCGCTCGGCATCGAGTTGGGTGTGATGGCTTTCGTGCCGAATCACGGGATCCGGCTGGCAATGGCTCTTGGGGCGGTGATTCTCATATTCGCCACGGCCGCGGCCTGGAGCGGCTTTCATTATCTGTTTACGAAGGCGGGAATGGAAGTCCGGACGCTGGGCTTCCGCCTACGCTCCATACCAACAAATCACATTCGAGAATATGCGATTGCGCCCTGGAGCCCTCTCGGCGGCTATGGCATCCGCGGAGTCGGCGAGCGCCGGGCTTATGTGTGGGGCAATAAAGGTGTACGGATCAAAACAAGTGAAGGCGAATTTTTTCTGGGGCACAGCCAGCCTGAGCGCATTGTCCGAGATCTGGAGACGATGAAGCAGTTTTCAAGCACATAGGTTGTGCGGCAACGGACGACTCGCCCGCGCATGCCAAAGGTTCTGAGTTGTGAGAGGAGGCGATATGTTCGGCATAGCAATGGAAATTTGGATCATCGCGGGACTAGGGGTTCTTGCCCTCTTGCTCTTGATGAGCATGCTGGCAAGTCTCTATCGGAAAGCGGGGCCGCATGAGGCGCTGGTGGTGTACGGCTTTCGCGGCACGCGCGTGGTGAAGGGGCATGGAACGGTCATTTTTCCCATGGTCGAAAACTGCCGTGACCTTTCATTGGAACTGATGTCCTTCGACGTCGCGCCACAACAGGATCTCTATACGCGGCAAGGCGTGGCGGTGACGGTCGAGGCTGTGGCGCAAATCAAAGTGAAGTCAGACACAGAATCCATCCTGACTGCGTCAGAGCAATTCCTGACCAAAACTGACCAGGAGCGCGAAGCTCTGATCAAGCTGGTCATGGAAGGTCACCTGCGCGGGATCATCGGGCAGCTGACGGTGGAAGAGATCGTGAAGCAGCCGGAGATGGTGGGCGACCGCATGCGCTCTACCTGCGCCGACGACATGAACAAGATGGGGCTGGAAGTGATTTCCTTCACCATCAAGGAAGTCCGCGACAAGAACGAATACATCATCAATATGGGCCGCCCAGATATCGCCCGTATCAAACGCGACGCCGACGTGGCCACGGCCGAAGCTGATCGCGATACTGCGATAAAACGTGCGCTCGCGCAGCGAGAAGCTGCAGTCGCCAAAGCACAAGCTGATCAGGAACGTGTGCTGGCCGAAACACTTTCACTGGCCAAGCAAGCCGAGTCGCAACGTGATCTCGAGGTTAAGAGGGCGCAGTTTCTGGAGGTCACGAAGCGGCAGCAGGCGCAGGCTGACAAGGCTTATGACATCCAGACCAACATCATGCAGCAGCAGGTGATCGCTGAGCAGGTGAAGGTGCAGCAGGTTGAAAAAGAACAACAAGTGAAAGTACAGGAAGCCGAGATCTCACGCCGCGAGAAAGAGCTGATCGCGACCGTGCTCAAGCAGGCCGAGATCGAGCGTCAACGGATCGAGACGCTGGCCGCCGCCGAGAAACAACGCCTGATGGTCGAAGCCGAGGGCCGTGCGTCATCGATTCGCGCACAAGGTGAAGCCGAAGCCGAGATCATTTTCAAGAAGGGCGACGCTGAAGCTCGAGCCATGAACGTGAAGGCCGAGGCTTATCAGGAGTACAACCAGGCGGCGGTCGTGGACAAGCTGTTCACCAGCCTGCCGGAGATCGTGAGAGCCATGGCAGCGCCGCTGGCGAATGTAGACAAGATCACGGTGGTTTCGACCGGCAACGGCGATGCCACCGGGATGAACAAGATCACCGGCGATCTGACGAAGATGGCAGCGCAAGTCCCTGCTTTGTTCGAGACGCTCTCGGGCATGAGTATGGGCGAGTTGCTGTCAAAGGTGCGCACCATTGGCGACAAAGGGCCGAAACCGGATGTGTTGCCGCCATCGAACGGCTAGTGAGTCTGTGCGGGGACGGGGTTTTTGCCCCGTCCTTCTCTCAAAAAAGGACCGCTGCAGAGAGCCATGAAGAAAACACAAATCGCACTCGGCATCGCGCTTGGCGCCGGTCTGGGCACGGCTGTCGGAGTCATCGCCGGGAATATCGGGCTCTGGTTGGGACTCGGCATCGCTATCGGGATCCTGATCGGAAGCCGCTCCGGACGAAATTCCTGCGCGGAGTGCGCGAGCGCGCATGAAGCACATGGCGATGAGGGTCCGTCGAGCTTCGCTCGGCCCGACGGCCGAGGGCGGCTGTCCTCACATGTTCACGAGTAACAAATAGAAAAGGAGTCATAACATGCCCCTACTTGAAAGAGTTTCAACCCTAGTTCGCGCCAACCTAAATGATTTGATCGATAAGGCCGAGCACCCGGAGAAGATGATTAAGCAAGTGATTCTCGATATGGAGAACCAGCTTCTTCAGGTGAAGACGCAAGTGGCGATTGCCATTGCCGATCAACATCTCCTGGAAAAGAAACGGAAGGAAAATGAGGACAAAGCGGCGGAGTGGATGCACAAAGCCGAATTAGCTGTGGACAAGAAGCAAGACGATTTGGCACGCGCCGCGCTGCAGCGTGTAGAGAGCTATCGGGATCTGAGTGCCGGATTCGCCCAGCAGGTTACAGATCAGAAGGCACAAGTCGAAAACCTGAAATCTGCTTTGCGGCAGCTGGAGCAGAAGCTCACCGAAGCGCAGGCGAAAGCTGATCTGTTGATTGCCCAACATCGCAGGGCTCGTGCCGTGGGCAAGGCAAGTGACGCTAAAACCACCGCTGGGAATGGTTCAGGAGCAGCGGCCTTCGAGCGAATGAAGCGCAAGGTTGCATACAGCGAAGCGGTCAGTCAGGCGAAGGCGGAAATTGCCGTCGCGGACGATGTCGAAGGCCGCTTTGCCGCGCTAGAGAAAGAGGACAGAATCGAGCAACTGCTGGCAGAACTGAAAACGAAACGGCACGTCTAACGATGTTTGCGGGAGCGAGGCCCGCGCCTGGTAGCTGGATTGCGGGTTTTGACATTTGGTACAGGGAGAAGGAGCCTTCATGCGCAAGCTCTTCCATCGATTCACCTCCCGAACCCTACACCGCCGACGCAGCGGTCCTGTGCTGTTTCGACCAGCGCATCCGTCTGGCGACGAACAAATTTCTTCAACGCCAGCGAATTCTGCAGCCAGACATGATCGTGGTTGCGGGTGGCGCCAAAACGCTGGCTTCTGCGCGCCATGACTTCGAGCGTGATTTCATTCTGGAGCAGATGGGGATGTCAATCCGGGCCGCACCCTACGGAACAGGTCTTTCTCCTGAGTCACTCCGATTCGCTACGTATGGCGGCCTGGGCGCCTTTGGCGACGACCGGCAGAGGGAAATGGAGCATCCTCAGCATGAACTGCAACGCGCCGCAGAATTAGTGCATGTGAATTTTCCCGACCTCACGGTCGAAAACTTTTTTCATCACTTTTGACGGCGGGCACTTCTCCGAGCCTGTTCTGGGCCAGGTCGCCTAGAAAGCTGCTCTCACCAAATCCGGCCGTTTCCCGGAGGAGTCCTCCCGATGGTTGTAGGGGATTTCGACGGCATCTTTAAGCGTAACCCCGGACCCCCAATTTGAATCTAAGGAGGAATGCGGCGCCTGCCGGAACTCGACGCCTTGCGCGGGTTGATGCTGGTCTGGATGGCGCTAACCCATCTGCCCACTATCGTCAGTGTCTATGTGAATCAGCCATTTGGCTTTGTTTCTTCAGCTGAAGGTTTCATCTTTCTTTCCGCCCTGCTCACGGGATGCATTTACTACCGCGTGGCCGAACGTCACGGCTGTGCTGTAATGAAACGTAAATTATTTTTACGAACGTTACGATTGTATGGTTATCACGCGCTGCTTCTTGCCCTGGTCTTCCTGGTTGCGGTTCGCATCGCCGCAGAAGGAAACCGGCCCGGACTGGCCAATCTGCTGAGCTACTACTTTGTTGCGGGAGCAAGGCATGCCATCATCGACGGTGCCCTGCTCATTTATCGGCCTTCGCTCCTGGACATTTTGCCGATGTACATCATCTTTCTATTGCTCTCACCCATCCTGTTGAGCCTTGGAGCGCGCATTGGTTGGAGGTTCGTTGTCCCGGCTTCCTTCAGCATCTGGCTCGCCGCCCAATTCGGTTTGCGAGAGGCAGCGCACACCTTCATGACGCGCCACCTGGGGATGACAATTCCTCTGGATCAAATGGGTTCCTTCGATTTGTGGGCCTGGCAAATGCTTTGGGTGCTCGGCTTGTGGTGTGGTGCGCAGTGGGCAAAAAGAGATTTCCCATTGGAAACCTGGGCCAAAAACTTTGCCCGCCCGGCGGCGGTTATCGCCCCCTTGCTGCTGGTAATGCGCTACGCCGTGGGCCGTGGGGTTGAGCTTGGGGTTTTCGAGCCCATGTTCAACAAGTGGCATCTTGGATTTGTCCGGCTGATTGATTTTGCCGCCGTCGCAGCGCTGCTGATCTGCTTCCGTCCGGTTCTGAAGTGGCTGGCCGTGCGACCTCTGGTAATGATGGGGCAAGCTTCGCTCCAGGTTTTCTGCGCGCATCTGTTCTTTTGCTTCTTTGGCTTGGCGGTCATGGGAAATGCTTCCATGGTGAGCGGCTGGCATCAGGTTGTCTTGCTGAGTGTGACCTTCACCGCGCTCTTCATTACTGCAAAGATCTTCTGCAAGAGTGCAGCCAGGACCGAGGTAAACGGTGCCCCAAATCCGCTCACCGTCACGCTACAACGCACATTGACCGAAACCACCCGCCTACCAATGTAAGCCAGTTGTTTTCCTGCGTCGCTGCCTGATCTTCACTCGCTCTATTGTTGCACCTGGGCCTTTTGTAGAATCCTCTCGTAGGGCCGAAATCCCTTTTTCCGACGCGAGGTGACTCATGACGTGCAGCCCTGAAATCCTCAAATGTGTTCCCCTATTCTCTCTGCTCGATGACGAAGAAACTGCGGTCCTGGCCGGACAGGTCGAACTGAAGACATTTGCACCCCGGCAACGCATCTACAAAATGGGCGAACCCGGCGGGCAGGGCTATGTGATGGTTTCCGGCAGAGTGGGGATTACCACTGTGGACCAGGATCATCAAGAGGTCATCGTGGACGAGCCCGGCTATGGTGAGTTCTTCGGCTTCGCGTCCATGCTAGAGCAGACGCCTCATCAAACTACGGCTGTGGCTCTGGAGGAGACTGTCTGTTTGGAAGTTGACCGCAACGATATCGCCGTCCTGCTGCAACGCAAGCCCCTGGCCGGCATGGATATGCTGGCCGTGCTGGGACGCCAATTTCACGGCGCTCAGCAGTTAGTCCGCGTTCGCGCCAATCGTCATCCCAACGAGTTGATCGAAGCGGAAGCCACTTTCGGAGAACGTATTGCCGACACGGTGGCCCGTTTCGGCGGTTCGTGGGCCTTCATTATCACCTTCGCTATGGTGCTCATCGTCTACACAGCTATTAATCGAAAGCTAGGTGGGTCGGCCTGGGATCCTTATCCTTTCATTCTGCTCAATCTCTTCCTCTCGATGCTGGCAGCTATTCAGGCGCCAGTCATCATGATGAGCCAGAACCGGCAAGACACCCGAGACCGACTGAGGAGCGAGCTAGATTATGAAGTAAATCGCCGTGCCGCCGCGGATATTCAAGGTTTAGCCCGTAAGGTGAACCTGCTCGGTGACAAGATTGGAGACTTGGAAGATCTGCTCCGGGCCAGGCTGCTGGAAGCGGAGCACGGGAGATAAGGCACACGGTGCCCGGAATTTAGAGCAGGCGAGAGCTTTCCGCTTACCATTTCTACTTCAGGTGTTCCACCAGAAACAAATCGGACAGATTGCGAGTGTAGCCAAAAACGTAGTGCTCTTCATCAGCGGAAATGAGGGGACACGCTGCCCCAATCACACCGGCCACGTCTGAGGGACTGAACGTTCTCCATGGTGTCCTGGCGCCAGTTTGAATATCCAGGCGTGAAACTGGACATGAGGTATCACCACGACGTCCGACGAACAACGCCTTCGCATCTTTGGTCCAGCGCAGCGGTAGATCGCCGGGTTGTGAACCGCTAACCAATTGTGGTTCGCCCCCATCGATTGGTACCAGGGCGACTCCATCATTGGCTACCGCGGCAATACGTTTACCATCTGGCGACAGTGCACGCGACCGCAAGGTGAAGCCTTCCGGAGTTATGGCACGAGGTTGCCCGCCATCCAAGTCCATCACATACACCCGCGAAGCATGACCGGGTTCGTGCCCATCGAACACCAGTCGCTTGGAGTCGGGAAAGAACTGACCAAAATTGGGAATCACCTTGCCGGTTGAAATCGAGCGTTGCTGTCCCACCCCGGTCGGAAGCAGCACGAAATCTGGAGGCGACATGTTCTGGCGCAACACCAGAGCCCATTTGCCATCGGGTGAAAACGCGCGCGAAGATCCTTGCCCCAAACGAACAGCGGACGCGCCATTAGTTTCACGAGTGAACACCGCGTACTCACCGCCGCCCGCCTCTCCCGCCTCAGTGAAAAGCACGAACTTCCCGTCCTCGGAAATAGCGAAAGGAACAGTCCAATCCTGCCAGCTCAGGTCGCGTTCTTTGGCTTCGCCTGGAGCATGACCGATGGCACCAGCACGCATGGCATCACGCGAAATCAGCGCCCGGCCATCACTCCCGGCATCATGCAGAGTGAGCGTGCCGGGGGCGCTGAGCAACTCGCGGAGCTTGCCTGACAAGGTGACGCCGCGGAGCGAGCGGCTAAATCCGGTCGCAGTAGCCGTAAACCAGACCTCGTCCCCGGAAGCTGACCAAGCCAGACCGAACGCACTGGCCCAGCGCTCCGTCAGGTCCGACTTCTTACCATGTAAATCGATGACACTGGTAACTCCGCCATCATCGCCCAACAGAGGATGGTCGATGAAAGCCAGACGATCCCCTTTTGGGGAGAAGCGCAGGTTGCTGATCCAACCGGGCGTTTCGTATAGCACCGTGCCAATGGGATACTCCAGTCGCCTCTTGCCGCCAGCCACCTGTACAACAGCCAGAGCATTGCCGTCGGGAGTCCAGTCCGCCTCCTCAACGTTATCCAGCAGATCGCGAGGAGCATCCGCGCCGACGGAAAGCCGAGCCAGCGTCCCGATATGCGTGAAGGCGTTGTCGCTCACGCGAAAGCGATGCAATATGGCCATCTGTCCCGCGGACGAAACTGACAGCACTTTTGTTTGAGAGAGTCCCAGATCGCGCGATTCGGTTGAATTCGGAGAACTGATGAACACACTCTGCGGATCGCCTTCCCAGGAGGCGCTGTAAATTGCCGAGCGGGGATCCGGCGCAAAGCGGGCTGCAACCAGGGCACCGCGACGAAAAGTTAGTTCGCGGAAGGTTGGTACCGGAGGCGTGGCGGATCGCTCTCCTGTAAAAAAAGCGATCGCCGCCGTCGCAACCAGCAGCAGCAGAACTGCAGCACTTATGGATGCCAGGCGCGTGCGCTTGATTCCCGGGAAGACGCCGATTTTGGCGCTTTCTCGAGTCGGCACCGCAGCGGGCTCGGCAACCGCCGCCATGTGCCGCGACGAGGGATGCCAGTCGCGCTGCAGTCGTTTGAGATCAGCACGCATTTCAGCGGCACTCTGATAACGGAGATCGCGCTCTTTTTCGAGGACCTTGTTGACAATGCGCTCCAGTTCCGGCGGAAGGTCGGGATTCAATCGGACGGGCGGGATGGGAGGCTTATTGAGAATGGCATTGAAAATTGCCGCTGACGTGCCCCCCTCGAATGGGAGACGGCCAGTACACATTTCGTATAGCACGACGCCGAAAGAAAACATGTCGCTTCGCGCGTCCAGTTCTTCGCCCAGCGCTTGCTCCGGGCTCATGTAGGCCACCGTACCCAGCGCCGAACCCGGCGACGTCAAGTGCTCCACGCTGACTCCAACTGTCGGTCCGGCTGTGACGCCCGCTTCTGCCGCCTTGAGCCGCTCCGACACAACTTTGGCCAGACCGAAATCGAGAACCTTGGCGTGTCCTAGTCTCGTAACGAAAATATTTGCCGGCTTGATGTCGCGATGCACGATTCCCTTGGAGTGAGCCGCTTCGAGCGCTTCCGCAATCTCAAGGGCAAGGGTGAGGAGCAGGCCCATTTCAAGCGGACGATGCGTAATCCGGTGCTTCAACGTCACCCCGTCCAAAAACTCCATCGCGATGAAGGACTGACCCTCATCCTTGCCGATCTCGTAAATCGTGCAGATGTTTGGATGATTCAGAGCAGAGGCAGCGCGGGCCTCGCGTCGAAAACGCTCCAAGGCCTGCGAGTCCTGAGCCAGATCGTCGGGCAGGAACTTGAGGGCGACAAATCGCCCGAGCTGGGTATCTTCCGCCTTGTAAACGACACCCATCCCCCCGCCGCCCAATTTGTCGACGATGTGGTAGTGCGAAATGGTCTTGTCAATCACAGGCGGAGAACCAACTGGAGGACTGCCATCTTAGGAGCACCCAAGACGGCTAGTCAAACTCGCACATTGAGGTCGGCGCCCAGGCAATCCGGACCGCCGCCTCGGATCGGTGAAGTCTCTGCGGGAATCTTTCTCTTGAATTACAGAATTCAGCCGATTTTCTGCCAGCCCGAATCTTCAGTCCCATGTAACTGTAGTCCGCCAGGAGAGTTCCCATGCGCGACAAATCTCAGCCGTCTCAGTGATTTTTCTCCTGAGGTTCTGCTGCCTAGCGGCCCCGAATGCGCCCAGTGCCCCGGATATTGGCAATGACTAGGCTGGTCGACCCATTCCGTCCACGGCTCCCAAGGTACCGCTACCGACGCCGGCCCAGCAGCAGGAAGTGGAACCGTCGGTCAAAGACATTCGCTTCGACTTTGACCGCGCAGACTTGCGTATGGAAGAGCGGCAAACGCTCGTCAGCAATGCTCAGCGGCTGAAAGCGCATCCCGATGTCTACATCACCATCAAGGGAGGCGCGGACGAGCGAGCGACATTGTTTACAACCTTGCATTGTCAGACAAGCGGGCTATTGCGACTCGCGATGCGCTGCTGCAGTTGGGGGTTTCCCCGCAGCAAAATCGTATTTGCCACGGGCTGGGGCAAACTGTATCCGATCTGCAATCCGTCCGACGAATCCTGCTCGAGCCAAAACCGAGGGGCCCACTTCTCTCGTTGGTAGCTAGTTTACAGTTCCAAAACTTCGCCGCATCAAATTCTGTCATCCTGCGCGAAGCGAAGGATCTATATATTTTGTCTGCGCTCCGATTCTCTCAACTTTGATTCCGAACAAGCTCTCCGTCTTTGATCAAGTTTCTCCGGAACACATTAGCTCAAGCGTCTCGGAATTCGAATCGTTTAGGCGCTCGCCTTATCCGCTAGCGGTAGGCGCTCGTCGCCATTCCTTGCGTCCAGTTCCAGTTGCTCCTGCCCGCTGAGCGCCGTCACGCGACCGCGATAAGTTTTCAAATGCTTTTGCGCGGTGTCGAAGGCTTCCTGGGCTTTGTTCAAACTCTTGCCCACGTTTTCGAATTGATTCTGGAAATAATCAAAAGACTTTTGGGCTTTGGCCAGCTCCAGCCGACTCTTCTCGAAGCGGCTCGCGACTTCATACCATTTGTGAACCAGAGCGATGGTCTGCAGAGTCATCAACAGCGTATTGGGAGAAACTGGAAACACATGCTGCTGATTGAGCCAGTCAGCCAGATCACGGTTGCGAATGGCTTCCATGTAGAGCGTCTCGCTCGGCAGATACATCAAAGCGATATCGGTGGTTCCGTGTTCCGGCTGGATATATGCCTTGATGCGTTTGGTCTCGGCCTTCATCACGCGCACAAATTCGTGGCGCGCGTCTTCGATCTCTGCCTCGTCGCTACTTTCAAATAGTGCCAGTACCTGCTCGCGAGGGAACTTTGCATCAATGGGCAACCGGCGATCAGGAAACTGAATGACGGCATCCGCGCGGCCGCCATCCGGTAGTGAGCCTTGGATTTCGAACATGTGTGCCGGCAAAAAGTCAGCCAGCAGCCGCTCCAGGCTGGCCTCACCAAACTGACCGCGCAGATGCGGGAGCTTCAGCATATTGTTCAAGTCGTTGATGGACTGTCCCAGCGCACCCACCTCGCGCAATTGCTCTTCCGCCGCTTTCAGGTGTTGCTGCACGCGCTCGAACTGCGCAAATCCCTCCTTAATGTTCTGATCCAGTTTTTGCTGTACCTCGCCGGAGATGGCTAGCAGCTTGGCATCGACGCGATCCCGGATCGCATCCAAGCTTTGCGCAGTTTTCAGATTCAGGTTGTCAAATTCGGCTTTGAGTTGAGAGGTTGTGAGAGCCAGAGAGTTGGTCAGTTCCGCGCGCGCTTCTCGCAGGTCCCCAGTTTGCTCACGTCGTCCGCCGGCCAATTGAGCTTCAACCGAGCTTTGGATCTGTGCAAAACCCTGTGAGAGCCGGTCCGTGACCTCCTGCCGCAGGTCTCCCTTGGTGCTCTCCAGGCGCATGGCCATATCGGCAGTGGCGGCAGTGAACCTTTGGGAAAGGGACTCGCGAAGACTTACTGTCTCATTTGCAAGCATAGCCAAATCATTGAGTTGCGATGTTTTGTTTATGTGGAACAATAAGCCAAGAACGAATATCAAAAGTACCAGGTTCAAAGCTGGAACGACGCCCACCAGTAATGTCCCCATCGTAAGGTGCCCACGGTGATTCTAGAGGCTAGGCTGAGGGAAGCAAAGCGGGGTTGTTGCTTCATAAGGTGCCGGAGAGATGCCAATTTCGGCGCCAATTTTATGCTGCGCACGCTTACAGTTTCTCTCGCCGTTTTCCTCGCGAATCTCACCCTTTCTCCGTTCGAGTTAGCCCCCGCCTATGCCGCTGATCCGGCCGTAATTTCAACTTCGCTAAACTACGATTCGCAGGCCGAACGTCAACTCCTGGAAATGGCGAACCAGGCGCGCGCTCAAGCCGGGCTTTCTGCGTTGCAAATCGACGAAGGCTTAAGGAAAGCAGCGAGGGCACACACTGCGATTCAGGCTTCACGCGAGAAACTCTCCCATCAATTGCCCGGCGAGCCTGCACTGGCCCAGCGCTTGGCAGCGAACAGCGATTTGCATCTGGAGCGTGGCGGCGAGAACGTGGCTTTCGCCGCCAGTTTGGATCAGGTCCAGCGCAGCCTGATGACGTCTCCGCCACACCGCGAGAACCTGCTGAATCCCGCATTTAATGTGGCCGGCTTCGGCGTCGTGCGCCGCGGATATGTTCTGTACGTAACTCAGGATTTCGCGCAGGCAGGGCCCACTTATTCCGCGAGCGCTTCGGAAGAAATGGTCGCTGATGCCATAACCCACGTACGCGAACAGAAGAAGCTTTCTCGCCTGCGGCGTCTGAAGACCGGCGCAGCGCAGTCAACGGCATGTTCAATGGCAGAATCCAACTCTTTGCACACTCCTCTCTCGCGTGAACTGAAACAGAGCCGTTACATTCTTCGTTATACGAGCAATCACCCGGAACAATTGCCGACTAGCTCTCCACGAGTCCTGGAAGATCGTGACATTCGCGCCTTTGCGGTCGGCAGCTGCTACGCCCGCACTCCCAGTTATCCCAATGGTGTGTACTGGGTCGCGTTGACGTTTTACTGACGCGCGATACGGCTGAAACCTCTGCTGTTGTATGTCAGACCGCCAGTGTGTCGGTCTTATCGCCGTGCATGCGCTCGCGGACGTCACTGGCAGCCAGCCCACCGCAAGAATGTCGCCGCTCAGATATAGCGTGAGTGCCTCAGGCGGGTTCAGTCGCACGCCGGTCAGCACTTTGTCCCCCTATCGGGAGTAGCCGCGGATCATCAGTCGAGAAAGGATGCGAGTGCATTCCATACAAATCGTAGCGCACCCAACACTCACGAGTCATAGGCGAATCGCCCGTTGATGATGTCAAGCTGCTTGGGCAAATAGCTTGCGGGAGGTACATCGGTGCGGCCTTCGTGCCGGAGCTGAGACCTGCTCCTTCAACGCGGATGCCGGGAAATGCCTCTCCCGGAATTCCTTCCGTTCTACATCCGAGTGGAATTCTTCCTGAAGGAGCTGATCGCACGCGGGCGCAACCAGGGGTCGGTATGGCGGAAAAGAACCGCAGTGACGATTGCCTGCAAACGCTACTAACAACACCGCGAGCAGCAGCACCCCGCCGACGCTTGCAGCTCTTGAGTTTGTGCCCGAGACCAATAGCGCTCTGCTCTCGGACGCGGAATGCGTCTAAACGGTTGGCGAGAGTAGATGTTGGTGCAACTCCGGGGCCTAACGAAGCTCTTCCATGACCTGCTCAAGCACCTCTCGGGTGGGCCTGACCACCGATTCCGGCAACGTGCCCAAAGGCTCTTCAGTCATGTTGAGCAGATCAACAAAGCTTGGCGCCTTGGTGTTGACGTAGAACACGCCCGTCAGCACTTCGCCTTTTTCGTGTGCTTCGTTCAAACGCGTGATGGCTTTGATCCTATCGGTGGGATCGTAATCTTCTTCCAGCTTGCGTAGGCGCAGGCGGGAACCGTCATGCATGGTGACTTCGACGGTTGCGCCGGGATCATATTCCACCGAGATGTCTTCAAATGCGGAGACGAAGTTGATCTCCTGCAACGGCTCGTCATGATCTTTCATGTACTTGTATGACTTCGTGGATCCCTCGTGATCGTTGAAGGTGACGCAGGGTGAAACGACATCGAGCATCGCCGTACCATGATGAGCGATGGCGGCTTTGAGCATGGCATGCAGTTGCTTCTTGTCACCGGAAAAAGAGCGGCCGACGAATGTCGCGCCGAGCGTAATTGCCATGGCGCAAGTATCCACGGGAGGAAGGTCATTCATTACCCCGGTTTTTAGCTTGGAACCGAGATCGGCGGTAGCGGAAAACTGTCCCTTGGTCAGACCATAAACACCGTTATCCTCAATGATGTAAACCAACGGCAGGTTGCGGCGCATGAGATGAACGAACTGACCCATGCCGATCGAAGCGGTATCGCCATCGCCGCTGACGCCGAGAGCCATGAGAGTGCGATTCGCTAGAACGGCCCCGGTAGCAACCGAAGGCATACGGCCATGCACTGCGTTGAAGCTGTGTGCGCGGCTCATGAAGTAGGCCGGACTCTTGGAAGAGCAGCCGATTCCGCTCAGCTTGGCCACGCGCTCGGGCTTCACTCCCATTTCGTACATGGCGTCGATGATGCGCTCCGAAATCGCGTTATGGCCGCATCCGGCGCAGAGTGTGGTCTTGCCGCCGCGGTAATCTATCACCGCGAGTCCAATCCGATTCGTTTTTGGCGGAGGCGTGCTGGTAGGTGTGCTCGCCATATTATTTGCCCTCCATCGTCATCAGTTCGTCGGTTACCGAGCGGGCGTCCATTGGCAAACCGTGAATGTGCGCCATGCTGCGCAGCCGCGTGATCAAGGAAGGCTCCACGTCCAGCTTCAGCAAGCTGAGCATTTGCGCATCCCGGTTCTGCTCGACCACATAGACCCGGTCATGCTGCTTTATGAATTCGTGAACTTCACGAGTGAACGGAAACGCGCGCAGGCGCAAGTAGTCAGTCTCGACGTGGTATTCCTTCCGCAACTGGTCGCGACTCTCAACCATCGCCCAATGCGATGTCCCGTACGCGATAAAGCCGATTTTCGACGTTCCACTAGCTACGATTTCCGGCCTCGGCACAAACGACCGCGCGGTCTCAAACTTGCGATTGAGTCGCTCCATGTTGCGTTCATAATCATCCGGCCGCTCGCTATACTGGCCTTTCTCGTTGTGGCCGCTGCCGCGGGCGAACCACGCCCCGGCAGGATGATCGACACCGGGCAGAGTACGGTAAGTGATGCCGTCTCCATCCACATCCCGGTAGCGTTCAAATCCGCCGAGGCGATCAAGCTCTTCCTTGCTTAGTATCTTGCCGCGTTGAATCGGTTTCTCTGGATATGGGAACGGATCGGCCATCCAGTTATTCATCCCGAGATCGAGATCAGACATGATGAAGATCAATGTCTGTAGACGTTCCGCCAGATCGAACGCATCCTGGGCCATGGTGAAGCATTCTTCTACCGATGCTGGCAGCAGCAGAACGTGTTTGGTATCGCCGTGAGAAAGAAACGCGGTAGAGAGAATGTCGCCCTGTGACGTGCGGGTGGGCAAGCCGGTCGATGGCCCCACGCGCTGGATGTCCCAGATCACTCCCGGAACCTCGGTGTAGTACGCCAGTCCTGAAAACTCGGCCATCAGCGAGATGCCGGGTCCAGAAGTCGCGGTCACGGAGCGTGCGCCCGCCCAGCCCGCGCCGAGAACCATGCCAATCGCCGCCAGTTCGTCCTCGGCCTGCACGATGGCGAATGTTGCTTTGCCGTCTGGGCCGATACGAAAACGCTTCATGTAATCGATCAACGCCTCCGCTAGGGAGGATGACGGGGTGATCGGATACCAACTCGCAAAGGTGACCCCGGCAAACATGCAGCCCAGGGCAGCGGCGGAGTTGCCGTCAATGATGATCTTGCCAGCGGTCTTGTCCATCCGCTGCATGAAATATGGATCGCGCTTCGTCAGGCTGGCCGCAGCATAGTCGTAACCGGCTTGCACTGCCGAAAGATTGAGATTGGCAGCTTTAATCTTCTTAGAAAACTGCTTGCGAAGAGCCTTTTCGACCTCGGCCATATCAATCTCAAGCAACTTCGCGACTACACCCACGTAAATCATGTTCCGGACCAGCTTGCGCAGCTTGGCCTCGGGACAGACGGGCGCGACTAGCTTGTCATACGGAACCGAATAGAAAATCAGGTCCGAACGAAGGCTGTTCAAATTCAGTGGTTCGTCGTAGAGGACCGCCGCTCCCGGAGCGAGCGACAGTACGTCTTCCCTGGCGGTCTCGGCATTCATGGCCACCAGGAAGTCGATCTCCTTCTTGCGCGCAATGTAACCGTCTTTGTTGGCGCGAATCGTGTACCAGGTCGGCAACCCGGCAATATTTGATGGAAACAGATTCTTGCCTGAGACGGGAACTCCCATCTGGAAAATGCTTCTCAAAAGAACAGTATTAGAGCTTTGTGAACCGGAGCCGTTCACCGTCGCAACCTGAATGCTCATGTTGTTGACGACACGTTTGGACTCCAGCGGGCCCGAGGGCTGCTGAAGCGCTACATCCGTGGTGGCCATCCCTGATCCTTCCTGTGCTTGAAGCGGGCTTCGCCAGCCCGGCTAGATATGGACATGAGGACGTTTACTATTAACTAATTATACGGTAC
>Ga0075425_100000150_pt1 | contig 60130 bp, 100 predicted proteins | sample SoiMethybrSBSTD4_FD_75300 | JGI IMG/M metagenome (GOLD analysis project Ga0075425, IMG submission 75300) | Bulk soil microbial communities from a Populus tree surrounding site in Tennessee, USA - Soil MetaG P. TD hybrid SBSTD4 | ecosystem: Environmental > Terrestrial > Soil > Tree plantation... | reverse complement strand
CGTCTACCGAGACCACGGTCCGCTGTTCCAAGGAGACCGCAAGTGACACCACTCCACCCGCACCAGATTGCCGGCCTCCGTCTCGTCGCGGCCGGTCAGCATGTGCTCGTCCAGCGCGCACAGCTCAAGTTCTTCGCCCGCCACGGTCTCGCCGAGTGGCGCGACACCGACGATCGCGGTCGCAAGCTATGGGTCGTGACCGATGCGGGGCGAGAGGTGCTGAGCAAGGCTGGCGACGTGACGACACCGAACGTGCCGAGGAGCTTGATGCCGGCGAGTGGGTACTACGTGACAGCACCGACGGTGCCGGACATGGATCCGGTACCGAGAGGAAGGAGAGCGAGATGAGTAGAGATCCTGAAGATGCGATGAACTGGTTGCTAGTCGTCGGGCTGGCACTCCTTGCCGCGATCGTGCTGGCCAGATTAGCACTTGCGCTCGCGGGGGCACTGCAGACGTCGGCCGACAAGCGCGAGTGCCGCCGCGCAGGTAGCCGCGTCCTCGAAACCGACGGCGCGGAATGGCACTGCGCGCGAGTCACACCGGAGCGCCCATGACCATCGAGCCGCCCAACCGCATGCCGATGCCGCGTACCCTGGTCCTGTCGTTCATGGCGGGGCTGAGCATGGCAGCGGGGTTCAGCCCGAGGTGCTACGTGGACGAGTTGCTCTCGGCGCTGGGGATCGTCAGGCCGGAGGAGCGCGCGTGAAGGTCCGCTACAAGACGACGTGGAACGTGCGCCGCGACAAGCGCGTGTGGCGCGCGAGGCTACGCGGCTACAACCTGTGCATTACAACGCCTCGCCATGGGACTGCGACGCACGGCTGTCGGTGCCAGGCCTGCTACGAGACGCATCGGAGGTCAGCATGAGCGAGAAGGAATTCCCGCCCATCAGGCAGTCGACCATCGACGAGCTTCGCGAACTGCGCGAGCATGACGAGAAGGTTGCATTCAGGCAGGTGGTGACCGACAACCGCTCGTCGCGCGCCGAACTCGTCGTGCGGGTCGAGCGCCTCGAATCGATCGTCCAAGATCTGGTCATTCAGCTGGCCGAACTGGTCGCGTCCCGGAGGTGCCCATGACCTTTTCGCGCCCCGCCATCGAGCGCCTGATCGCCACCGTCGAGTCCGGTCTGCAGTACGGCGAACTGGGGCCGTACGCGCAGGCGTTGCGGGACTGTCTGCTCGCCATCGAGGCACGCGATGCGATCGAGTCCGCATCCCAGCGCACGATCGAGAGCGGCAACGAAGCGTTCAGGGTGATGCGAAACGAGTGGCACAGGGACCGTGATCGACTAAGAGCCGAGGTCGCTCGCCTGACCGCCGAGCGGGATGCGATAAGCGCAGCGTCGCTGCCAGACCGCAAAGAATGGGACATGATGGCTGCCAACGAGGGGCGCGATACCGAATCTTCCGATTACGTCGACGGATGGAACGCTGCGCTGGACGAAATCGGTCGCGCCGCCAAGGAACTCCCATGATCGCCATCTATATCTCCGCATCGCTCCTCGCCTGCCTGGCGTCGTACCGCGTGGGCTGGCGCCGTGGCGACCGTGCAGCTCGCCGACGCCTCGTGCCGATCCTCGACCGGCGTGGGCGGGATCTGCGGGCCGCGGAGTACAAGGTGGCACGGTTGGAGGAGAGGAGCGGGCCATGGGTGTGAAGCTGACGAAGCAAGGCGTCCGTGATCTGGGCGGAGCACGGCCACCTCGTCGCCGACCGGTCTACACGTGTCCGCACATCTGGGAGCGTGAAGTCGAGTGGGACTGCTGGAGCGGATGGGACGAGCAGTTCAGAGTGATCCATCGGTGCGGGCTGTGCCAGGAGATCCGTAGGTGACCCCCAACCGCTGCGCTGCTCGAGGCAATCCGCGCTGTTGTGCGCGAGGAGCCACGTCCGTGACCAAGCGTGCACCAGATCGTTGGAGGCGAGTTCGCCTCGCAAGCGGTGGAGAGGTTGCCTTGCTGTCTCGCGTGAACATCGCGCAACTGTCGGCCGATGACATCAGGTTCGTGGCACGCATTCTCGATACGATCGGCGCCTACGAACAAGTGCAACGCGATCGAGCAGCGCGCCACTCAGAATTAGAGTCAGCGCTGGCGCGATGGTCAGATGACGGGGGTGCCCGCTGACCACACGTCTCCATCCCGATGATATTGCGGCACTGGCGGATGCCATTGCGCAGCGGCTCCGCTCCGGACTACAGGACGACCAATGCGACAACGACACGAGCGCTGCCACGGACCATTCCACGTCTCGGCCGGTAGTTGGCGAGTTATCTGCGTCGGAGCGGATGGCTCTCGAGACTCTCGCTACTTTGAGAGCGAGCGCCAAGCGAACGACTTCATCGCCGCGTTCCGCAAGAACGCCGAGACACGAACGATCGACGTCGCGGTCGCCGCGTTCCTCGCGAGCCAGGAGAGGCGGGTGAGCGAGGGAGAGCTCCGCACATCAACAGTGGAGCGGCAGCGCTACCACCTGCGTCAGCTGCTCTCGCTCGAGACGAACGGGATGCTAGACCTGAAGCGACTCACCCCGAAGCTAGCAGCGCAGCTCTACGACGCGCGCACCGGCGCGGTCGACACGCACCGCAACGCGCTGTCGACGTGCAGGGCGTTCGGCGTCTGGTGCACCGAGCGCGGATGGCTGCCGGTCAACCCGTTCGCCAAGGTGAAGGGTCGCGGTCGGCGTAAGAAGGGCAAGCCGCAGCTCCGGATCGAGGAGAGTCGCAAGGTGATCGACGTCTGCGCCGCGCGACTCGCCACCGATGACGGCGCGGTCTGCACGCTTGCTTACCTGCTGCTCGGCAGCCGCAACGGTGAGGTTGTACTCGCTCGTGTGCGCGACGTGGACGACGACGGGCGGATGTTCTGGATCCCGGACTCGAAGACCGAGGCCGGGCGGCGCCAGGCGGAGGTGCCGGCCGTGCTGCGTCCAGGGCTGCTCAGGCTGGCCGCTGACCGCGCTGCGGACGAGCCCCTGTTCGCGCACGCGGCCACGCGAGCTCGCCCGCAGGACTGGGCGAGGGAACAGGTCTGGCGCCTGTGCAAACTCGCCGGCGTGCCCGAGGTGGGACCGCACGGTCTGCGTGGGACGTCAGCCACGATAGGCAAGGTCCAGGGCAGCCACAGCGAGACGGTTGCTGCGGCACTCGGGCATGCCAGCACAGGCATGACGGACGGTGGCGCGTACATCGACAGGCGGCAGGCGGAGGATGCGGCCAGGAGGCGAGCGTGGAAGGTGCTGGAAGGCGGGGCGAAGAAAGGGGGTTGACGGATGGAATATATGACGTACAGTAATCGCATGAAGCACATCCGAGCCAAGGGCGCCATGAGGTCGGACAAGCGGTTCCGCTTCGCGTTCGGCGATCGCGGAGAGCACAGCCGCAACGTGTTCAACCGCAACGGCACGATCTGCGGCGCCGACCCCACGCCGGACGACCATGATCGCGCCACTGCCGCCCACCTCATCAAGAGCGCGGCGGTCGCCCCGGACAAGATTGGCCACTGGGCATCGGACATCTGCCCGGCGTGTCGAGGTGGCCTGTGAACCGCCACGTCGGTCGCGCCGTGCGCGATGCCATGCGGCCTGACGCTCCGGGCGCGGTAGAATGGCGCGTGCGGGCACGCGCGGCTGGTGAACAGGCAAACCGCGAGATGATGGCGAAGTTCGCGCCGTTGACCGCAGTCAACGCCGGCGAGGCGATCAGGTGGCAGGAGGCGCGCATCCGCGAACTGCTCGGAGGCGGCCCGTGACTCGCGCGACGGCTCGACTTCTGGTTGGACGCACGATCGTCGCGTACGACGCCAAGCCGTTTAATGGTGGCCGACGCGCGCATCGAAGCGTCCACTACGATCCGATCATCACTCTCGACAACGGAGCGACGGTCGCATTCTCCGGAACCGAGACCGAGATCGGCGACACCGGGGTCGATGTAACGTACTACCCGCCAGTCAAACGGAGGCGGCCATGACCCGCGGAGGCTACCGTCCCACCCGCGGCCAGCCCCCCACCCGCGGCCAGCCCCAGACCGAGCGTATGACTCTGCGCCTCACCGAGGCCGAGCGTGCGGAGATCTACGCTGCGGTGCCGGACGATGCGCCGGTGGGGCCATGGATCGTGGAGGCCGCGGTGATGCGGGCGAGGTTTGATGCCGACGTGGTTCGCGCTGCCGTCAAGTACGCCTGCCTATCGGTGGAACGGACCGCGGTTACCGCTGTGCGGATCGAGGTGCTGGACAGCATCATCGACCGCGCGACGCAGAAGATTCTTGGCACGATGCGGGCGAGGGGTGGGCTGTGAGGGGAGATCTTGGCCCGCTGCGGCGAGTGGTTGCCGAAGGCGTCAATGAGCACGGGGTTCAGACAGAGACCCTGGACTGTGGTCACGTCATCCATCGCAAACAGGATGCGTTTGGTCATACCAACGCCTATCGGCGCAGGTGCCGGCATTGCCGCGACCGACTAGAGAAGACACACGAAGCCCTCAAGGTATTGCACTGCATGCTGTGCTTCGACGTCGTGAAGAACAGGCCGAAGCAGGATCCCTGCGGATGCCGGTGTCACCGATGACCCGCTACGTGACGGTCCGCCTGACCGTGCCGCAGGCACAGGCTGCAAGCAACGCGTGCGATCTGATCCGCGACCAGCTCGAGGCCGACGGGCGCGCGCATGAAGCGTCGCTCTACCGACGTGCCAGCGATGCGCTCGATGCCACCGCGGCGAAGGTGCCGCAAGGAGGAAGGCGATGATGGACGAGATACCGCCAGAAGTTTCGGCTCGCTTACGCGCAATCGAATCAGCAGAGGAGCGCGCCGTAGCGACAATCGGCTACCAGATCGGATTCGGCCGGGTCATGCAGCTCTGTGAGAAGCTGTGGCGCGAACGTGCCGCGGCCGGTGGCCATCAGGGCAGCGAGCACACAACCGGTCCGTGCGCTGCCTTCATGGTCGCATGCGCGTGTCCACCAAGCGGACTCGACCGCAACGGTCACTGCGAGTGGTGCTGCGGATCGGGCCGAGTCGTCCGCCTAGTCGGCGAACTGCAGCACACGCTTGAGGATGTCGATGTCGCGCTCAGGAAAGTCGGGGCGCGGTGACCCGCGGAACTTTTCGTTTCGTTGGGGTTCACCTGGCGTTTTGCGATCTCGTAACTATGCGTGCGAATGGCCGGACTCGAACCGGCACGGTGTTACCCACTGGTACCTGAAACCAGTGGGTATCGACGACGAACATAGCGTTCAGGTTCGGCCACCAACACGAAAGAAATGGAACTCGAAATGCTACCGACGAAGACAAAACCGAAGCCGCGCAGCAAGCGCAAGCCGCTGCGGTCCGGCGTAACCATCAAGACGAACCGCGACGGGTCGATCGCGCTGCGGTCGTTCGGACCAGACGCACCAGATCTGCGCGATGTCGTTCCAGGGCTGTTCGCCGGGACGAAGAAGCCATGAAGCGCAGACGGGAACCGCTGACCGCAATCGCACACGCATGGGAGCGGGTGCATCTGCTGAGGATCTGGTCACGCGCTCTGACGTCTCGCGGAATGAATGTTGAAAAGTGGGAATTGCTTCCGAGCGGAAACGTCGTCGTGGAGTTCCGCGACAGCAAGCTCATGGCGAACCAGCAGCGAAGGAACTCGAAAGGACACCGAGGAAGATGAAGCTCAACGAATTCCACAAGGCCAACATCGCGCGCCAGCACGAGGCATTCGCGCCACCTCATCCACTTATGGCTCTTGTCGCCTGTATGAGCAAGAAACGCGACATCCTCGAAGATATGAAGGCTGCACGCGATCGGGCGAAGCGAAGGCTCGACATCGCTGACCTCGAAGTCACCATGGCGCGCCGCGACGTAGACGACTGGGACCAGCGCATTGCCCGAGCGGAACGCGAGCGTAAGCGCCGCACCACCACCAGCCCCACGCAGAAGGATGGATGAGATGAGCGATGAGAGCAAATGTGCATGTAGACGCGAGAACGGCTGCCACTGCCCGGACTACGATCCAGCCGAGCATTGCGATTGCTCACTGTGCGCTCCGACAGTCGAGCGCATCAGATCGATAGCGCTCGCGCTGTCGGCGCAGGCAGGGGAGAACGCGCACAACAAGGAGCGCGTGCACTGGGGGCTGCAGCCTATCGTGGTCACGCCATGACCATCACCACCTCTCAGCTCGACGTCATCGAGCGCAACGCGCGCGGCGAGATGGCCGGAGATGGTTGCTGCGTACCGGTCGCGCCCGACGTCACGCTCCAGCTCGTGGCGATCGCGCGGGCAGCGCTGGCGTGGAGCGAGGCGTCGCGCGCTTGCGCAAAGCTGCGCACTGAGTGGAGCCGCACCAGAGACGACGCCAAGCTGGTCGGAATCGGCCGTCTAGATGCCTGCATCAACGAGAGCAGACAGGACCTGGAGCGGCTGCTCGGGGTCGCCCCATGACCGCCGACGCCCGCGCTCTCATCGCGGAGTACCACGACCCTAAGATGTACGGCGACGCGCTCGAGAAGTGGATCCGCAAGAACCTCGGCACGGTCGTGACGTGTCTCGCGGGTGCGCTGGACAAGGTCGATCGCATCAACCTGCCGCGCGAGTGCCCGGTCCGCCAGTGCTGCGAGACGCACGACGTCCCAGCGGAGATCGCCAAGCTCCGCACCGAGATCGGCGAGGCGAAGCTGGTCATCGAGCAGCAGGACCGGGATCTCGAGCGGATGCGTGCCGGGCTGCGCGAGTCCATCGGCTACATCGATCCGTCCTACTGCGACGACGGCACCACGACATCGACGCGCGAACGCCTGAGCAAACTGCTACCATCGACAGGAGAACCATGCACGACGACGAAGTGACATCAGAGATGGCCGAAGTCTACATGCGCAACTTCAGCGCGTTCCGCGAGGCGATGCGCAAGGAGTTCCCGGAGGCGCTGCTCGTCATCGGCGTCGACTACGGCTCCGAGCCTGACGCCACGGCCGTCCAGCACAAGTGCGCCCGGTGCGACATGGTGCTGGAGGTGCAGCTCCTTGCCAATGGTGCCGAGCGCGCGGAACTCGACGCAGCGCTCGCCGCGCACCAGGAGCGGTGCTTCCGGGTGGGCGATCGCGTCAGGTGGGAGCCGCACAAAGGCGGCATGTGGGTAGAGGGCACGCTAGTGATGGTCGAAGGATCCACGCTCGGTCTAACCGTGGAGCGAATGAACGGCGGCGCCGACCGTCTCGGCTGGGCAGTCGGACGAACTGGCGGAACCGTCGCGGTCAACTGCCGCCGCATCCCGCGCCCGGAGCAGAAGGTTGACACGTTGCCCCGTGATGCGCGCTGCAATCACGTCATGTTCGACGGGGCCCCAATAGCCGACGTCAGGCCGTCGATGGATGGATCGCCGGTCGGCTGGTGTGTGGCGTGCGTCAAGGCTCTCGACGAGAACTCGCATCGGATGGCGGGCGACGCCGTCCGCGCCGCCCAAGCGAAGTTCGAGGCGGAGAATCCGCGGCCGACGCTGACCGTGGGGAGTTCGCTGAATGCGGAGACGATGGACTTCGCTGCACCACCGCCAGTCCAGCCCGGAGTCTTGGCCGTGCGCGACGCGATGTACAAGCGGGCCATCGATCATCTCGCAGCTCCGATGCCCAAGGTCGACGGAGCACGCCAGGCGACTCACCACTGCGTTGGCATGATCTACGGCAAGCAGTGCCGTGAGACGACGCCAGCGGGACTGTTCGCCGCGCCCTGGCGTTGCCCAGAGCACGACGGGTGCGTCACGTTCGTCGGCACCGGTGCGTGGTGTTCGTTCTGTATGCGGAAGCCGGCCGAGCACCGAATCGTGACGCCGTGGCTGAAGGTTCCGCCGGACGTCGCGGCCCCGACGTTCTCTGAGGCCTTCAAGATCCGCCGCACCGCGCACGGCGACATGCTTGAGGACGTGTATCGCCAGCCGGATCCGCTTGATGTGCCGTACGACGGCGTGACCCTTCGAGACCTGCTGGTAGTCGACGAGGCTCGTCGACGCGAGCAGGATATCGGCGTCATCCCATGGCGCAACACTGACCCGTGGACGTGGACCGCGGCTCAGCATGCCGCCATTTCGGCTCACCACAGCGCCCAGCTCCGCGCCAAGATCGCCGCATCGAAGCAGGCCGAGCGGAACCGGGTCGTGGTGGACTTGCAGGACAACGAGGAGAATCCGTGGTGAGCGAGCACGACGGCTCGCCTGGGTGGCGCGCCGGTATCGAGGCCAGCATCGCGCGCGTCAAGGCGATGCAGCGAAAACCGCGCGACATCTACCACAAGGCCTACTTTGCAGCGCTCGACGAGCTACTGGTTCACCTCGAGGCGATGCTGGAGCGCGGCTCCGAGCGTTCCACAACGTCGGTTGACGTGTGACCCGCGGCCACTGCACCCGCTGCAAGCGCCCCATGCACCCGGAGCAGAACTGCCGCCGCGAACCTGACGGCATCATCTGCATGCCGTGCTTCGATGGGCCGAAGATCCTGTGGTTTGTGCCGAAGCCGGACGATGTGCGGATGAACTGATGTCGCTCAACTGGACCGAGATCGGCGAGCGCTGGCCTGACGCGGTGGTCATGTGGGACCGCGACGTGGCGCCGACGCTGGACTGGGAGCCGGTGTTCCGCGCCAACGGAGATCTGCTCTGGGCAGACGACCCCGAGTGCACGATGCGAGCGCGGAGTGGAACGCGCGGCTACGGCAGGTGTCGGTGTAGATGCTGGCTCCGTGGCCAGTGGCGCACGATCGCACATCACGGGGCGGCCACGTCTCTGTGGTTTGCCTCGCTCGTGGAGCGCGTGAAGATCCGTGCGTCGATGGTGCTGTGTAGGGGATACGACTCGGTGTCCGGGGACGTCTCCGGTCTTATCGGCGAATACATGGATCACCTCGACCGTGGATCCGACAAGGACGTCGACAACGTGGCGCGTTGGATCGCGTACCGGATCCTGCAGCGCGAGGCGCGCCCGAATTCGAACGTGCTGCCGCTCTAGAGAGTCGTCCCGTCCGCCAGCTTCACGCTCGCCCCACCGCTGACCCGCGCGAGTGCCGCCTGGCCCAGTGCCACGAGGTCCGGCACCGGTCCGCCTGTCATCGCTGCGACCTGGGGCAACGGCTGCTTGCGGATCGCGCGCAGGAACTCGGCGAGCGCGCACGACCCGACGCCCAACCCCGCGCCCTTCGCGGCGGTCTCGATCGCATCCCAGTCGACGTGGCCAGCCAGCGCGGCGCGCGCACCGAGATCCGCGGCCAGGGCGGCGATCGCGGTCAGGTCCTGCTTGCCGCAGTCGATGACGGCGTGACCGGCGGAGTCGGTGTAGGGCTTGGTCTTGGTGCACGAGATGGCGAGGGTCCACCAGATGGTAGCGGAGAGCACAGCGATTACGGTTCGGAGCAGCACTTGGGTCCTTTCAGTGGGTAGCGCGAGAAGTCACTCCCGATTACGTTCCGGGCATGACGAGCGAGGCGTGGATGTACATCGGCATGGGCGCGGTCGCCGCAGCCGCGATCTTCGTGGTGGTGGCGCTCATCCGTTCGTCTCGCCGGAAGCCGTGACGGGCGCCGGGCGAGGCGTCACCGTCGACGGGATCGCGAGCGGAACCGCGCCGGCCACTGCGAACCCGATCGTGTCGGGGGCCATGCCGAGCCGCCACCCGATCACCGAGCCGACGACGCTCAGCACCGCGGTCAGGAGCGACAGTGTGCGCCCGTGCGCGAGCCAGGCTTCGCTCTCGTTCCGCTTGAGCAGCCACCGGACCGCGACGTAGGCGACGAGCACTCCACCCCACCAGCCGTATTTTCCGACGGGGATCCCGGGGTCGGCAGCGACTGCGCCGGCGTCCGCGTGCGCGACGGCCCAGCCGATGAGCGAGGCGAGCATCGTGACAAGCAGGTACGCGATGGCCGTGCCGAGGAGCGTAAGGGAGACGAGTGCAACTCTGCGGTGCGTGTTCATGGGTCCTTCTTTGGCGGCGCAGGCCGCGGGGTGATGTCGTAGTCGTAGTCCCGTCGGTGATCGGTGCTGATCCGCGCGGCCTTGAGCTCGGCGATGTCGCGCTGGATCGTAAGAACGCGCTCGATCATGATCCCGTCGCGCTCTGCCTTGGCCTGCAGCGTAGCGATGATGGCCGCGGCGCTGCCGACGAGGGCGGTCACCACGGCAACTGCGGCCTTCCAGCCGATGCCCTTGACGGAGCGAACGGTGTTCTCGATCGGTGCGACCCGGCCGGCGATGTCGGCGACCTGCGTGCTCAGATCGGCCATCTGCCTCGCCTGCTTGTCGATCGCCGCGACCACCTGCTTCTCGATCTCCTTCTGCCCACTCTTCTCCTTGTCGCGGTGCCTCGAGATCGCCCGCGCGAGATTGAGCATCAGGACGTAAACGTCATCCGCCGAGCGCCGCAGCGCCTCGACCTGCGCGTAGTCGTCGACGTCGAGCTGGCCGTTGAGCAGCAGCTCGAGCGGTGCGGTAACCTCGTCGTCCGGTTCGGGCCGCACGACGGGCACGCCGCGGGCCCACGATCGACGGTGCCGCTCGCGCTCGGAGTCCGACATGCGCCAGGACTTCGGGGTGCGACCGGCCCCGGTGCCATGGCCCGGGGTAACCTTGTCGTCGAAGTCGTCTCCGTTGTCGTCGGTCATAATTTGAACGCCAGGGTCATCAGCGCTTGCGTGTCCGCGGCCAGCAGCGTGCCAGTCGTGGCGCCCGTGTCAGTCGCCGACGCGCGCACGCCGGCACCGACCACGCATCCGGTACCGGAGTTCGTCACCGAACAGTAGTCCACGTGCTTGATGAGCCCGGTCAGTCCCGCATTCGTCAGCCCGCCGAGCTGTGGTGTCGCCGCGTCGATGCCGTGTGCCAGGATGTGCACGATCAGGCAGTTCGTGCTGGCCGGTGTGATCGCCGGCCAGGACACCGAGGCCGACGGAGCGGCGATCGGAACGGTGGCCGTCGTCGGGTTGACGTCGAGCCCGCTCGAGTTGCGGATCACGAAGATGCCGGCCGACTTCTCACCATCGCCTGCCACGTCCGCAATCGTCGGGGGGGTGTCACCGGACTGCAGCGTCCGCGTGAACACGTGCAATCGCGCGTCGGTTACTGCGCCACCCCACACCGGCGACCCTGTTACCTGCGTCCAGCCGGTCGGCGCGGTGATGGGGGTGTTCCCTGCGCCCGAGTACCAGAGCACGCCGATGTCTGCCTTGTTATTGGCGCTGCCGTAGAAGTTCGGGTACGGGATGGGATTCGCGAACGCCGTCGAACCGGCGACCTGTGGAACTGCCTGCACACCCCACCACGGTGATGTGGTGGGGTGCACCGTGTCGTTGGCTGCGGCGATCACCGCCACCGCGAGTCGCTTGCCGGCCTCGCAGTAGCCGAGCACGCCGGCGGCGTCGTCGGCTAGGTGGGCGGTGTCTCGCAGAGAGCACTCGTCGATGTATGTCACGGCAACGCGCCCATTCTCGGGGCGCATCGCGAACGACTCCATCGCGTCTCGCACGGCGTTGATGCCACCGCCGAAGGTGCTGCGGTTCGACAGCCGCATGACAACGATACCAACGTTGCCGAAGCGTTGCCGAACGACGTTGAATAGATAGACGAGGTTCGTGTAGTACGCTGCCGTCGCCGTCCCATCGGACGCGTCGTTGCCATGATCCCAGACGAACACCTTGAGCGGCTTGCCGTGGGCTTCGATGGCAGCCTGAATTGCCGTGCACAGCCGCACGACCCACTGATCGCCGACGGTCGGCCACGCGGGATTCAGGAAGTGCAGCGTACTGTGCAGCGATGCTGCGTCAGTGGTGAACGTCGCCCCGCCCCATGCGTTTGCGTTGGCCGCATCTAGATCGCGCCCGAGCTTGAGTTCGTAGCCGGCCGTGCCGACGATATATGGCGCGCCGATCGTCGTCGTGCGCGGCTGCAGGTCCTGCTTGGTCTCGCTGGTCCAGGATCCGCCGTTGGCGCCGCTGAGCAGCGCACCGGTTCGCATGAACTGAAATCCGGCATACGCCGCGTCGATCCCAGGGTAGTCCGTGAAGTTTGTGGCGGTGGCCAGTCCCTGCGCCCCGGAGCTGCCGGCGAAGAACACGAGACCTGGCCCGGGTGCCACCGGAGCGAATCCATCTGTGGTTCCTCCGATTCCGACGCCGAGGCGCGGTCCGAGCCTTATGCTGATTTTGAACATCAGTCCTTCCCGTTGGCGCTCATTCGGAACTTGCCGCCTGTCCCGCCGACCGCAACCGCAATACGAGTTCGCGCCGCCGCGGTCTCCGCGACGTTGAACCGAGCGCCCCCGACGGCACCTCCAGCGACTGCGAGCACGCCGTTTGTCACCACCCAACCAGCGCCATCGGCACCGACGAACGCGGTTGATGGATCCTCACTGATCCAGTCGCCGACGACCGCGTTGAGGTTGGTGACGTCGAGTTCGCCGTGGTCGGTGTCCTGGACGGTCGCCGACGTAATGATCGCCGCGGCATCATAGCCGGTGAACGTTCCGCTGATGAACGAGGCGTCGCCTCCGCCCAGGATGTAGTAGTACGTTGAGCCCGAGGCCAGCGTGAACACGCCGCGGCCTCCGTCCTGTGCCGGCTCGGTACCGTCGCTCTTGATCGGCGTGACGTATCGTCCGCCTGCTCGTCCTTTGCGTCCCATAGGTCACCTCATGGCTCGTCGTTCAGTGCCCGTCTGGTAGACGGACGTCAGGTTGGTGTTGGCTGCGATGGACGGCGCTGGCGCTTGGGGCTGCGGCGCCGCTGGATCGGTGATCGGCGACGGTGCGTGCGCGGTCGCCAGGATCGCGGCATGATCTGGCTGCAGCGAATCGTCGAGCGGAACCTTGAACACGAGGGACCCGCGGAGTCGCTGCTCGTACGGGACCGGCTTGCTCGTGTCGCCGATGCGGTCCATGAGCCGCTGCTGCGCGTACTGGAGCAGCTTCGGGTAGACCGCCGCGGCGGTCTGCGCCTTCGCTGGCGTCGGGTCGATGAACGCCTGCTCCGGGTCGTGGACGACGGCGAGGCGTTGCGACAGTTCGTACGCCGCGGCCGGCGAGGGGAGCCACTCGCGCTTCGAGTAGGGGTTCGGCGGTGGCGCCTTGGGCATGACCTTGGCGAGCGCCTCGAACCGGGCCGTCAGGTGCTTCTCGGCCGCCTCGATGAGGTCCGGGTCGACCACGCCGCGCATCTCCTTGCGCACCAGCGCGGACACCAGATCGGGCCGCGTCGACGCGTTGGCGATCTCGCGGATCCGCACCGCTGCCAGCTGCTGCGCGTTGGCGCCCGTCGGGGCGTCCGGCTCACCGTCGTCGAATACCCGATGACCGAGCACCGTGGCCGCCGCGACGATACCGCCTCGCCCCCTGCTCGCGCCGGCCTCCACGAGACCGAGCGTCCGGTCGACCGCGACGGCGATCTTCTCCTTGGTCCGCGTGACCAGCGCCGCCGCGCGCGCATCGCCGGTGGCCGAGACGCGGCCGACCATGCGGCCGGTGGCGTACTTCAGCGCCTTGTACTTGAGGTACATCGATAGCAGCGGGCCGATCACCGGGATGTCCTTCGGGTGCGGCACGCCTGGAATGCCGACCTCACCAGCGATCCCGATGGCCGTGGCGATCGAGCCGAGCGTTGAGGGCGAGGGCGGCGGCGCCGGCAGCGGGCGGGCGGCCTCTGCAGCGGCCCGGGCCTGTGTCGCGTCCTCATCGGCGCCGCGCGACCCGATCCCCGCCTCGGTCTCGGCGATCTTGGCGCGCTGGAGCGCGACGTCGGCAGCCCCATGCTCGGACTTCGCCGCCGCAAGTGCCTCCGCTGACGTCGGAGGTAGCGCGGGCTGGCCAGTGTACTTGCCGTAGCGCTGCTCGAGCTGCTCCCACGACGGACGCGCGGGGGCTGCAGCGGCCTGTTGCGCGCCTCGCGCCTCGCGTTCGGTCGACCCAGCCGCCATCTTCGCCTCGGACTTCTTGCGGCCCTCATCGAGCACGGTCCGCGGCCGACCTTGCGAATCGACGCTGTCATCGATCGCGCGCGTCGTGCGAGCCATCTGCTTGCGCTCGGCGTGATCCTCGGCCGCGCGGAACGCCTTGGCCGCTTCCTGCGCCGCTGGCGGTGCCTCTGGGCCGAGCACATCGGTCAGCTTGGCCGACGCGCGCTCGTACTTGGTGACGACCTCGGCAGCTGCCGCGACGTCCTCGACGGCGTTCTGTGCTGCGGCTGGGGCGACTACACCGCGCGCAGATCCTCCGGCCTTGATCTCTTGCCACTCCTGGCCCAACCGCTTCATCGCGCCCGCGTGGCCGCCCTCGGACTTCATGTACTCGCCAATCTTGCCGGCCGTGAACTCGCGCCACGTCTGCGGTGCCTCCTGCTGAGCCGTCCGCGCGGACGGCGCACCCCCCATGTCCGCCCACTCGCGCTCGACCTTGGTCAGCGCCGCAGCGTGCGACCCCTCTTCGCGCATCGCCCTGCCGATATTCGCCGCGACGTACGCGTCGCGCGTCTTTGGGCGCGTGAGGTCGGCGAAGAACGGATCGGACGGTGAAGTGCGGCGCACCATGTCCGCGCTCGGCTCGTATCCGGTCGACCACTTCACCTTGACCGGGACGTCCGCATCGATCGCTGCCGCGAGCCGATGCCGTCCATCGTCGACGACGATCTTCCCGCTCGGCGTCACGTTTAGCGTGATGGGCTCGCGCTGTCCCTCTGCGATTGCCGCTTTGGCCTTGCCCGCCTTGACCTCGTCGGCCCCGCCACCGGGCGGCTCGTAGTAGCCCCGCTCGGCGATCTTGCTGGCCGGAATAGACTGCTCGACGTAGTCGGTACCGGCCTTGTCGAGTTGCGACTTCAGGGCGCCGTACTCGGGCACCTCATGCCGCGCGATCGCCTCGCCCCGGAAGTGCTCCGCTGCCGCCGCGGTACGCTCGGCCTTCGCTGCGGCGTACTCCGCGCGCGACGATCCACCCATCGCCTTGAGGTCTTCGCCCGCCCCGAGACGCGACTGCATCGCGCGCATCTGGCCGGTGAGGGTGTCGGTGGCTGCCGGGGCGACCTTCGCGGCGGTGGGCTCAACGGTCGCGTGGAGCGTCACGTGGCGATGTCCGAACTCGTCAACTCCGGGGTGCTCTACCCTGTTGGTGATTCTCAGCCGTGTTCCGCGTGGCAGGAGAAACTCACCCTCGGATGCCGACGACGGTATCGGGGCTATTCGAGTACCCACGGGAGACGTGATCACGAAATCCACGTTTCCGAACCGCCCGATATTGTGCTGGCGATACGAGGTCGACATGAATGCCGGCTCCTCGAACACGCCTCCTGGTTTCAGACCGAACGCGACTTCGTGCGGGTCAAAGTGCGCCGCACGGTAGGTCACGATCGGCTCGCCGAGGACCGATCGATCGATGATCGCATCCAGCGCGGGGATGATCTCGGCCTCGCGATCGCCGAGTTTGGGCACGCGTTTATCGCCGCGCAGGAACCGGTTGATGTCGTTGTAGTCTTCGCGAGTGTACTGCAAGGATTGCTTGATCTCGCCCTCGGAAAGCGATGCTCGGAGTGCCCGCTGCCGCTCGCGGAACTCGCCTTCTGATAGAACCCGACCGCTCGGCGCCTGCGTACGCTCGACCGGACCGCCCAACGTGGCACCTTCGGCCGGTGTGCCCTGCCCGAACTTCCTCTTGCCGACCGCGGTGACATCGACGGTCTGTGCCTCGACGACCGACGGCGGGCCTGGCGCCTTGACGTTGCCCGGGTCGTAGCCGCGCTGCCCAGGCGCCCCGAACTCCCCGATCGGGACCTCGCGCGATGGCGGTGCGATACCCGGGCCGATGTCGGGCGCCTCGAGGTGGCGCAGCATGTCGTCCAGCTCGGCGCGCGCGGCGTCGTGCTCCGCGACGGCCTGCTCGAGCTCGGCGGCCTTCGCCTCGGGCAGGGGTGGACGGGCACCCTGCATCGCCGCGAGCTCCGCGTCGGCGCCCTCGATGAGCCGGGTTGCCTCGGCGAGGTCGGCCGGCGACATGGCGGAGATCTCGGCGTCGGTGAGCCCCATGCCACGGAGGCCCTCGTGCAGGCGGGGCGTGATGGGCTGAGCGGGCGGGGTTGCGGCCTGCTCATATGCCGCCTTGGCCGCGTCCCTGACCTGCTCGCGCTCGACCGATGCAGCCTTGTACGTCGCGTCGATCTGCGGCGCGGCCTGCTCGGTCTCGACCACCCGCAGCTTCGCGCGCTGCTTGGCCAGCTGAGCCTGCTCGCGCGCGGCGCGCGTCTCGGCCAGCCGCGCACGCGCCATATCCGCCGCGGCGTCATTCGCCTCGAGCGTCGACTGATGCGCCGCCTGCCACGCCGATTCGGCCTCGAGCGCAGCCTTGTCAGCGGCACCGACCCGCGAGAACAGGCGCCGCGCTGCGATCGTCCCATGCTCGATCCCGAGCGCCGCAGCGCCGCCGGCAACGCCGAACGCGAACCCCGGCCCGAGCGATGCGGCCAACCCCTCCGCCGACAGCTCGCGGTCGCCGAGCGCCGTGTCGGACAGGTACATTCCGGCGTTCTGGACCGCGCCCTCGATACCGCCCGCGGCGAGCACCCGGCCGACGCCCGCGGCGCCGCCGATCGCGCGGCCCTCGGCAACCATCGGCGCGAGCGCGTGCGAGACGAGACCAGACGGTGCGCTGCCGAGCAGCGACCCGGGTGCGGCGACGGCCGGCAGAATTGCGCCCGCGACCTGTCCGATGCCGCTCGCGACAGGATGACCTTCGCGCTCTGAGGCGAGGCGCTCGAACTCGCCCTTGTCGAGCAGGCCCTTGAGCGCGTAGTCGGACAGGCCGAGCGTGGCGCCGCTGAGGATTCCGGTCGCCGCGGCGTTGATGCCACCGAGCACGCCGCGATCGGGTGACTCAGGTGCGGCAATCGCGCGTGACGCGTCAGCGCCCTCGACCGGCTCGTACCCGACGTAGTTGCCGACCTGCTCGGCCGGAACGTCGATGACGGCGCCGCTGGGTGAGCGAAGTAGCGGCATCTAGTGTCCACCCCGAGCGAGCCTGGCTCTCTCTCTCTGATCCCAGAAGTCGCTGACGTTCCCGATTTCGTTGACCGCCTCTTGAAACGAGAGGCCCTTGGTGGACATCAAGTTCTGGACCTTGGCCCTCCACTCGGCATCGGAGGCGCGCATCTGCGAGTCCCAGAAACGATCGCTATCTTGCTTTCGCTCACCCTCCGCCCTCGGGTTTGGGGCAGACCCTGGAACTCCGCGCGCTCCCTTGGCGGCGCGCTCGTCGTAGGCGGCGCGATACCTGGCTCGCTCCGCCTCGGTCGTTCGCTGCCGGCGCTGCTCCTCGAGCTGCGCGCGCTCCTCGGGCGACAGGCTATCGGTCGTGCGCTGCGTGTACGGCCCGCTCAGCTGCGGCGGCGCGATCGACTGCGCAATCTCGTTGCGCGTCGCCTCGGGCAACGAAGACATGATGTCGGCGAACAGCTTTGGGTCCGTGTCTCGGATCAGCTTGGCGACGCCGATCGCCAGTGATGGACGGTCACCTTCCAGCGGCGCCCTCAGCTTGCCGATGATGTCGGCGTACTTCTCGTGCCCGACCTTGGCGGACTGAGAGACGAGCGCGCGGATCTTCTCGTCGGTATCCGGAGCGAGTCCGTAGTCGGACGTCCGCCCCTCCGGGAATGCCTTACTGGGCGCACTGCGGCGCGCGTTGGCTTCCTCGAGAGCGGCGTCCTGTGGGGCCTGAATGCGCTCGTCGGCGCCGCTACCGAACGGGCGCAGGATGTGCTCAGCGGCCCGAGTGAGTGCCCCGGGACGCGCGTCCTCGGACAGTTCCTGCGCCGTCTTCTCGCTGCCGAGTTGCTCTGCCTTGACGGCCGTCGCTGGACTCCACGTCGTCTTGATGCCTGCGCCCCGAAGCGCCACGTTGCCCTTCTGGATCAGCTCGGCGTTGAGCGTCTTGAGCGCAGCGAGCGCCTTGCCCTTGTCGACGGAGCGCGAGAAGATGCTGTCGGTGTCCACGCTGAGCACGTCGTCCAGTGCCTCGAGCGCGCGCACCGAGAGTCGTTCGCCGATGGTCGTGGCGTAGTTGATCTTGACGTTCTGCAACCCGACCTTGAGCTGCGCCCACTCCTCGCGGTTCCACGCGTCGGGCCCCTTCTCGAGCATCTGCTTCGCGGTGTCGATGTCGTTCGTAAGGTTCTGTGTGTTCTTCAGAACCTTCATCGCCTCTTGCGCGCTCTCCTTGTTGACGCCGAACGCGACATCATTGATGCGCGCGCTGTCCCGCAGCTGACCGGCGTACTCGTTCAGCTTCTGCGCCTGCGCTGGATCCTTCGCGGCGCGCGCCGCGGCCTCGGCCTTCTCGGCATCGGCGAACTTCTTCTGGCCCTCGGGCGTCAGGATCAGGCTGCCGGTCGAAGGGTCGACGACGCCCTGTTCGGCGATCTTCTTCTCGACCTCACTCTTCTGCAGGCCCTTCGCCGTGGCGATCTTCGTCGCGACCTCGTCGATCTCCTTCTGCTTCTGGAACTCCAACTGACTCTCGAACCGCTTCTGCTCGAGGTTCTGCCCGCGGATCTGCACGCCGACGGTCTGCTGATGCATCAGAAGCTGCTGCTTGCGGTTCGCCTCGGCCTCGCGCTTCTGCTGCTCGCGATGAACCGCAGTGCCGAGCGTGTCGGCTGCCTTCTGGTCGAGATTCGCGAGCGCCACGTCCGCATTCGCGCGCACCACGTCGCTCGTGGTCTGCTGCTTGATCGTCTCGACCTGCCGCTTGGCCTGCTCGATGTAGCCGAGCCGCAGTGTATCCATCTCGGCGAGTCGGTCGCGCCCAGCTTCCCGCTGCATCCCAAGCGCATCCCGCTGGAGTCCGAGGTTGGCGCGCTTCTGATCGAGGTCCTGCATCTGGGCCGCGACCTTGCGATCGATGGCCTTGTAGACCGCGCCCATCGCGTCGATCGGCTGTCCAGCCATCGCCTGCCCGATGCCGATGAGCGCCGAGCTCAGAGCCGCGAGCACCGGGTGGTCGACGCTGCGATCGATCTTGGTGTCCGCGACGGCCTTGGCGTTGCGCTGGTACTCCTCCGTCTTGGCCTGCAGCGCCGCGGCGTTCTCCTGGGCGACTCTCGCGCGCTCGGCGAGCAGCTCGTCGGCATGCCGATCCGCGGCCTCCATGACCTTGCCGACCGCCGTCGCCTGGTTTGCGAGGGCCTCGCCCTGACGCTGGACCGCGGCGCGCTCGCCCTGCTGCGCCGTGACCGACGCGTTGTAGGCGCCTGCCGTCCCGATCTTCGCCAGCTGGTCGTTCGTCATCGGGCCCGGCGTGTTCGGCCGTCCCGCATCGGTCGCCTGCGCGGGGGTCGCGACCGGTCCGCGCGGTCCCCCTGGGCCCTGCGGTGGCGACTGGCTCGGCATCGTCACGGGCGCGCCGGATGCGTCGGGCGGAGGTGCGGCAGTCAGCTTGCCGAGGTCCTGCTGGTCCTGTGGCGTGAACGTCGGCGGTGGGGGCGCAACGGGCAGCGCCGGCGGCTGCGCGACCTCGGGCGGAGGCGCGTACGGCTGCAGACCCGGGAAGGCCTGCGCCAGCTGCTGCGGCACGGTGATGCGCCGCCCGTCGGGCGTGGTGACATCGACCATGCTGTCGCCAAAGAGCGCCATGGCTCGCTACGGCCCCCAGTTGCTTCCACCGAGCGCGCCGCCCGGTGGGGCTGCTGCGCGCGGCGCCGCTGCGGACATCCCACCGGTCGCGTACGCCGCGCCAATCTGACCGCCCATCTGGAGCAGCCCGGGGAGGATGCCCTTGTCGTTCGCGGCGATCTGGGCCTTCGCCAGCTGGGCCTGAAGCGTCGCCTGATCCCAGCCGAGCATCTGCCCGAGCGCCGCCAGCTGCTGCTGGTCGTTCATCCCGCTCTGCGCGAGCTGGGCCTGCAGGTTCGCGAGCGCGACCGTGTTTCCGGCCTGCGCGTTGGCCAGCGTCGTCTGCTGGTCCATTGCGCCTTGCTGGAGAATTGCCTGCTGGCCGAGCTGCGCATTTTGCGCAGCGACGTTCGCGTCCTGGCCATACATGCCGCCGTAGAGCTGGCCGAGCTGGGCGTTTGCGGCCTGCTGGTCCTGCATCTGCGCGCCCGCCGCAAGCCCTGCGCCCTGGAGCCCGAGGTCTGCGCTGTTGCGCGCAGCGTTGCGGTACGCGAGCGCCGCGTTTGCGCCCCGCGCCATCCTTGCGGCGGCCTGCTGCGCGGCGTTCGCCTGCCCGAGTTGGCGGTTCACCGCGAGCTCGCCGGCGCCTGCCTGCTGCCCGCTCGCGATGCCACCGAGCCTGTTCGCAACGCCGAGCATCCCGCCTCGCGACTGGTCCATCTGGCCGGTCGCGAGCTGTGCAGGGGCGCCGAGTTGGGTGCGCCCTGCCATCGTCGCGGCCGCCGTCGGTGCCGCGCGCCCCTGGGCGTTCTGGGCGATCTGGCCCAGCTGATTCGTGGCCTGATCGTAGTGCCCGAGCTTCGCGTCGACGCCCGCGGTCGCCTTGCCGCCGAACAGGAGGTTCTTCGTGTAGTCCGACCCTGCTGCAGCGTCGATGATCGGACGTGCGCCCCCAGCCTCGGAGATGCCGCCCGTCGCGACGCCCAGACCGACTCGCTTTGCAATGTCCCAGAATCCCATTACAGGCTCCTCGACGAGGTGAATGGTTTGATGGCGTGCGCCTTGACTCCGCCGGTGAGCAACATCTCAGTCAGCTCGAACGACGCACCCGCGTGGCCCTCCGCCTCGAAGTCCTCGAAGCGGAACTGAATCGACTGGCCCGCCTCGTCGAGGTGGAGCCGCCACTGGTAGGGGCCCGACGCCGAGCCGCCGTACTGACCGTCGCCGTAGTTCCCATCACCGTAGGGCGACCCGACGATCGACTCGACGCCGATGGGCGCCGCGTTGCCGCCGGTGATCCAGCCGGTGTCGTCGGTGAGGCCCGTCGCGTCGTACCAGTAGCTGTCCGTCCAGCCCGGCGTGTAGTCGGTCTGGTACTGGATACCCAGCTGGTGCGGCGAGACCCACGTGCCGAGGAGGTGCAAGTGCCAGAAGCGTTGGAAGCCCTGCAGCTGCGGCAGCATGTGGATCCATGCCGTCTCGAGCCGCAGTCGAATCCGCGCGTTGTCGTCGAGGTACACCCCCGGCGTCTCGCGGAACACGCGACCGTCGGTGCGCAGGTAGTGGTACCGGCCGTTGACCACCGCGGCGTCGAGCCCCTCGTGGTTCGTGAAAGTCGACCACTGCGTGTGGTAGTGGTCGAACAGCAGCGAGAGGCCGCTGTCGGTCAGGAACACGATCTGCGTGCGGTCCGGCATCACCGTCGCGCGCCGCACCGTCTGGGCGTTGTACGCCTCGACCGGGGCGCCCACGTACGAAACCGAGCCGTCGCGGGCTAACAGGTAGATGCCCTTCGCCGACTTGAACATGTGGCCGTTCGGCGTCAGGACGATCGACGATGGGTCGGTGCAACCGACGTCCGACGTGATGAGCTGCGGCGTCGAGAAGCCACCCGTCGAGGTGTCGCCGTTCGGCGCGGGCCCGTCGCCCTGGAACAGGAAGATGGAACCCGCCTTCCAGATCACGCCGCGTCCGTCCTGGAACGCGCCGGCCGTGATGTCGCCGCCGAACGGGTCGACCGAGAGCACGAGGTCCGGCGGGATCTCGACGCCGTAGCCATCGTCGAGCGGCTGCGAGTAGCGCAGGTTCAGCCCGTTCGACGGGTCGGTAAAGAACAGCCGCGACTGCCCGCGAAACACGACTGCGCCGAGCGCCGACGGGTCGTTGCTGAGCAGGCCGCCGTTGGTGTAGAGCGGCTCCTGGGTACGGAGAGCGGCGTCGCTCATCCGGTCGATGAACGACACGGTGTCGACGGTCGCATCGTTCGCGACGTAGCCGTTCGCCGTGCCCGCGGTGGTCGGGTCGAGCGAGGTAACGCGGAACAGTTCGGCGGTGTCACCGGTGTCTGACGCGAGCGAGCGGGCCACGCAGACCCGCGTGTTCGTGCCCTGGGTGATGCGCAGCGTCGGCAGCGTCAGCGTGACCTGCGTGTCGGCGCCGCCCATCGTGACGAGCGTGCCGATGCTGACGGGGCCGCGATGCACCTCGCCCTGGAAGTCGGTTCGCTCGTACCAGGCGCGGTAGAGGTACGTCACGGCCGACGTCATCGACCCGCCGCCGGCGGAGACCGTCGCGATCAGCTCGGGCCCGACGTGGAAGCCTTGTTCGGTCCACTGGCGCCCGTCGTAGTGCTGCGGACACGCACCGGCGAGGTAGAGCCCGCGGCCGAGTTGCGCGTACTGGTGCGAGTCCTCGCTGTCGAAGTCGAGCGTGAACAGCCGGATCCCGGTCTCGCGGAACTTATCGTTGTTTTCGGAGACGAGGCGCTCGCGGAAAGGGAGGGAGATGGACACGGAGTCACCGTCGAGCGGCGCCGACGCGAGGTGCTGGCGTCCGGGGAGCCCAGCCGCGGCGCCCGGGGCCAGTCGCGCAACGCAGACCCCGTCGCTCATTCGGAGCGTCACGTAGACGTTGAAGAACGTCGTGTCGTGGACGAGCGTGACAAAGGCGCTGCTGGTCAGCGAGGAGCCGCCGATCAGGAAGGCGCGGGCGACGATCCCGACCGAGCGGACCGTGAAGCTCGAGACCAGACCGGAGTTCAAGCTGACCCGGGCGATGATCACCGACGCGTTCGACGGGTCGGCTGCGTCCTCCTCCCATGCCGTGATCGCGACGACGTTGGTCAGAGCCAAGGTGACTCGTACGATGCTGACCACCGCCGGCCCGGTTTTCGTTGAGCCGACTTGCGCAATCGGGTCCGCCGGTGAGACGGTCCCTGCGCCGAACATCGCCACTTTGGACGCGCCGCCTGAGATGTAGGCGATCCCGAAGAGACCGGAGCCTGGGTCATCATTGTCCTCGAAGGCGAGACCCAGCGGGGAGGTCGCGTCACGCGCCGCGGCGAACGTGAACACGGATGGGTGCCCGAGGATTGGCGACCCGAGCGTGCCCGACGCATCGACGTAGCCGATTCGAACCGCGGTCGTTCCGGCCTCGAACCATGCGATCGCCGCCGGCGTCCCGGATCGCGCAGTCGCGCACGCGTCGTAGATCGGCTGGGTGAAGTCCATGTCAGAGACGAGGACGACGGGCGTTATCGCCGCGCCCGGGGCCGCCGGGTTGACGACGATCGCCATCACGCTGTTCGTCGTCGGGACGGCGTAGTAGATGTGCAGGTTGGGGCCACACGTGACGCACCGAGGAGACCGCCCGAGCGCATCGGCCTGCGTTGCCGCGCGGTAGATGCGCCCGCTCACCGCATCGACGACGTTCCACCACACGCCGCCGGCGGAGTCCTCCCATGCCGCGACGGTGACGGAGCCGAGCGTGGCATGGTCTGGCTGCAGCTGCTGCGTCCCGGTCTTGACGAGCGGCCGATCGTTGCCGACGACGCTGTAGACCGCTCCGGTGTCGCTCCACTGGTCCGCTCCGGTCTGGCGCGAGTAGGCGCGGTTCGACGTAAACGCGATCAGCTCGTTGTCGCGTGTGGCTGTACGAATCGCGCCGGTCAGGACGGACGCCGAGCCGTCGATCACCGATGCGAGCGACTCGTAGCCGTTGCGCTTGCGGATGGACGTCTCACGGGAGAAAACGCCGTTCTCAAGCACGAGCAGCTGCGTCGGTGGCACGGTTTTGCTGTCGGCGCGCGTAGATACGCCGCCGCGGAACCCGACGTGAACCTCAGCAGGGCGTAGCGCCATGAGGCACCTCTGCGCGGGGGTTCAGGTTGCGCGCTGGACGAGCACGACTCAGGATGGTGCGAGAGCAAATGAAGACCATCCTGCTGCTGTCGAGCGTCCTTCTGTTCTCATGCGTGGAGGGTTCGGCTGCCACGCCGGTCCCGAGCGAGGCGGACCAGTGTGCCGTGGCCATCTGGCGGTACAAGTACGCGTCGGAGATCCGCGTCACCGGTTCTTGTCCCGCCGGCGAGACCAGGACGCTCTCCTTGCACGTCGCTGACGGCGGAACGGAATTGAGCGTTGCCGTGGCCAGGTTCGCGTGCCCGGAGATCATCCTGGTGAACCTGGTCAACGCTCTCGAGCCGGACCTGCAGGTCGGCGCTGCGGTGCTCCGCGACGACGGCGCGCGAGTGGCTTGCGACGCAGCCCCATGACGCCCGGCCATCACGACCACACCACCCGGTAGCCGAGAACGACATCTCCGGTGGTTCCGCCGCCGGTCAGGTTGATGCGGAAGAAGAAGCCGTCGCCGTTGGCGTTGCTCAGCCCGGTGATCTCGAGCTGCACGTAGCCTGGGTTGTTCGCGCTGTTCGTCGCCGCCGCGCCGATGTTGCTGACCGAGCCGTTGGCACCGTTGATGAGTTCCAGCTGCGCGCTGATCGTCCCCGCCGCGCTGGTCTTCTGGATCCAGACCTTCCAGGCTGTGATTACTCCGCCCGTCGGCATGATTACCGGCAGGTAATTCGATCCGGTGGTCGTCAGTAGCGCGAGCGTGCTGCCCAGCGTCGCGCCCGAAGCCGGGGCGGCAAGCTGGATCGGGAATACCTGCCCGGCCGCCGCGAATGGTGTGGTCGAGATCGTACCGGTGGGGCTGACCGTGAGAACTCGGGTGACCCCAGTGCTCCCCGGATCTGGGCTCGTCGGGAACGTCATCGTGTACGACACCGCGAGTGCCGCGGGTGCCGCGAGCCCAACGAACACCGCGTCACTCGTCCCGGTCTCGAACAGGCGAACATCGCCGCTCGCGAGTCGTGCCCAACCGGTCCCGCTGTTCTGCTTGAACGTGTAGCGATCGCCTGAGTCGTCGAAGTTCAGCGCCGCCGCGACCGAGACGTAGTCGCCGCCGATTGCGCCCGCGAAGGCACCAACGTTCAACGCGGCCCCGTTGGTTATCTGCACGTTGGTGCCGGCGCTCGATCGCCACGTCAGCTCATTGTTGAGGGCGTTGACAAAGAGGCTCTTATTGTTCGAGGTCAGCGCGACGATCGACGCGAAGGTCAGGCGGTGCAGGTTGATGGGCGCGTACAGCGACGCGAACGTCAGATCGGCGTTGATCTCGATCCCGTTCGTCTTGACGGTCGTGCCCTTGCCTGACGAATGATCGTGCGCGTCGATCAGCGCCGAGTTGGCGTCGAGCACGTCGTCCCACGTCCCTGCGCCCGACGATCCTTGCGTCGGAAGCGTCAGCCCCATGTTCGGCAGCACGGTCATCTACCAGACCTCCACGCGCGCATCGGGCTGCGCGACGCCGACGACAGTGATCCAGATCTCGAGATCCGGACGGGGGTTCGCGATGTCCATCGCGTGCGCGAACGTCGCGTCGGCGACCGTGGCGACCAGCGTGTACCCGAGCGCGTCGCGACCCAGGCCGTGCTGCACCTTGTTCGTTCCGACGACCAGGTCCACGACCTTGGCCTCGCGGTTCCGTGCGCGCTGCAGCCTCTCGATCGCCGCGCCGGTCTCCTCGAACGCACGCGCGACCTGCGGATCGTCGACCTGCGTCAGGCCGAGCGTCGCCGCCGGCGGAATGCGCTGTGGTCTACGCCCCGCCATCAGCGCCACCTCTCGTCGCGCCCGATCTGGGCGTCGTAGAACGTCTCGCGGATCGGGATGTAGTCGGGCTCCTGCGCCTTGCGTTGTGACGCTCCACCGGTGATGACGACGCGCGCCTTCTCGAGCTGGCGCTCCCACGCGGTGATGTCGCGCTCGCTGTTCGCCGCGAGCCGGATGAGCGCGCCGTAGATGACGAACTCCTCCCATCCGTTGAAGAACTCGCGCGCCTCGTTCAGCTGCGGCGCCAGCGGCGTGGTGACAAAGCGCAGCGTGTAGACCGCGTCCGGTGTCGGGTACAGGTCGACCCCGCGCTCGGTGGGCCGGAAGCAGTAGGGTCGACCGGTCGGGGCGAAGTTGTCGATCTCGTCGATGCCGATCTGGTCCATCGGAACGTACGACGTGCCCTCGAGCCGGCTGATCTTGCGGACGACCCACGTGCTGTCGGGCAGCGGCGAATAGTCCACGCCGGCGATCGTGAACACCGTGCTCACGATGTCCCAGTAGCCCTGGTTCGTCTGCGCGATCAGCTGGTAGAGCTCGGCCCAAGACGCCTGGATCTCGGTCGTCAGGTTCGCGTCAGGGAAGCGGATGGAACTCCGCATGTCGCCCCGGAAGCGAACGATCGAGATGATGTCGGCGAGAGACTTCATGGTGTCGCCTCCGAGAGGAGCAGGCAGGAATGCGGGAAGGCTGCTCATGAGATCGCCCCGAACGACTTCCATGTCCCCGGGGTTCCTCCGGTAACGCAGATCCATCCGGCGAAGCCACCGGAGATAGGGTCAGCATTGAACACGACTTCGCCGGCAACATGGGTCCCGGTACTCGGCGCTGCCGCGCGCGTACCCGCGCCCTTGAGCGCCCCACCGAGCGTCACCAGATCCGCGATGGTCGAGTTGACCTGCCCGGTGCTCTGGTTGATGTAGAAGGATGCGGCGCCGGTGGCCTCGCCCATCACGTACTCGTCGACGTCCGTGACGGTGTTCCCGGTGCCGAGCGCATATGCTTCATTGAGGATGAGGTGAGTGAAGGTGTGGCCGTTGGCTGCCATCCTGACGCCGCGAACTCCGCATCTGTTCGCGCCGGTCGAGATCCGGATGATCTCGTTCCGGTTAGCGAGCAGCCCGACGTACACGCCGAACAAGTGATTGTCTGCGCCGGTGATGAGGATACTCGGCGTGGTCTCGACATCGGGTCCAGGCTCGGTCTGGATGTGGTAGAAGTTGTCCCCCGAGCTGCCGATCACCACGTCGTTCTGCGTGTTGTTCTCGGCCCAGATACCGAACCATCCATTGCCGCCACCGCCGGTGATGTTGACGCCGATCTGGTTGCCGTTGGCCCACAGGTAGCGGCACGAGATCGCGTTCGCGTTGAGCTTGAACCCGGAGCCCGACGGGAAGCCGGATACGAACACGTTCTCGATGCCGGCCAGGAAGTTGAGCTGCGTGATCGCACCGAGGTTGATCCCATCGCCCGCGGTGCCGTTGCCATCGAGGCTGAGATTTCGAATCCAGGACCCGGAGCCGCCGGCACCACTCGGGTCCTCGGTGCTGTTCTGCTCGCGGATCGCGCTGCCCGTCGAGCCGGTGATGCGCCGCAGAACGCAGTGCCCCATCTGCTCTCCGGCCAGCGACACGTAGCCGGGGAGTTGCAGGTTGCTGAACATGTACGGCCGCGTCGATCGCGGAATGAGCACTTCGGACCCGCGAAACGTGCCGTTCGAGATCGACCCCAGCGACGCCGCGTAGTCAAGCGCCTCCTGAATCGCCGCCGTATCGTCAGTCACTCCGTCGCCGACAGCACCGAACGCCTTGATGGTCACCGGAGCGCGCTGGAGCACGGTCCGGATGTCGTCGAGCGCGGTCCTGATCGCATTGAGATCGGCCGCGGTGATCTGCCTCGTCGCGTTCGTGACCGGCTTGATGTCGGTCTTCGCCGCGTATAGCGCGGCGTCCAGGGCGGTGTTGTCGTCGACGAAGTTGGTCACGACTCAGCTCAGCGTGCAGCCGTTCTGGTAGATCACCGACCAGGCCGATCCGGTCCACTCGAGGACGGCGCAGTCACCGACCACGGTGGCCGATGCGACCACGCCGATCGCGCCGAGGTGGGTGTACGCCTCTGCGATCATCCCGGTGAACACACCGTCGATGCTTCCGACCGGGGTTCCCGACACAGCAGAGCACGTGACGATGCACCGCTCGCCGACCGCACTTCCGTTCGGCAGCGCGTTGGCCCCGGTCGACGACACGGTGTTGGTCACCGAGCAGCAGTACCGGATCCACAGGTTCAGCCCGGTGAGCGGGGTCGTGCCGACCACGACCGCGTTGGCCGCACCACCTGCGCGCTGGACACGCGTTGCGCGCCAGAGCGGCGTGGTTGCGCCCGTCGCGACCAGTTCGATCGCCTGGCCCACGTCGGTGAACGTGAACGCCGAGGCACACGCGAATCCCGTCGTGGTGTCCGGGCTGGAGATCGTCACCGTTCCGAGAGGCGTCGATGCAGCCGAGACGCACACGATGCGCTTGCGCTGACCAGCGACGGTCGGAGCGGCGAGCGTGTACGCCTTGGTGCCCGAGACGGTGAGCTCGGTGAGGTACGTGGTGAGCGACAGCGCGCCGGCCGCGGAGACGGCGTCGATGCCGGCGCCGATCGCGTCCGAGAGCCCGTCGATGGTGCTCTGGTCGAAGTTTCCGACCTGCTTGAGTTGAGCTGCAGTCAGCATGTTACGGATTCCTTGAGGACGTGCGAACCGTCCACGTGAAGTAGGGGATGTCGGTGGTCGCCAAGTCCGTCAGCGTGTTGTTGACGTAGAACTTGGCGGTGAAGGTCCCGGCGGTGACGTCGATGGCCGTGATCTTTCCGAAGAGACCAGCGGTGCCCTCGCCGCCCCACGAGATGATCGGGGAGCCGACGAGCGCGGGGTAGACGTAGCGGAACGTCCCGGTGTAGATGCCGGTCGATCCCGAGTACGTCAGCGCGGTGATCTCGCCGTTGAGGGCGCTCTGCGCGTCGAGCGTGCAGTTGGCAGCTGCGCCGCCACCGGTGACGTGCGCGTACAGCGTGACGCTGCTGGTGCGCGCCGTCTCCAGCGGATGAGTGCATCGAGCGGTTCCTTGAATCGTCATGGCCGCTCCTCAGGTGCTCGGGTTGATCTTCGCGTTCCAGTTCCATCCCGGTGCCGAGCAGCCGACGTTGGAGTAGTTCGCGAGGCGGGCTTCCGCGCTGTCCTCGTTCTGCGAGGGCTGCAGGCGGTTGCCGGTGTAGCTCTCGCCGGTCCAGTTGATCAGCTCGCCCGTGTGCCACAGGGTCCACGTGTTGAGCTGCAGGCCGGTGAGGCGATTCGAGGGACAGTTGCGGTCGGGGTAGATGCGGACGACCCGGCCGCCGACGAGCGCCTTGTAGCCGCTGAAGCCGACAATGAGGTCGCCGGTCTCGTTGCGGATCGACGTGGTCAGTTCGCCCAGGATGCGCATCTTCGAGTTCGAGATCAGCTCGAGGTCCGACAGCGACTCGGGGTTCGCGAAGATGTGCGACGTCTTGGCGCCGTACTTGCCAGCCTTGCCGGTCGCCTTGATGATGACCTCGTCGAGGCCGCCGGCCGCGGTGCCGTCGTAGTAGATGCCGCCCAGGTAGACCGGGGCTGGCGTGCGAACGACCGAGTTGAACGACGCGGCCAGCTTCGTGGTGCGGTCGTCGATCGGAAGCCAGTCCTCGACGCCGGCGAGGCAGACGCCGTAGTCGCCGCGCTGGAAGACGTACGAGGAGGTCGCGACGCCGGCGATCTTGGTGCCGAGGTTGTCGGCGATCGTGACGGTACCGGCCTCGTGGTCGACCGCCGTGACGGTCGTGGTGTCACCGCCGTCGAGCAGCGTGCCCGTGCCGTCGGTCGCGCTGAACTGCAGGACCTGGTTGATGTGGAAGTTGAAGACGGCCGCGTTGTCGACGAACGTCAGCGTCGTCGTGTTCGTCGAGGCGATCGCGAGCTTGCCGATGTTGCCGCCCGCGGTGCGATACAGGCGGCGCCCGATCTTCTCGCCCAGCGACTTGAACCCGCGGTCGAACTCCTTGATCGAGCTGACGTAGGCGTCGGACTTGCGCGCCGTCGCGAACAGCAGCTCGTGGTTCACCACGATGCGCTGGTACTGGGTCTTCCTCGGGATGAGGAAGTCCTCGTACTGGCTGACTGTGTTGTCGGTCATCGCGGAGGCGTAGTCGCCGTTCGCGCCGCTCGGGTTGCCGAACTCGACGGGCTGGACGTATCGACGTCCGCCGGCCATGACGCCCTGCTCCTTCGACATGAAGGCAAACAGGGCGTTCTCCCCGTAGCTCTGCTCGAGGATCTTCTCGGTGGTGTAGACGTCCTTCAGAAAGGCGTCTTGATTCGCTAGCGTATGTGCGGTCACGTGATGTGCTCCTTGTTGGGGAGCACCGCGAGTCAGCTATCGATCAGGCGTCTCCGAAGTGCTTGACGGCGAGCAGCTTGATGCGCTCCTTTTCGGTGCGCCAAGTCTTCTTCGGTGGTTCCTCGGTCGGTGCTGGCTTTGCTGCCGGAGTTGTTGCGGGTGCAACACTCGCGCTCGCGTTCGTGATGGTCCGGGGCCCGTTTCCCTGTGGCTCCGCTTTTTGATCCGTCGCTACGGCTGCTTGAGTTGGCGTGGCGGTGCTTGCTGCTGGTGCCTTCTGCGTTGCCTTGGCGATCTTCTCGGCAAGGGCTTGGTAGTGGTTCTCGATCTTGCGGGATGCGAGATCGATCAAGTTAGTGTCCTGGTCGGCGCGGCTGTACTCGCCCGTCTTGAACCCGCGGTGCAGCTCCTTCCAGAGCAGCTCCTCGGGCTTCATGCCGTCGAAGTCGGTGCTCAGGGTGCGCAGGAGCGGGTACTTCGTCGCGTGATCGCCGGCGCCGATGAACTGCGCGACGAGCGGAACTTTGGTGGCCGCCTCAGCCGCGTCGGGGTCCTGCACGGGCGCGGGCTTCGTGGCGTCGGCCGCGCGATCTCGCTTGTCGCGGGCGAGCAGATGCCGCACGCGCTCGGACTCGCGCTGCGCCTTGATGCTCGGGTCGAGCGGCACCCCCAGTTCGCGCTCGGTGAGGTCGTGGTAGAGCCACGTCAGGTGCTTGTCGACGTCGGGGTGCTTCGGGTCATCGACGCCCAGTGCGGTGGCGTACACCCGACGGAGCGCGCCGATCGAGTCCTCCATGATGGTCCGCTCGGCCTCGTCGAGGGCTTTCTCTCGCGCCGTCGGCTCACCGCGAACGGGCCGCGCGCGCAGCTGCTCGAGTTCGGTCACGAGCTTCGTGTTGTGCTCGGCGAACCGGTCCGCGCGGGCCTTGTGCTCGGCGATCGCGTCCTCGGTGGACTTCGCCGGCGCAGTAGGGGGCGCCGCGGCAGCTGCAGGGGATATCGAAGTCTCCGGGGGCGTCGCCTGAGTCGGAGCGACAGCGGCAGCCGGCACCCCTGCAGCGGTCGGCGAATCGGGCTCGGCGGCATCGGGCGGCTCGTCGGAGACCGTCCCGTGCTTGTCGATGTTCTCGAGCATCTTGCGCGCGGTGGGGCTCAGGCCGAGACCTCGGCCGCCCTTGCCGACGGTCACCGACTCCTGCTCTACGGATCCGGCGGCCACGTCGCGGACCGGCTCGGAGGATCCCGACCCGATGGTCACCGACTCGTGGATCTGGCCGCGCGCGCGTTGCGAGTTGCCAGCGGCGGGCTTGGCGCCGCCGATCGGTGACATCTCCTCGTGAAACTCGACGTCCATTACTCGTTATCCTTGAGGCTGAGCGCCTTGACCCATGACGGGACCTTCTTCCGCGGAATGTTCGCGAGCGAATCCTGCTCGCCCCAGTTCCAGTCCGACTCGTCCGACGGCTGGCACTCGCGCGCCATGATCGCCGCGTCGGCCGCGCTCGTGTCGCCCTCCATGGTCCGGTAGTCGACGCGTGGCAGCTTGATGCCGTACGAATAGCGGGACTCGTCGACGGCGATCTGCGCCTGCTCGACGGAGAGTGGGTGGTCGAAAGCGATTCTCATTCTTCCTCAGGCCGCCATCGGCATCTGCGCCGGCGGCATCATGGGTGGACCCATCGGCGGTGCGCCGATCGGCATGGGTGGCGGAACCGGGCCTTGCGGCATCAGCGGGACGCCACCGGGAAGCGGCTGCTCGGCGGGTGCCATGCCCATCGGCTGGGGCGCTGGCCCCTTGACCTTGATCGCCTCGGTCACGAGATCGCAGTACGTGCGGTAGCGTTCCTGGATCTCGGGCGGCGCGTTCTCGCACTGGATCCAGTTGTAGTAGGCGACCGAGACCTTCAGCTCGATGTCCAGATCGTTGTACTGCTCGGGCATCGGCAGGTCCTCGTCGACCTCGGCGAGCAGATCCATCTTGCGCAAGCAGTTCTTGATCGGTGCGAGCATGATGCGGCTCGCCTCGGCCAGATCGGGCTCGTCGAACAACATCGGCACGAGCCACTGCGGGATGACGCCGGCCTTGGCCAGCTGCTCGACCACCGCGATCTTGCCCGCGCGGGTGTCAGGGATGAAGCCGACTGGCTCGATGCGCAGGCGGTAGCTGCCTTCCTCGAGTACCACCTTCGAGTAGTCGAGCTTCTGGATCGCGTCCTTGGACTTCCACGTCGTCGCGACCCACGAGCGCTTGGCGCCCTTGCCCTCTTGCCGACGACGAGCGACGCGCGCGCTGGCGTCGAGGTAGCACTGGCCGCCGTGCATCCGGTACCGTGCGTAGTTCGCCTGCGGGATGCGGAACCGGTCGCTGTCGATGTCGTACTGCGTGTCGAGCGCGACGCCCGAGGCTCCGGCGCCGAGCGAGGACTTTGACTCCGCGTTGGCCTTCGAGACGCCCGAGAGGTCGAAGGCCCAACCGATGAACTCCTTTAGGGCGCTCATCTGCGCCATGTTGAAGCTCTGCGGCGCGATGTACGTCGGGGGCTGCGAGCCGTTGTAGTTGACCTTGTAGGGCGCCGCGCCGGCCAGCATCTCGACCGGGATGTCGTTAGCCTTGTTGACCATCCAGATCCCGCGGCCCGTCGCGGCGAGGTTCAGCTGGATATCCCGCACGATCAGGTTGATCCGGTGTTGGATCCCGATGAGCATGTCGACGAAGCCCTCGGGGTAGATGCCCCAGTCGGGATCGCCGAGCTGGAACATCGACCACGGGAACCGGGGCTCGTGCCACTGCTCGGTGACGAGCGTCAGGCCCTCGACGCAGAGCACGTGCCGGCCGATGTCCGAGTCGGGTGCCATCGGCGGAAACCACGCCTCCCACGTGTCAACGTAGTCGTCCAGGTCGCCGACCTTCGGGCCGTCGCCGTCCACGTCGGTGTCGTCCTTGCGGCGCAGCGAGGCAGGCGCGCGCTCGAGGATCCACTCCTTGTGCTTCGGGAACAGCTCGGCCAGGTGGTCGCGGGCGACGCGCTGAATCCGGATCGCCTGCCGCGGCTTGCCGTACTTGAGCTCGCGACGGTCGAACAGCAGGTCGTTGACCGGGATGCGCTCGGCGATCACCGCCTCGTCGCTGTCGTCGACGCGCGTGAAGCCCAGGCCCAGCTTGACGCCGTCCTGGAGCGCGCGGACCGACAGCGAGTCGAACTCGGTGTCCCGCATCTGGCCGACGATGAATTCGCGGTAGTCCTTGGCCCGCTTCTTCAGCTCGAAGTCGCTGTCGTTGACGACGATCCCGGGCATCGGCCGGTCCTTCGAGAGCCGCGACGCGAAGGTGTCGCCGATCGCCTTGATGACGTTCAGTCGCGCGATGCCCATGCCCGAGCCGGATAGCGCGGCGAGCGCGATCCGCTGGTTCTGCAGGTCGACGCCGCGGTACACGCGTTCCCTCGTGAGGTTCTTCGCGTGGAAGTTCGCCTCGCGCTCGAGCAGCGCCTTGCCGTACGGGACCAGCCGATCGTGCACCGGCTCGCCCACCTTCGCGCGCATCCAGTGTGCGTCGCTGCGGATGGGGGCGTTGTAGCGTGGGGCCATGGCAAGGGATCGATGGTCCCTTTGCCTGTGGACCGGTTGATTTGCAGGGAGCGTTACACAACGCGCGCGAACGCGCAAGAGAGTCGTTCAGTCGGCGGTCACGGTGGCAGTCCCGTCAGCGTAGATGCGCAGGTGGCCGGTCGTGGCGAGCCAGGCGCTTGGCCTGCCGTCCTCGTCGTCGGGCGTCTCCTTGCGGCGCCACACGGTCTCCGAGGTCACGGACGGCCCCATCTTGACTGTGCGCACGGCCAGTTCCCATTCTCCGGCCTCGGGGCTGACGCACCACATCATCGGCTCGGCGGACAGGCGGTTGAAGTAGACGCGCAGCGCGCCGACGTACTGCATCACGGGGATGGCCGGCGCTGGCTTGCGGATCGGGCGCGTGTCGATCTCGCTGCTGGGCTTCATTCGTCTCCCTCGTAGCCCGCGGCGCGCCACGGTCCAGGATCCGGCTCGAGATCCTGGCCGGTGCCCTCGGTCTGCCTGAGGTCCTGCACCTGCGTCACGAGCTGGCCGATCTTCACGGTCGGGCCGATGCGGAACCCGCGCTTGCGCCCGAACTCGAGCAACTGGATCAGCTGGGCGAGGTCGGACTCGGCGGGCGGAACCGGGATGACGTTGCCGTCCTCGTCGGCGTCGATGGGACCGGTGGGTGGCTTCATCGCTCGCCCTTGTCGGTGAAGACGATGCGAAGCGGCCCGCGCGGCGGAACGAACGTGCCGTTCTGCTTCTTCATCCGTGTGCGAACGTCATGCGGGTGCATCGAGCAGTCGAAGCACCAGACTTCGCAGTTCCACTGCGCTCGGCCCATGTCTATCGGGCGGTCACATCTCGGGCAGTCGCCCTCCATCGATCGGCTCCTGTCCTCGTCGCCGGGGTCGTGGTTCTCGTTACTGGTCATAGGCCCAACTCCCATACACGGTGTTCTCCGTCTGATTGTACTCGCCCGGAACCTCGTCGCCCTCCTCGTACGCGCGCTGCTGTCGAGCCATGCGGGCATCGAGGTCGCGCTCCTCGCGCTCAGCCTCCGCGAGTAGGGCAGCTCGGGTGCCCGGTGCAGGCTTGTCGGCGACGGGGCGATTCGTGTAGTGCGTGAGGTGCCTGAAGGCGTAAAGCGCCCCATCCGACACGTGATTTCCGTGTATTTTCCCGTCACTTGCCCTGCGCGCCGCGTCGTCCTTCAACGGCTTGCCCGGCTTCGTCGGCAGGTACACGAGGTGTCGGTGCTCGTCGAGGAGCGGCGAGTTCTCGCGGTACCGCACCATGCCCTTGCGGATGTCGCCGGCCATGAGCGCCTGCCACGTCGGCTTGCTGCTCTTGTCGGCCTCGTCGATCGGCAATCCGACGCGCTCGCGCCAGCCCGCCATGTTCGCCGCGACCTGGCCCGCGGGGTCGCCGACGAGCACCACGACATTGTCCAGGCCCTCCCACAGCGCCTTGAGGTAGTCCCGCTGGTCGTCGGGCACGACCTTGAACTCCTTCCACGAGAACACCTCGTAGATCTGCGGGCGGTCGGGCGCGTGCGTGAAGGCCCAGACGCAGATCGCGAACGGGTCCTGCGCGTACCCGAAGTCGGCGCCGATCGCGTAGAGCCAGTCATAGGGCTTGCGGCCACGCCCCGGCATGGGCAGGTCGGCGAGCGCCGCATTGAGGTCGACCCACGGCGGGTGTGCCGGGTTGATTCGATTGTCGGTGAGCCGCTGCGGGGCGTACGTGAGCCCGATGTGCTGCGGCACAGCGTGGACCGGGTAGACGTAGCGCGCATCGCTCTTGACCCACTTGCCGAGCCACTCACGGACGTAGTCGGGCTCGGCTCCGGTCCAGCCGTTGGCGATGAGTGCCTCGCCGGCGGTGCGCGCGAACCGCTCGTCAGGCGTCAGACCGAACCACGGGTTGTCGATCACCGACCAGCGATGCACTTCCCAGTTCGGCAGCGGGGTGTCGCCGCTCTCGGGCTCGGGCGTGCAGTCGTAGAAGTAGCCGGCGCAGTCCTCGCTCGGCGACCCGGTCAGCTTCAGCTTGCCGCTCTTGCGGGCCCCCGGCTTGTCGTTGTGCTTGCGCTTGTCGGCGAGACAGGCCTGTGCGACCTGCAGGATGAAAGCGCGCAGGTGGCGCATCTTCTGGGCCTCGTCGACCCAGATCTCGTCCTTCGCCTGACCGCGCAGCTTGCCGATGCTCTGCTCGTCGTCGGCGCCGAACAGCGCGATCTGCGAACCGTTCGAGAAGTTGATCTCGAGCGTCGTGTCGTTGGTGCGCGCGATGACCGAGCCGAGCTTCCAACCATCGCCGGTGGCCGCACCGTGCTTCGCGATGAGGTCGCAGAACCCCTGCCCCATGTCGTTGCGCCACACGATCTTGCGCGCCTCGGGCTTCGTCTCGTTGACGTACACACCGCGCCAGCCGGGCACCTCGATGGCCAGCGACAGCCACTCGTGGACGCCGCCGTCGCTCTTGCCCGCGCGCCGGGTGCACAGCGCCGCGGCCTGGAGCGCCTCGGTCTGCCAGAAGGCCCGTTGCTTGGGGTGCTGCTCGAAGCGCTCGCGCAGGACCTTGCAGAGCTCGGTCGTGGCGTCAGGCTCGTCGCTCTTGACCTCCGCCGGCCGCAGCTTGGCCAGTCTGCCGAGGGTCGAGAGGACGGAGGGGCCGAGGTGCATGGGTTAGGTTGGGAGCGGATACGGAATCGGGATGCGCCTCTCATCGTCGCCCAATGGGCAGCGCGGGGAGGCCTCGACGATGAAGGGCGGAGCGCTCCCCTCGAAGACCAAGGCCCGATATCCGACGCCCGGATCTCCGGCGACGTAAGTTGTCAGCCTTGGCCACAGATGCTGAGCACGTATCGGTACCGGCGTCCCGGGCCCGCGACTCCACCTCGAACACGAGAACGTCCGGGCGTTGAGATCAATGCGGTCAATATTGCGTCCAGCACAGTGCGGACACCGAGCCCCAACGCTGATGTTGGTGCTCGCGTCGGGGACACCGGCTTCGTATGCCTGGCCACGCAGGTCGGTCCACCTGATCTTCATGGCCTGGCCGATCCAAGCTTTCCAGATCTGGCCGGCGCCGTCGCCCGCTCCATCTCCTCGTCGGTCAGCACCTCGACCGGCACGCCCATCGGCTCGCCGTCGTACTTCGCGGCGCCGTCGATGTCGTCGCTGTCCCACTGCATGATGCACTCCGCACCAGCCTCGAATGGGCCGAACATGCGGCGGGGACCCTTCTCATCGCGCTGGCTTGGTAGTCGCTTCTCAGGCGTCCAGCCGGGCGGCGAGACGAGAAACACCGCGCGGCCGCGAACTCGGATCGAGAAGCCCTTCAGGTTGGCGGGCGGCGCGTCGCAGTTGACGTTCGACGGGGACCCGAACAGCGGCATGTGGGGCAGCGTGATGGAGAGGAGCTTCATGTCACCCGCCCTTGCCTGAACCGGGCAGGCGATCTCCGGTGATGCGGTACTCCCACATGTCGTCAGTCTTGATTGGCAGGAACGAACGCATGTGGTGCAGCATTCCGGCCTCCGTCTGACTGCTCGGCGTCAGCTGCACGTATGCGCGGCCCTCCTTGTCGATTCCGATCTCGGCGTTCATTGAATCTCCTTGCGAGCGTGATGCAACCGGCGACCGCGCGCTCGGACGAGGTCGGGATGCGACGACTTCCATGCGTCGCTGTGTTTCTTCATGCAGGCCTTGCAGAATCGCCGGCCGTTCCATTGGTAGGTATTGCGGTCGTCAAACGGGTGACCGTTCACGCACTCGGTCTTTGCGAAGTGCCTCGCAGCCGGCGCAGTGCCGCGGCGAACGTTCACCACCCTTGTCACCGGCTCGAGATGCGCTGGGTTCACGCAGCAGCGAGTGCGGCAGCGATGGTCAAGTTCCAGTCCTTCGGGGACCGGACCAACAAGCTCCTCGAAGGCGATCTTGTGTGCTCGCATGGACCGCCCGGGGCCGATGTAGAACCCGCCGTATCCGCCACGCCTCTCAGCTGCGGTCCATAGCCAGCAGCCCGACATCGGCTCGGGCACGACCTTGCGCCAGAAGCGTGGCGGCAAGCGCTCGTCCAGAAACTGCATCACTCCTCCCAATCCCGTAGCGGCAGATACGCCGCGGTTACGCCGCGCCTTGCGAGCCACGGCACGATCCATTCGTCGGAGCGACGCGCCCCGCGATGTGTGTAGACCAGTCGATTCTTGAGCTGCGCCGCGTTCACCAGCGCGGTCATCACGCCCCGCTTGCGCAGCAGCTCGCCCTTGCCGATGCGCAGCCGCGTGTGCGTCCAGTGCACGGTGTCGACACGACGGCCCGGGCACCACGCCAGCCAGCCCGCGACCGCGCCGCCGAGGTCCGCGACGAGCAGTTGGGTGTCGGCCCGACCGAGCACAGCGTCCAGCCGGGGTCGCTCGAGGCGCTTGAAGTCGGGCCAGGGCAGCTTGAACAGGCGATTCGAGCTCTGCTTGTAGCCCTCGCCGAACGACGAGCGGATGTAGGCCATCTCGCCGGGGTCGTCGCGGCGCGCGTGGCGGATGCGGAGGGCGAGCGGGGCGCCAGACAGCGCGACGGGCGTCAGGTGGCTGGGCTCGGAGAGGGCGATCACGGCCGCTCCCACAGTGCGCGCTCGCGCCGGGCGGTGTCGGCGACGAAGAACCCGATGAGCCCCCACTCGCGGACCCACATGTACCAGCGCCAGAGGGCGCGCGACTCGTCGATCTCTGCACGGGTGAACGAGGCCTTCACCTCGTCACCGCCTCGAGAAACGCCCTGAGCGCCTCGTCCTTGCTTCGCTGCGCACCCCGCAGTGCCTGCTCGGCCTTCTGCAGCTGTCGGTAGGCGCGCGCCGCATCGCCCGTGAGCACGACGTCGTTGCCTGAGCGGATAGGCCGCACGTTCGAGGGCGCCTCGTCTACAGGCTCCTCGCCTGGCACCGGATCGCCGACGTCCTCCGCGTTGCAGTCGCAGATCAACGGCTGCTTGAGCGTGGTCGGGTCGAGGTGGCCGTACTGGATCAGGGCGCAATCGGGGGAGTGGGTCATGGCCTGAGCCCTCGGATGCGTCGCAGCTGCTCGTCGTCCTGCGTGGGTCGATCCTGGGCCAGCGCCACCAGTTTCCCGATGCGGCACTCGGCAGCGCGCAGATTCATGCGGTCCTCGCCTTCGTTCAGCCAGCGCTGGGCGTCGAGCTGCAGCTGGAACAGATCGGTCGTCACGCGGTCGAGCCGGCCGATCGCGGCGTCCAGCTCGTCGCCGAGCAGACGGACGAGCGCCCCGGTGCTCGGCTGCTCGGGATCCGGCGGCGCCGCCTTGAACGTGTTCCACGGCCGCGACCATGCGACGAGACGCTTGGCCCATGCGCGATCGAACTTCACCTGCCACCTCGCTGATGCAGTCGACGGTGCCACCAGTGCAGGCGCTCGAGGAGGGTCATGCCGGCCTCCTTGCCAGCGGGCTCGTCGCCCAGCCCGCACGCGCCACCTGCATCTCGAGTCGGCGCACCTCATGCCGCCCGAGCGCCACGCCCAGCGAGTGGAAGCAGCGCGGCCAGTCGAGCCCGAGGCGATGCACAGGGACCGCAGGCAGGCCGAGTAGCGCGGCGCCGATGCAGCCCTCTGCCCAGAACGCACCATCAAGGGTGACGCGCTTGCCCTGCGAGAACGAGCGAGGTGCGTTGGCGAAGTCGAAGGTCACGATTCCCATGGCTCCATCCCTTCGAGGCACGCGCCGTTCCCGTGGAACCGGTAGTCCTCGACGAGCGTGTTGACGGTCCAGCGCATCCACCGCCACGACCAGCGCCAGCGCTGCTCGACGAACTGCTTCACCGGGACCATGACCAGCTTCATCACGCCAGCACCTCGAAGTGCGATCCCGGGCAGACCTCGCCACAGCGCCACCGATCGCCGGTCCAGAAATCGACCTCGGTCCTACCATCGACGACCACCAGTACCGCTTCAGCGTCGTCAAATCTCCGTCCCCACTCGCTAGTGGAGCGGAAGAGAAACATCCGGCCTGGTTTCATGCGGCCCCTCATCTCACTCACCCCGTCACCATCCCGGACTCCACGCCGATCGCGCAGGTCGAGCCGGCCCAGGGCGAGTTGAAGCCGCAGACGAAGCGTTGCGCGTACCCATCGTCGGTCAGGCGCTCGAGCGGACAGAACACCTCGTCGGGCACATCGCTCACGGGAACCCGCATCTCGAACAGGCCGCACTCGGGACATCGGTAGCTGTGCGGCACCAGCTTGCCCGTGTCGCCGCGCTCGCGGATGCCCCAGGTCTTGCCGCGCGGAACGACGCTCGAGTGGCCGACCGACGCGCCAGGCACGACGAAGATCGGCTCGCGCGTGACATCCTCGGTGTGCCAGCGGAGGCGCGGGTGGGGGCGGTGGTCAGGCATTGGCGGCCTGCTCCTCGATCTGCTCGCGGTACATCTTCGCGTACTCGACCTCGACATCCGCGATCGACATGCCGCAGCGGCGCGCGACCGCTTCGATGCCCTCGCGATTGGCCGCGATCCATGCCGCTGCTCGTGCGGCGACTGCGTCTGCGTCGGTGCTCACTGTGGCGTCTCCGTGGTTGCGGGTGCAGGGATCTGGTTGCCCTCCCAGAGCTTCAGCGCGAACGCGCGCTCCTCGGGCGTGAAGGTCGTGAGGGCGCGCCTGAGCTCGTCGGCGAACTGGGCCTGGAGCTGCTCCTCGGTGGGCGCGTCTCCTTGCAGCTTCGCGCGCTCGCGCTGCTCTTTGAGCAGGCCAAGCAGCGCGGCCTGGTAGTAGCGAAACGCCTCGAGGAAGGCCTCGGACGGCAGCGGTGGCGTCTCCGGCGGGACTGCGCGCCTCGCGTCCTCGAGCGATCGGTGCAGCCACCAACTCAGGCGCTGCCCAACGCGACGGCAGATCGACTCGAGCATCTTCGACTGCTTGGTCAGGTCGTGCAGGCCGACCGTGACCGACTCGAGGGTGATTGTCGGGACCGGAGGGAGGCCTGTGCGGATGCGCCCACCCGGCACTAGCTGCCGCTCCTGCTGCGTCTGGATGCTGCGACGGCCTTTGCCTGTGTCATCGCAAGGGGAGTGCTAGCACGAAATGACCATACGTGACCATACGGACACTTGTGTCATAGCAGAACCACCACCTGTGAGCGGTAACAGGCACCCTCTGACAGCACTAGCCGCTCCGATACTTTCGGCCATCACGTACGTAGAGACTTGCTCCTACCGTCTCCCACCTGTTCAGCTCTCAGGGTCTGCTCGGCCCTTCTGCCGTCCGTGCTCAGTCACCGGAAGGACATCTGGAGCCTTAGAGGGCGGAGCTTCTCGCTCGACCGTCACCTCACCTTCCGGGCCAACGCGCACACGGTCTCCGAACAACCTGACCAGCGTCGCGAACTCATCGAGTGTCATGGCGCAGGCTCCGAACGCTCGGCTGTCGCCTCGCTCCAAGTCCTCACCTCCCACCCCTCGCCATCACCCGCGCCCGCCACAGCACGCGCTGGTCCTCGGGCGACATGTAGCCGCCGATCCGGTCCACGACGTCAACAAGCGCCTTCAGCGCGGACTGAAGGTCGTCGGCGGGCTCCGGCTTGAGCGTGACCTGGTAGTGGCAGACGCTCGGGTGCGTGCAGTGGGTGTTGCTCACAGCGTCTCCTTGGCGGAATCTGCTCGCGCGATCCGTCTCAGGTTGACTCTCTGCGCTACGTGACCTGCGCCGATAACCATGGGGCCAACCAACACACCGGGCACCGGCAAGAGGCACGCAGCGACGGCGACGGCGCTAGCGATTGCTACCGGGAGTACGTAGAACCTCGCCCGTTCGCGCCATGACATAACCGGCCAGTAGATGTCACTCACGGCACAAACCCGATCTGCCTCGCCAGCTCGGTCGCGGCCCATGCGCGCATCACGATCGCCGGCGGCCATCCGTGCCAGGTCGTCCAGCGCGGATCGGTGCCAAAGCGGACGGAGAAGTCGGTCACCTGCGACGCTCCAGGACTTCGAGCGCGATCGTCGCGTACGCGTACTCCTGGTTCGGTGAGTTGCGGTGCGTGACCTCGTGGGTCAGCACCATCCGAACGGCCTCTGCGACCGCCTCGAGCGCCCCACCCGGTGACATCGCCGCGGAGATCACGTCCAGCTCTTTGCATGTCGACGTCCACTGGTTCGGATGCTCGGGGTCTCGCTCGACTTCGATCGTGAACTTCATGCCAACTCCTCCACTTCAACATGCGTCTCGTTCCGCTCACCCTTGACCTGCAGGACGTGAAGCTCCAGGTGCGTCGCGTCGTCATCGTGGATCACGCCCTCGCGCACCAACGCATCGACGAGCGGCTTCACGCCGAGGTTGTCCTTGTCGAGCAGCTTGCACCGCCCGGCGTAGTGGCGCGTTATCGTGACGCGGCGCTTGCTCGATGGGCGGGCATAGCCGAGCCGGTACGGTAGCTTGCCGACGAGTCCAAGCACGGCAGCCTTCACCAGCCATTGCCACTCGTCCCTTGCCTTCGAGTAGCGCCACCTCGAGTTGCCCTTGTTCACGGTGTACAGGTTCGCGCTCTCGATTCGCTTATCCAACCGGAACGCCCAGCGCGCGGTGACCTCGGCGTCGGGGTTGTGCCCGCACTTCACGCATGGGCCACTCATCGTGGCCTCCGTCTATCGAGTCCATCGACGATCTGCACGCGAGCACCCGACCCGGGACACACAACTTCGATGTCGACTCCGCTGCAGAACCCGTTGGCGTGCGGCAGGCTCCACGTCCGCGTCGTCTCCGTGTGGCGCTCGATCTTGCCGCGAACGACGGCGAACCCGCCCCGACACTCCGGGCACGTCACCCTCACTCGAGCACCTCGGCCGCTTGTGCTGGAGCGTGGAAGTCTGGCCCGGCCGGGATCCGCGCGAACATGCGGAGCGCTTCGAGTGCTCGACCCGCCTGCTTCGCGCACCACGCTGCCCGTTCGCCATCACCGACGACGCCCCACGCTGGAGAGCCGGTCGACTGATGCCACGACGCGGCGTACACGGCGCGCCAGAGTGAGCGTTCGCCGGGGGTCATCGGCGCCTCCCGAGACTCATCCCACTGAGCGCCTCTTCGACGCGGGCGCGCCATTCGGCCCTCGGGAACGACCGTGCGTAGAGAAACGCGACCAACTCTCCGATTCCGAGGCCGCCTCGGCACCCATCCTCAATCAACGCACTCTGCGGTCCATACACGTGCGAGTACACCTCGTACGCAGCGAGCGTGACCGACTGCGCGCACATCCCGCCACGGCCGCAGCACTCGGTCTGCACTGGATGAGTCGGAGCGTCGCTCACGGCCGCCACCCTTCGCGGAGGCGCTGGGCGGCTTCGAGGGCATCCTCGCGCGTCTTCTCCAGGTTGGCACATGGCAAGCCGCGCGCCTTGTAGGCCAGCGTCCTCGATGATCGCTGGACACCGAGCGCGTGACCCACGCTGACCAGTGGCATCCAGCCAGCGCCGCGTTCCTGACTCGCATACACATCGAGCAACTGCACCGCCTCGTCGACGGTGCGCTTGGAGTAGCTGGGTTTCATGGGGGGCCGGTTCTCTTCGCCCGGAGAGACACATCGAAGTCCGGAACCATCTCGATTTCAACCTCGGACTCGTACCGCTTGCCGAACGAGTCTTCGATCTCCAGTTCCATAGATGTGTTGTCCTGATCCTCTGACCACTCACGCTCGGCGAACTGCCGCGCCGCGTTCCAGGCATCGTGGGCCTCGACCTCAACGGTCACAGCCTCGTCTCCGACGACGGTCCGCCAGACTTTGAACTTCTGACTCATCGCTTATCCTCCGCCTGCTCAAGGCAGGACATCGCTGCGGCCTCGTCGATCGCCGCGGTCAACGCGTCACGCAGCTTGATGGCGCACTCAATGCGGAACACCCACTCCTCGCCGCCCAGGTCGAGCAGGACGCGCCAACCGTGGCCGTAGTTCTCGGTGCGGGCGATCACCGCTTCCTCGCTTTGTTCAATTGCCGCCGGATCGCCGATTCGATCACGTCCGGGCTCGTTCGAAACTTGTACGACAGATCGGAGACGCTCGCCCCGTCGCAGAACAGGCGGGCGATGACGTCGGAACCGGGTGCTCTCATCGCCCCACCGCACTTCGGTGCCCGTTGCACCGGCACAGGTCCGACTCGAGGCAGTTCGCGCACAGCGCACCGGCCGCTGCTTCGAGCCCGACCTGGTCCAGCATGCGATTGATTGCCCCGTCGAACACCTCACCGTCGGTCAGAGCAACGCCGTCTGCTGCGGCGCGCTCGAGCTGGTCGTCAACGAGCGACGCAGTCGGATCGGACACGGCAAGCGCCACAAAGCGAGATAGGCCAGCGTCGGGTGGCGCAGCCGCGGCCCGTGCGGCGATCACGCGCTCCTCGTCGCGACGCTTGCGCTCGGCATCGCGCGCAGCACATCTGGCGTCCAGTTCCTCGCGAGACAGAACGACGGTCGGCGCTGGGTTCGGCTCGATGAGCGGCACGATCCCGCGGCGCCGCTTCGTGGCGATGCCGGCGTCGAACGACGACATCACCGGGCCGAGCGGAATCTCGCCGTCTATCACGGCGCGGAGACCTCGAGCCGCGGCCTGTGCCAGCGAGATGCCGTGGGTCGCAGCGAAGTCGACGCCGTCCTGGTAGATCTCGCTCGAGAGCGATACCGAGCGGCGGGTCTGTTTGTGTTTCTTGGTCACTTCGTCCTCTCTGTTGCGATCTGGCCCGGCGAGTAGTGCTCGGCCCAGCGCGGTTTGTCGTGGAGTTCGATCGGCGTCCACTCCTGACCGGAGATCTTGCCGAGCGAGTACTTCGGTTCGTAGCCCTTCGTCCGAATGTCATACTGAGCAACCGCGACGTACGGTGACGCCCCGCCCCGACGATCCTTGAGCACGCTCATGAACGTCGGCGCGACGTACCACTTGTCGGACTCAACGCACGTCGCTTTCTCGATCGCGATCACCTGCGTCGCGATCTTCACGATATTCGACGAGCCGTGGAAGTCGTCGAGTGACGCGATCAGTTGCTTCGCGCGCGGGTCGCGCTTGCGCAGGTGGGCGACGAGAATGATCGGCACGCCGATGCGCAGTGAGATGTCACGTATCGTCTTCACGGTGTCGCCGAGCGCGCGGTGCTCGTTCTCGTCGTCGGTGTCGATGTAGTGCAGGTGGTCGACGACGATCAGCTTCGAGCGCTCGAACACGGCCAGCACCGCCTTCTGCAGGTGGTCCGTCGTGAAGCGCACGCCGCGGTAGTACGTCTGCAGGCCACAGAGCATCTCGAGCATGCGATCGTCCGCGATCCGGTTGAACGGGCCGCAGATGTCCTCGAGATCGCCGAATACCCAATCGCTGTAGTTCAACCGCTCGCGCTCGGGATGCTTCGAGCGGTGGACCTCGCGCGAGATGATCGCGTACTTGGTGCGCCGCTCGAGCTCGCGCGGCTCGGCCTCGAGGGCGAAGTAGTGCACGCGCTTTCCCTCCATCGCATTCGACGCTGCGATGTTCAATGCCAGATCCGTCTTGCCCATGCCACTCGGCGCCCCGAGAAGGATCAGGTCGTTCGGCGCGATGCCGCGCAGGTAGTCGTCGAGGAAGCTGACGCGATACCACAGCCGCTGCTTGCCACGCTCGATGCGCTCCCACTGCTCGCCGACAAGCCTGGCCGGTGCGGGCTCGAAACCATCGATGCTGGTGCCGATTCCGTTGCTCACTGCCAAGCGTCCTCCAACTTCTCGCGTCGCCGGCGAAGCTCGCGCAGCCACCACATGTCGTGCTCCCACAGCACGCGCTTGCCGTTGTACGGCGCAGCGTCGATCACGAGATCGCCAAGGAACGCGGCGCCGCATTGCGGGCGCAGGAACGAGCGATACGTGCGATCACGGACCGCCAGCACGTCGTCGACATCCAGCACGCTCACGTCGGCCCCCTCGGTCTCGAGCTGACGAATCGCCGCGAACACAACCCAATACCTGAAGTCGGTGAAGTAGCGCGTCTCGACGATCGAGGCGGCGCGCAGCACATCTGGCTCGGTGAGGAGCGCCACGATGAGTCTATGCTCGGTTATTTCGTCGGAGATGATCATGGGCGTGGAGCGAACGGGTCGTTGCTGAGGTCGGGGTCGTCGGACGGCGATGAGATTCGGAGCGATGCGGGTCCGGCTCGAGACTTCTTCCAGCCGGGCACCCGCTCTCGTGCTGTGTTCCAGGCCCCGCTAGAGAATGCCTTGAGGGAAACCCACTCCACGCTTCTGGTTCTACGGGCCTCCGCGATCAGTGACTCGACGACTACGTTGCACACCAGGGGCGCGCTTGAGCCTTCTTCGCGGACTCTGTCGCATAGGTCGCGGAACGCCTGTGGCTGTGACCCTGGGGTGACAGTAGGAAACGGCAGCTGTTCAGGAAGCCCGAATTCCCGGGCGAGATCGAGTCTCGCCTCGCTCACGCGAGCAAACGTGCTCTCGGCTAGGGCGCCACGCTGACGTGGGTTCTCTGCGTCGTACCCGGTACTCGGTACGGCAGTAGGTGGGATCTCGCGCGCGCGAGGCTCGCTCAGCAGAGGGTTAGGATCAGCAGAGGATAGAGTGACAACTTGTGACGTTTCGTCCGGCGCTTCGGGGCCGCGTGACGTCTGGTCACGTGATGGCGTGTCGTCGTGACAGATTTGTGGGGTAACTGCGCGATTCGCGGTCGACGCACGTCGCTGCCTGGATTCTCGCTGTCGGGCCCTGTCGCTCTTCGACGCCTCCTGGGCCTCAAGGAAGTTCGGGGCGAAAAACCCGGTAGCAACCGGCCTCACCCGGCCGTCTTCCACGAGCTCAGGCAGTGCTACCTCAACCACATCGAGCGGCCAGCGGACCATCGCGGCGAGCCCGCGGGCGCCACGGCGTGTCTCGATCAGACCGGACCGGTCGAACTTGACCAGCATCTCCTTCCACAGCGCGCGGGCCTGCCAGGAAAGGACGAGGTCGTCGTCAGTCTCTCGACGATAGACCTTCACATACTCCTCGTTCGGCCAGTCCATTGTGTATCAGTCCCACGCTCTGCTGAGAGAGGCAATCTCGATTCGTCGTCGGGTGGAAGGACAACCCAGAACTTCAGGGTCGCTTGCAGCGGAAAATATCATCCCGCCCTCGCGCCCCTGCTCGTCATCTCCGCCATCACCACTTCCGGCACGGCGCTCTCGCTCCACTCCTCGCTTCTGGCCCTCGGGCGCTCCGGGCGCCTCAGATCCACCGTCGCCACCCGTGACGCCTCGACCGGAACACTCGCCCCGTGCATCGCGATCTCCACATGCCGCCTGCAGGCGCCGCAGATGTTCGACGGCAACCGCTCACCGGGTCGCACGACCATCACGTTGACCCTCGCGTACGGCAGCTCGAGCACGCAGGTCGTGATGATGCGTCCGCCCGGGTACGCGGCGCGGAGTGCGTGCCACGTCGATGGTTGCTCGGTGTGGACCAGCGTCACGCCGGTGGTGAGGTAGGCGGGGGTCATGCCACGCTCCAGTGCCGATGGTCCTGGCGACTCAGCGACCAGTTCGGGCGCGTGCGCAGGAAGTCAATGCACCGCTGCAGCGACGACCTACTTTCGACCCCGCCGATCGTGAGAGGCTGGACGTAGCGGTACATGAAGTCGTTGGAGTCGTCCGGGTTCTCGGAGTGCCACCGCTCGAGGTCGAGTCCACCGAGTCCGTCGACGAGTTTGATCTCGCTGCCATAGCGCTGGACCAGCGCGTTGCCGTGCGGTGACACCGACAGCCAGTCGACGGGCGGTATCATGCGGCGCACGCCCGACGTGGCAAGCGCCGTCGAGAACCCAGCCGACCGGAGCGCACGCAGCAGCGGAGTCAGGTCATGGTCGGTTGGCTCACCGCCGGTGATCCATGCCCACCGGTCGCGCGATCGGGTTGGCGTCACAGCGATGAGTCGCTCTATGACTCCGTCGACGCTCACCCTGTCATCAACGCGATAGTCGGTATCGCACTGAGCACACCCGACCGAGCACCCAGCGAGGCGGATGAACGCCATCTGGAAGCCGCGAAGATGCCCCTCGCCCTGGAGGGTCCAGAACACGCCGTCCTTCGCGAGTGGGTAGATCGTCATGGTGCCACCAAGGAAAACGTGGTTTGCGCGGGCTTCGACCAGACCGATGCGGCCGGTGAAAGTTCGATGCGCTCGGCCAGAACGAGAGCTCGCTGCGCCGACGTGAGCGGAGCGTATGTGCCCGTCCACTTCTTGTCGATCCCGATGTTCCGAGCGACGTTGCAGCTGTCGGCACTCGCGAGTGGGAGATGCGCGAAGATCGCCGGCGACAGCATGCGAAGGCCGTGCAGTCGACACCTCGGGCGGCCCAGCTCATCGCAGGCGACATCCATGGCTTCGGACATGCGCGACCACCAGGAGTCGGTGCCTGGCGTAGCCCATTGCCCGCTCGAGCCGAGCGCAACGGCCGGGAAGATCCCACATGTAGCGCTGTGCACGAGATCACGCAGTCTCGCGAGGTCCTCGTCGAGGTGCCAGACTGGGATTCCACGCTTTGGGCGACCTGGATGCTGGAGCCAGCGCGCGACCAGCTTCTCGTTGTCGAACGTCGAACCGCCGATCTTGTCTGGGATGATGGCGCCATCGAATGCCGGATGGAGGTGCCACTCGCAGACCCAGTCGCCGTAGGCTGCGACATCGACATCACCACCACCGTCCTGCCAGAGCGAGAACGCCCCGTTGTCGAGCAGCACGGTCTGCGCGATCTCGAACGCGAGCGCTGCTTGTCGTTGCTCCTCGAACGAGACCAGCGCATGCCGCCGCGTCCACAGCGTGACCGCTGCGTCGTTCGGGGTGACGGGTCCGCCGTGGTAGTGGATCACGGCGCCCCGTCGTATCTGAGCCCGCCAACCGCCGCGGCGATCAACATCCCACCGAATACCGCCAGCGCCACGATCGGCCACGCACCGGCGATGACGTACAGCGTGACGTAGACGGCGACGACGAACGCGACGAGGAGGGTCGAGAAGATGCGAGCGGTGGTGCTGGTCATGCGGCCTCAAGTGCGAGCGGAAGTCGTGGTGCGGCGGACCTCGCGATCGCGAGCAGCTCATCCCGGAATGGCACCGGTGTGGCCCGGCGCTCCTTGCGGCACATCCGCTGGACCGCTCCGATGCGGCGCTCTCGCTTCGGGTCACGTCCCGGACGTGGCCTGATCGCTGGATCGCTGCGCCCCCATGTTAGCGCTGGAAGAGTGCTGGCGACCGCGTACAGCCAAGTAGCCTTACGAGCTCGATGGCCGTAGTGCCCCTGCTCCACGCAGCACGTCCACCCGATGCCGTCTCCGGCAGCCGACCACCCTCCGCCCCGAAGCGGACGGATCAGTCCGAAGACCGGCCAGGCGAGCGACGCCTCAGGATGCTCCAGCACACCCCCCCATGTCCGCACCGATCTCAGCGCGGATTCAAAACAGCCGTTGTCCTGCCCCGCCATCTCGCCGGCCCACCGCCCCCATCGCTCACACGGCGGATGTGCCACGACCGGCCACGGTCCAGCGTACAGCCTCGCATCGCGCGACTCGTCCCACGGATCGACGCCGTCGAGTCCTAAGTACACGCCGCCCCGCTCGACGTACAGTGCCGCGATCACGGTCTACCCCTCACCGCCTGCGCGCCTCTCAGGTACGGCCACCGCTCCACCAGTTCGCGGAACCACTTCTCCGCCTCCGAGTGCGGCCACAGGAACGCGATAGCCTCGAGATCCGACAGCGTCGTCTTGACGGGCGACAGTGACTGCACGAACGCCCCGTCGACGACCAGCAGGTACGTGCACAGGCCATCGCTGTCGGGGACGTGTTGGTGGCGAGGCGTGGTCAGGTGGTCGAAGTAGGAGGCGGTCATATCCACCACACCGGGGTTCGTGTCCACTGCTCGAAGTCGGCAGGCGGCTCATCGCCGAGGTCGGTCAGGTCCAGCTCCCATGACGCCGCCTGGCGCTCGCGCTCCATGCCCGACGAGATGCGCCCACCGACCATGACAACGCCGTCGCATACGGCCACGACTGCTACCGCATCGACGAGCCCCGCTTCGCGTTGCGCTGGATCGTCGTCGCTCTCACCCGACATCACTGCAGCGATCCACGGCGCGATGAACGTGACCTTCGGGAACGTCCGTCGCAACCACGACAGCCATCGCCCAGCCCGCTTCATGTTGACGTCGACGTCACCACCCAGTGGGTGCGCCATGTAGTAGACGAAGCGCCTCACACACCACCTCCCGCGCCATGCGCCTGCTCAGGCAGCAGGTCCACGAGCGCGCAGCTGAGCGCCTCGCTCATCGCAGCCAGCGTGACCATGTGCGGCATCCGCATGCCGCGCCGCAGCTGATGGATCGACTGCTCGTGCTGCCCAATCGCCGCGGCCAACTCGGTAGCGGCGATGTCCCGCTCGGCCATCAGCTGATCGAGTCGACGTCCGAACGCGACGCAGAACGAGCGCCACACGGTGGTACCGAGGCGAATCTGCGCTCGATGCGCGCGCCCGTGGCGATCGACGGCGCCGAGCGGACGACCGCGCCTGGGGATGTTTCCCGCCCGATCGCCGGATTTACTCCCCGAATTGGGGACCTTTTTGGGGGATGCGGCGGATTTCATCGCCCGAGCATCCTCTCCAGGCTCTGCAGCGAGCCGCGCCGCATGATCGCCTTCGCGGTCTCCACGTCGTGCCGCTCCTCGCCGAGCATCCTGAACAGCACCGACGACCACGGCCGATCCTTCACGGCCATCGCGAACTCCTTGCGGCTCGCGCGCGGCATGTTCTCCTCGAAGTCCTTCACGCACTGCTCGGCGATCAGGTCCAGGTCCGCCTGAATCGGCTCGATGACCGGCTTGAACTCGGGGAAGCTGTTGAGCAGTTCCTCGGTCTCGCCGGTCTGCCACAGCTCGATCGCGCGCCGCGGGGTTGCCTCACCCTTGAGGTGGTGCAGGATGACGTAGCGCGGCGACTTGATCTTGACGCGGTTGAACTCGGCATCGACGACGACGAACCCCTCTTGCTTGAGAGGGTCGAGCGCCTCGGCGGCGGACAGGCACTGGTCGATCGAAGCGATGCCGAATTCGTTCACGACTTCGAGCCCCGCGCTGTTGCCGGCGTTGTGAAGCGCGCTAGGAAGGAACTCCTCGCCCGACTCCAGCCACCTGGCACCATGCAGTACTAGGCGTGGCTTCTCGTGGCGGACGACGACACGGTTCGGCGAGTCGCACAGCTCGAGCATGTACGTGGCGCGCGCGTCCAGTTCGTCGGTGTCGATCTCCTGGTCGCTCATGACCTTCCAGAACGCCTCGCGAAAGGTACGAGCGTCACTTCCGAAGGAGCCACCGGCTGTCGGATGGCCGCTCGACGCGACCGACCAGATGCAGTCGCGCACGTGCAGGATCATCAGCGACCCATCGAGCTTCTCCTGCACACGCGCGGTCGCCCAGTCGATCGGGGTCGCGAGGTGCTCGCCGTGATTGAAGAACTTGTTGTACGGCCACGCCAGCACGCGCCGCTTCGCGCAGTCGACGACCATGCCACGGCACTGCTGCACCATCGGGTCGGCCATCGGCGACTCGAGCTGGTTGTACTTGAGCGAGGCGAGGTCGCCGTCGCGCACGACCGAGATGTGCAGGTCGTTCTCGAGGTGCTCGAGCCAATCGGCGCGGCTCGACATCAGACGCTGGACGAGGTTTTCCACTCAGGACTCCACGGTGAGAGAAAGTGCGACCCGCTCGTCACCGCACTCGCGCCCGGAGATGTGGGCGTGAGCACTCGACCGGAGCATCGGCTGAGAGGTGACGAGGCTCGACGGTGTACGCAGCGACGAGCGGGCCGCGGAATGGGACGGACGGATCGGTGCGCGAGCGTCCGGGATACGGACAGACTGTCCCGAGGACGCGCGCTGAACGAATGACGGGCGTTGTGCCATTGAAACCTCGTGGCTATCGGTGGCGACGAATGCCTCGAGCTACTGAGCTACCCGCGTGGCAGGGGGCACGGGAATCGGTGCGAGCCGCTTGGGCTGCTTCGGGGCCGGCAGACCGAGTGCGCGCGCGATCTGTGGCCATCGCTCCTCCGACGGCTGCCACGTTCCGGTCTCCCACGCGAGGATCGTCTGCCGAGAGACCGCAAGGGTCTTCGCCAGGTTTTGGCGTGAGATTCCACGCGCGAGACGCCACTTCATCAGCCGCTGACCATCAGTCATGACCACGAAGGTAAGGCACACTTGTCCGAGTAGTCAAGGGCGACTTGGCATCTGCTTGTGCTACCGAGGAAATCCGAGCATGCCGGACCCCAAGGACCAACCGCCACGCACGCCGTACCGCGTGACCAAGGAAGACAAGGCCTGGATCGCGCGACGGCTGGCAGATCGCAAGTGGACTCGCGCCGAGCTGGCACGCCGTGCAGGCATGACCCGGCAGAATCTCTACTTGCTCCTTAATGGAACCGCAATCTGGACGTACGAATGGCCTGCAATCGTGGCTGCGCTCGGCGGAACTCCGCCAAGTGGAATTGTCCCGCTGCTCGACGACAGGCTGCGCGAACTCATCCGTAGATGGCCTGAGTTATCCGAGGCGGACAAGGCTCTCGTCGAACAGATCGCGAGGCGCTTTGGTGCGAAGAAGCCTTGAGCGCGTGACACGCCTGTAGTACAGCCGTTTGATGGGCGCTTCGGTGCTGGACGTACCGGATGAGAGGCTTCTGATCGTGGTGCGGCTAATCCGGAACGACAACGAAGCGGTCGACCTAGTGCTGAAGGTCGTGGAGTTGCTCGCGGACCGTCGAAATGACGCAAGGGGGCGAGCGAAATCGACACGACGTCGCCAAGTCTGACTTGACACGGCAAGGGCGGCTTGTCATCATGTCGACATGCCCTTCTCGAACCCCCCTCGCCCTCTTCCCAACGGCACGATCGTCCGCGTTCTTGCCGACAACCACATCGCCGAACTCTGCTGGCACTCCGCCTCCGAGGCTCACATCATCCACGGTGACCGCGTCCTCGGTCGCGGCCCGTGGATCCTCCACCCGACGCAGATCGTCGAGGCTACCGCTTCCGAGCGCGCCGACTACTACGACCGCGTCTCGTCGCTCCTGACGCTCGAGGGCCGCCCCGAGCGCGTCATCGCGAGCGTGCGCGCCGCGGCGGACAAGGCGCGGATGGAGGTGTGCTCGTGAACGCCAAGCGACAGGAGCGCATCGACCGCCTCTACCTGGAGGTCAAGAACCTGGACCACTCGACGTACGAGCGGTGCGTCGAGTACGCCTCCGGTCTGGCGCTCAACCACGGCCTGAGTACGCGAGTCGCAGCCGAGATCGAGTTCGCGTTTATCGACTTCGCCCACTCGTTCCTCACCGGAGGTCGGCTGTGACCACCCAGCGTCTCCCCGTCGACTGGACGCCGACCCTGCCTGTCATCGACGTCGGTCAGCAACTCATGCCGTGGGCCCGCGACGAAGCGGCGAGCCGCGCGGTGACGCAGCGGATCAAGTTCCACGCAGACGAGGCGGCACGGGTCTGGATCGAGGCGATGCATGGAGGTCGGCCGTGAGCACCATCGTCGACCGCTACACACTGATCACCAACCTGCAGTTCGTCACGCTGCAGGGCGTTCGCACTCACACGCACGCGCTTCTGATTTCCCGGACCGAGAGCTTCTTCGAGCGCGGTACGCCGAAGTTCGAGCTTCGCGGGTTCGTGTCCAACGCGGCGATGCCATCCTTCGATGCAGTCATTCCGACCGACGAGTACCGGCTGGTGGACGCGGCGAGCCAGCACATGGTCATCGGCGGCGACGGCGAGATGCGACCCCTGTCGAGCGGGGCGATCATGGAGATCGAGGGCTTCGCCCCGGTCCAGCTGGTCAAGATGACCTACAAGCCGAACCTGCCGCTCGACGTGCAGCGCCTCCCGGACGGCACCGACATCTCGCGCGTGTGGACAAAGCTCGAGGAGAACGTCGCCCGCTACTGGCAGTCGCCGAACATGCCGGTGTGCCAGTACCTGCCCGCGGAGCACGTGCGTCGGACGCTCGGAGTCCGCCCATGACCGACGGCCACGCCGCCATCCTCCTGCTCGCCGTGCTGACCCTCGGCATCTGGGCGCTGATGGGCGGACGGAGGGAGCCGTGAGGGTCACCGCAGAAACGATCACGGACGAGCAGATCGCCGAAGTCAGGCGCGACGCGGCGTCTTGGCTCGACGACAACGGCTTTCGCGAGGGGACGAAATACGACGAGTACTCGCGACGGAGCCTGATTCTGTATCACGCGCGGGTCGCACTGGGCCTGCGCAGGGCTCGCAAGGGCGGGTCGAAGGCCAAGTCTCGCGCCCGATGCGCCGACACATGGAACGAGACCAACGGAGCCAAGCCGTGAAGCACCTCGCCAACGCCCTTCGCTACGTCGTAATCGTGTTCGCCGCCGGTGTCTACCAGCTGAGCCCGGTGTCGCTGGCTGATGCTCCGACGTCTGGCGCGATCTACCGGAAGGAGCGCAAGGAGCGCGTCGCGAAGATGAGGCGCGCGGCCACTGCGCTCGAGAAAACGCAGCGCAAGTCGATCGCGAAGACTGCCGCAGCCGCGCGCAAGGCCCTCGGGGACAAGATCGAAGCGATCGCCGCCCGTGTGCCAGTGGCGCTCGACACGCCAGAGCAGCGCGAGTTCGAGTTGAAGGTCGCCGGAATCATGGGCTCGCGCGCGCCGATGCCGCTCAAGCCCGAGCAGAAGTACCTCCATCGCACGCAGTACGTGCGGACGATGAACGAGCCAAAGTGAACATGACCGCCTCCTACGACCCTGCTTTCCACGAACTCGCGATCCACACCGCGATCACCGTCGATATGCGCCCCATGCCGCTCATCGACGTCGGACCCTGTCCCGACTCCTCCGAGTCCACGCTCGTCGGTCCGCCCGCGCCCGATCGCCTGCCCTATGTTCGCCCGGCCATCGCGCTGCCCGACCTCGACACCGCGACCGAGGACGACATCAGCGATCTCGCCGCGAACTGCGCGCTCGAGACCGATACCGGGCGCGACGATCTATGGGTCCTCGTCGGCTCACAGGACCACGTCCGGGCGATCTGCCAGCAACTCGGCGCGACCGAACTGGCGCTGACCGAACGCGACGAGCGGATCGCCAACCTGAGCGCCACGGTGGAGGCGCTGACCCGGCAACTCGCCGTGCAACAGTCCATCGGGGCGGAGTTCGAGCGCAAGTCACAGGGCTACGGACAGGCGCTGATCATGACCACGAACGAACTCTACGCCGAGCGCAACGAGGTGGTCGAGCTGCAGACCCTGTTCGCCACCGAGCGCGCCCGGTTGGAGCGCGAGGCCAACATGCACCACGAGACGATGAACCGCCTCATCAAGCAGACCGGTGAGGCGTGCAAGCTGACGCGCGCGCTTGAGACCACCGAGGCGCTCCGAGTCTCGGCGTTACAGGACGCCGAGCAACAGCGCGCCATCAACATCAACCTGAGCGAGGAGATCGTCACGACACGGCTGGCGATGGCGCAGCTCGCACAGACGCTGCACGACGTGCGGACGGGGAGGCGGTCGTGAGGACGATCAGGATCACCACGCTGCGCGGCAAGCACAGCCGGCCAGTGAAGGCGCACGTGTTCGGGACGTGGGCCGCGCACCCCGGTCACGTCGAGGAAGGCTGGACGGTAACCGACGTGAAGTCAGGCCTGGCCGCTGCCCACTGGCTCGACGAGCGAGACGCAATCGAGTCGGCGCGCCTGCTGGCGAGTAGCATCGAGGTCCCGAGAGTCTATGGGTGTCTCGATGATCTCGTCGCCGGCAACGGTCGGTATCCGAGAGGCGTCGACAAGCATGAGCTGCGCTTCATCATCGAAGCCGTCATTGCGGAGGCGATGTGCTCATGAAGCGACACAGCAAGCGCGTGCGCGAAGAGGCGGCGCTGATCTGCGCGATCGCGGCGAGCGGTGGTGTGGTCGGGTACGAGGAGCGATTCGGCCGACGCTCTTGCGTGTACTACACGATCTACGCTCGACTCGGCAGCGGTATGGCGCCGGGCTGTCTGGCGCTCGCGTGCAGGGTGTGCGCGACGCTTATCGGCACGATGCCCGGTGGATGGACTCGTGAGCTAGACGCCGAGTGCGAGGCAAGGATCCGGACCGGCTGGTCGCCTCCATGATTCCGCCGGTCCTCGTCGTGACCTCGTGAGGGCATCCGAGGGCCAAGTCCGACGAGGACCGGCACTTACTTCGAAGGGGAAGGGACTGACATGACCAAGCATCAACACGACTGGATCGGCGTATGCACCGCCGACGGCAAGCTACTGCGCATCGACTGCCGCCACTGCACCAGCAACCGCTCGTTCGGGCGCGCCGCGAAGGCCGACCGCGTCGAACTGCGCGCGGCGCGGCTCGCGGCTGACAGCTCGCTCAGCACGCCAGCCGAGGAGACCGGATACGTGAAGCACGCCGACAGCGGTGACCCGAAGTCCGCCGCCGAGTGGGCAGGGTGGTTGGAACGCGAGATCGCCATGCAGGCCGCCGCCGAGTGGGCCGGCTGGCTGGAGCGCGAGATCGCCATGCAGGACGCTCCGTCGAAGATCAACGAGGACGCGCTCATCGCCGCGATCGCTCACTGCCCGGACCGGGAACCAGCGCCCGACTGGAAGGAACGTGTCCTCGAGGAGTGCGACGCAATCGACGAGCAGACCCGTCACGACGTATCCGCTAGCGTGGCGAGGCATGCGGGATTGACCGAAGTCCCAGGAGAGCGCGAGCGCCTGTCGCCTACTCCGCGCTATGACATCGACGACCCTGACTCGGTCAACCCGATTAGCGGTCTGACGAACCGGCGCATCGACGAGATCGCGGACGACTATCTGCGCGAGTCAATGTGCGACGGCGACGATAGTGTTCTCGACTCGGTCGACCAGTCCGAGCCGGTGCCCGCGCCCGAGGCAACGCTACGAGACGTGGACACCGACGAGGAGCCGACGCACGTTGGCGACGTCGACGCGCGCTTCGACAGCACGGAGACCGAATGAACGACAAGATCGAGCAGCTGTTCACCGCTGAGCAGGCTCTACGTTCCGCCGCGTGCAAGTACGGAGCGGACAGGAACTCGGCGAACCTTGGGACCCTGCGCAGAGCGGCATGCGACTTCGCCGACACCGTCAGGGAGATCGAGGACGCGATGGAAGGCAAGGAGTCATGACCTGGCCAGTCGCCGAGGCGCTGACCTTCGCGCACTGCGTCCTGTCCGCGGGCTTCGACCCCAACCACGCAGGCACGATCCGTCTTGCACGCGCATTTATCGCGCTTCACGACGAGGTGGTGCGGCTGCGCATCGACGAGAACGACCGCTTGGTGCTGTTCGCGTTCGCGGCAGATCAGTCGGCGGACCGCGACTGGCCAGCCACGTCCGAGGCGATCGGGCGCGTGCTGGCGAAGTACGGACCGGTATTCGGGTGACGAGCCCACAACGACAACATAAGGAGACGACATGAAGCGCACTAGTCACAAGCGAATCACACTGCCTCGCGAGACCATCAGGATCATCGCCGGGCTCGATCTCGAGCTCGTCATCGGCGGTGGGCAGACCGACGTCGACACACGGCCCGAGCACTCCACGTGCTGGCCGCCGCCGTTGCGCGCTGACCAGCGCTGACAACCTTCACGCCGACCCGTCGCACCCGTCATCCGACGGTTCAACCTCCCCCCACAGCGACGGGTCGGCACTTTTCTGATGAGGCAACAATGACGATCGCAGTAGCAGTCGACCAGCAGCGCGACCTGTCGTGCCTCGGGGCGTCCGAGGCGGCAGGCGTTCTCAGTCTTGACAAGTACAACCCGCCGATGAAGATCTGGCGCAAGCATCGCGGCCTACCCGTGCGAGACGACGGGCCCGAGGAAGCAGCGTACTGGGGCACGGTGCTCGAGCCGGTCATCCGCGGCAAGTACGCCCACGACCGCAAGGTGCGCGTGTTCGTCCCGACCGGAAGCTACGTGATGGACGGGTGGCTCCGCTCCACGCCTGACGGGCTGGTCGAGGAGCTCGCCCGTACGCATCAGGTCGGCACCACCGAGTTCGATCCAGAGAAGGACGGTTACGCCCCAGTCATTCGCCAGCTGATAGCTGATGGCCTACTCGGCGGACTCCAAGTCAAGACGTGCTCGGCGTGGCTCGAGGACGACTGGCGCGATGGTCCGCCGGCCAAGTACGAGGTCCAGTGCCGCGTCGAGATGGCCGTGGCCGACCTGCCTTGGGTCGACATCGTGTGCCTGTGCGGCGGCCAGAAGCAGATCGGGCCGCTCCGCATCGAGCGCGACAAGGCCATCGAGGACCGCATTCTGACCTCGCTGCAGGAGTTCTGGGGCATGGTCAAGTTCGGCAAGGAGCCCACGGTCGACCACACGGACGCGTGGCGCATGCACGTGAGCGAGAAGATGGATCGCGTCAAGCCGCAGATCGTGGCCGCGGACTCCGAGATGACGATGGACATCGCGCAGTGGCGCGAAGCCCGCATTGCGCGCAAGCGGGCGACCAAGGAGGAGGAACTGCGCAAGAACTCGCTGCTGCTTCGCCTGAGCGCGGCCGGTGCCACGCGCATCGACTGCGGCGACCGCGCCGACAACATCACCGCATACAAGACGAAGAACACGTGGGCGTTGCGTACGCCGACGTCGTGGAAGGAAGACGCATGAGCACGACACAGCCACCGCGCGCCGGTTCGCGCCTGAACTACGACGCGAGCAGCAAGGCGATCCAGCAGGCGCCGCAGCAGACCACCGCGCTCGCCACCATCAACGAGCACAAGGCGTTCCTTGATGCGCGCGTCGGCGTGCTCCGCGAGTGGGCCAAGAACAGCGTGAAGCCCGAGGCGCTGCTCCGGTTCACATTGCGCGACATGGCCGACGAGCGCGGCGAGAAGCTTCGCCAGTGCACCAAGGAGTCGATCTACCTGGGTCTCATCGCGTGCGCAGTCACCGGTCTCGAGCCGGGAGCGCTCAAGGGCGAGGCGTACCTCGTGCCATACAAGAACAAGGGAGTGATGGAGGCGACCTTCCAGCGCGGGTACAAGGGCGTGATCAAGATGGCTCTGCGCTCGCGCGGTGTCCGCTCGATTCGATCCAATGTGGTCTACGAGGGCGACCTGTTCGAGGTCGACGAGGGCACCGCGAACTCGATCGTGCATCGCCCCAACTTCGGAAACCGCGGCAAGGAGATCATCGCGGCGTACGCGATCGCCAAGCTGGCCAACGGTGAGTCGGTGTTCGAGGTGATGGACCGCGCCGACCTGGACGCGGTCCGCAGCAAGGGCAGCGACAGCCCGGCGTGGCGCGACTGGCCCGATCAAATGATGCGCAAGGCACCGGTGCATCGCCTGGGCAAGTTCCTCCAGTTCGACGAGTCATGGCACCTCGCGGAGGCGCTGGACCACGCGCGCACTGCCGACGACCAACGCCGCATCATCGACGTCGAGACCGGCGGAGAAAGCCACAGGGCCGGCCTGTCGTCGCAGATCGCGGCGGAGATGGCGGCACAGGCACAGGCCGCCGGAGACCCCACGCCCGAGGAACGCGCCGAGATTGACCGCGCAGACCGCGAGGCAGCGAAGTGATCCGGCGCGTGACCACCGCGCGCCACCCGCTCGGCATGGTGCCGGGAGGACCTTTCGAGCAGGAGCGATGACGATGAGCGATCCGTATCGAACCCCACCGGAATGCGACCACGGCGTCGCGTTCGACCTCAACGCGGCCGAGAACGTACCGTGGTCCGAGGTCCGCAAGCGATGGCCACGGCTCGACGGTGAATGCCCGAAGGGCTGTGGCTACCGCGGAATCGCCTACGCGTCGATGGCTCACTGCGTTTGCGGAGACTGGTGATGACCCTCGCCTGGCGAATCGACGCGCAGACCCTCGCGGCTGGACTCGGCGCAAGTGACATGGCGCTGCCGATCTGGCTCGATGGGGCCCCGTTCTGCGCCACGACGTGCCCGCACCGCGCCCAGCTGGAGTGCCGGCTGACGAAGCTGCACGCCCCGCGGACCTGCGAGCCGGTCGTGAAGCAGATGGCGGCGCTTCTCAGTGCGGGGCCGCAGTGACGCCAGAAGCGCTCAGGCTTTGGCAGTGCCGTCGCGCACCCGAGTCGCGCTGGCGTCGTGCGGCGATCGCCACGATCGGCAACGTCATCAAGGCGCACCCGGAACTGCTGTCCGACGAAGGCGCGCTCCTGCAGGCCGTCGACGCCGCATACCCGTTCGGCTCGCGCGAGATGCTGCCGTACAAGATGTGGCTGCTTGAGCGCAAGATCTTCCGCGAGGCGTGCGCCGCTGCGACCGCCGGTCCAGAGGAGCACGAGGCTGTCCAGGTGGCGGGCGACATGGTCGAGTGGGGTCGCGTCGACGACGCCCGCAGGCTGCTGGCCGGGCAGGCGCCGAATCGCCACGGCCGCGCATGCCCAGCGTGCAAGGCGCGCGTTGGGCAGCCGTGCACCGGGTTCGGGACAGGGCTCAAGCTGCTCGTCCCTCACCTCGCGCGTGTCTGCGTCTACCGAGACCACGGTCCGCTGTTCCAAGGAGACCGCAAGTGACACCACTCCACCCGCACCAGATTG
>Ga0075425_100000147_pt1 | contig 60336 bp, 49 predicted proteins | sample SoiMethybrSBSTD4_FD_75300 | JGI IMG/M metagenome (GOLD analysis project Ga0075425, IMG submission 75300) | Bulk soil microbial communities from a Populus tree surrounding site in Tennessee, USA - Soil MetaG P. TD hybrid SBSTD4 | ecosystem: Environmental > Terrestrial > Soil > Tree plantation... | reverse complement strand
CGCTGGTCAGGCGCGACCGCGGCTGGATTCTCGAGATCGACGGCACCGGCGACCTGACGATGGAGCAGCTCGCAGCGACCGCACGCGCCGACATGTTCATCGAGACGTTCGGCCAGGAGCCCACCATCCGCCGCGCGTCGGCGCAGCCATGACAGCCCGCCCCGTCACGGTGCAAAACGGTGAAACGTTCGAAAAACGAACCGTAACAGCGGCGTAACGGCGACTTTTAGACAGGGTTATCCACAGATTCTGTGGAAAAGTGGCGCTCGCCGCTTGGCCAATCGACTGACGTGACTCGATGAGGCGCCGGGCGACATCACGGCGAGGGTCGCGAGCACGACCCTCGCCGCGGCGCGGTCGAGTAACCGTTAAGGCGTGAGCTGCGATTGCGTTTTCCGTTCCCAGCTGAACGGACCCCACGAGGTCGGCGTGGAGGCGTTCTGCCACGCCGCCCGCGGGTCGATGCTCAGTTTGAGCCACTCGAGCGGGAACGTCGAGCCGTGCACGACGATCCGATGGAAGTTTGGCACGTCGTAGAACGGATGCTGCAGCCAGGCGTCCTTCGTGCACGGATTCGTCTCCGTGTCGCAGGCCGAGTGCGGCTGCAGCGGATTATCCGACCGGTAAATATGCGAGTCGCCGTTGAAGTACAGCACCGGCTTCGCATATCTCGCCGCGTTGGAGGCGATCGCCGAGATGATCGGTTCGTAGTTCGTCTGGTGGGCCGGCGCGTCGGTGGTGTCCCACATGTCGGACTGGCCGATGATGACGACACTGTGCGCGTTGTCAGCCTCCGCCAGCCGGAACGCCGCGTTCAGCCAGCGAATGTCGGCGGCCGTGCGCGCCGCGCGCTCCGCGTCCTCGGCTGCCTGATTCTTCGCAGGGCCGTTCCAGGTGTCGGTATCGTTGTTCGAGCCGCCAGGGATGTTGAGCGTCACGAACAGCGTCTTCGATTGCTCCCACATGGCGTTTTCGACGAACTGTGCGTCCGTCGGAAACGCCGGATCGTGCGCGATCGCCTGAGACATCACCGGCATGGGATGCTGGCCCAGCGTCCAGCCGGGGCTTGGGAAAAACGTGCTACGCACGATACCCAGATGGATTAGCGGGTCGCCGTTAAAGTCGGGCCCGTTGCCGAACACATCCTTGCCATTCAACTGCTTCGTCTTCGTGCAGTCGCTCCACTCGTTATCCCCTGGCGTGTAGATCACCGGCTTCTGGAAGGCCTTCCACAGATTGCCGATAGCCTGGTCGTACGCAACTGTACACGCCTCACTGCCGGAGTGAATGTCGCCGACGTGCACAACCTCGTCGATGCTCGGGTCGGCGTTGATCGTGTTGATGAATGCCGGCGTCGCCCGGAATTCGGCGTCCACCAGATTCGGAAACGCCGGGTCGAGATACGGCGAATCGCCGTACACCGCGAGCGTCAGCAGGTTCGGATTCGTGCCTCCCGCCGCATGTGCGACACCGACCGCGAGCGCCACGGCGACCACGCCGAGCACGACAACGTGTTTCATCTGCCCTCCTGAGTCCGGTTATCTCACCTTAGGAAAATCGCGAGCATCCGTCGAAGCATCGGCGACGTGAGCGTCGTTTCGACGTGCTGCGACGGCACGTAAGTTGACACCACCCGTGTAACATCTGTGCGACGCCCGGAGTGATGCGCGACAAGACGGACTCGGATTGAGGCGCGACGCCGTGGACGCGCCTCATGCGCAGCGCAGCGTCCATGGCGTCAAGCACTCGCGACAGCGTTTAGTGGAGACCCTCGCCTGCTGTGACCGCGTCCCAGTACGCGGCGTCGTGCTGCGGCGTAATCATCGGCCCGGCCGCGTATCGCACACCGCGGCCGCCGATCGCCTGTGCCACGGTTGTTGTCGCCAGGACGGTAGACCCCTCAGCCGCGAAAGTCCATTTGCCCGACGCTTTCAGGTCGAAGACGTCGGCCATCGGCCGCTGAAACGCGGTGTTCAGGTTGATATGCTCGGTCCCGAGCCGATCCTCGATCGTGCGCAGCGCGTTGACCTGGCTGTACCGCGTGCTGACGATCGCACCTTGTTTCACATACGGTCCGACGACGTAGGCCGTACCGGTCGACGACACGATTCGCCACCGTGTCGATAACCGCCACTTGGTCGGCGTTGTCCTGCGCGACGTAGAGCCGCGATTGCGAGCCATCGAGCGTCATCCAGCGCAATCGGCGCCCCGGCGGTGAATGTGCCGCCGCTCTTCGTGTCGATGTACACCACACTCGTTGCCGCCGGGGGCATATAACGTGTTGCCGTCGGGAGCGAATACGAGCCCGACATGGGCGTTCGTCTGCTTGATTACCTGCGTCACCAGCGGCGCCGCTTTGTTCGCGCCTTCAACGTTGTAGATGAAGATGAACTGCGTCGAATTCGGCACGTCGACCGTGCCGTCGGGCTTGTAGAGCGAATTCCGGCCGGCGGTGAGGATCGCCAGCGTCGATCCATCGGTACTTAGCTGTGAACGAACGGCCTCGCCCGCGACGAAGTTTGGATACCGAGGCAGACCTCGGTTCAAGTACTGCTGGACCGCGTCTTCGATGACGGTCGGAGTAACGAACTGCCCCGTTGGCAGAACGAGTCCCGTTCGATCGCGTAAACGGCGCGGGCTCGTCAGGCGTCGTGAAACGCGCCGCCGGACACGCGGCGTTCGTCTTCAAGGTAGGTGTGATGTGACGTCGATTTGCAATTGGCGTCACCTACGAGTTACAGCCGTATGCGGTAATGCGTGCTGACAGGCAGGAGGGAATATGACAGACGAACACGATGGACCGCCGATGCCGTCTCTGCTGCAGCAGCGTCCTGAGGTGCCAGACGACATCGACGTCGACGCGAGCGTCCTCGCCGAGGACCCCGACGAGGCCCGTCGACAACGTGATGTCGCCGAGGATGAGGACTTCGAGAGGCTACGGTGACCGACGGCGCGTTCCTTGGTGCGCCGGACCCATTGCGGCGCCCAACAACCCCGTCCGATGCGTTCCCGACGCCCATTGAGATCGCCAGACGCGCTGCAGAATTGAAGGTCCTCGGCGTCGACGGGCCGAGCGCTGACGATTATTGGAAACGCGCCGAAGACGAGCTGCTCGACCGCGCGGCCCGTCGCGCGACGTGCCAGCGGCCGAACCGCTGAGCCGAGATTGATCAGCCGCAACTGTCGCTTATGGACGGCTGGAGCTCTTGCGGCTCCAATCGCCGGTATCGCGGCCGCTTTGCTGCAGCCAGCCGCCGTGCGTGCTCAGCCCGCCTTCACTCCGGCAGTGTTTCCGCTTGCGATCGTGCGGGCCCATTCAGTGACGCATGCGTGGTGCTCGCTGATCGCGCGACGCGATTCGCCGGACGTTACCGTCCTGTACTTCGCCTCTGCCGCACAGCTGTTTGCGCCCATGAATGGTGATGCGACGATCAGCTCGGTCACAATCGAGCGCGTCGAAGGCGGGATTGCCATCTCACCCGACAACGTGATCCTGCCGACCGGACTTGCGGTCGACATCAGTCTGCTGCGCGCCGTCGTCGCCTCCGAACGCGCGCAACCGCTCGCTGTCAGCTTCGATCCACTGCCGCCCGGCGCGTCGCTGACGATCGTCCCGGCTTCCGTCAGCGACCGCCTAGCGCCGGTCGCCGGCTGCGTCGGGGCCGCGGCGATTGCCGGCGGCCGGTCGTTCGGCGTGGTGACAGGCTGCCCGCTGGGCGCGCCGCCGATTGTTTCGCCTTATGCCGCCGCACGGATTTTTCTCGATCGCCACATACCACAGACGTTCGCAATCCGATCGACTTCACCGCGTACTCTGCGCTAGGCGAGCCATTTTGTTGCTGGTTATAACGCGTCGCCTTTGGCGCGATGCTGCGAGAGGTGTTCGCGAAGGCGCGACGCGAAGGCGTTGCGCACCGTCCGATCGTCGCCGCAACGAACTCCCAGAACGGGTCGAAGTCGTGGAAGGCGGCGCGCGCCGGATCGTAGCGGTGCGCGGCACAGTAGTGGACGTCCGCCGTCAGCCAGACGACGTTGCGCACGCGCTGGCGTTTCAGGAAGCTGAAGAAATGCGCATGCCGCCGAACGATCAGTTCCTTCGTGTGGAATGCGTTGGGTCGGCGCACGGGACATCAGCGTGACTCCAGGCGTGTTGCTGATCGCGACGTCTGCTCATTGATGGTTGGTGTCGAGCAGTTGCGCGCGATCACGGAAGCGTGTCGCCGCCTTCGAGCCATCTGAGCGCTGCGTCACGATCGCGATCGTGAGCTGATGGAGTGGCGTATGGCAGCGGTGATGGGCGCTCGGTGTTCGGCGGGAAGGATTCCGATCCTCGAGAAGATGTCATACGACACCTCGTCGGGATCCACTTCGCGCCGAACGCCGACCGCCCATACCGGTGTTCCGGCGTGGCGAACAGCGTGTTCAGAGTCGACGACCGGTGTTGCATTCGGGTGTCGTGCGCGCGACGAAGACGCAAACTCTTATGCGGTGCCGCGCGTCGCACGCTCTACCGTCCTCGAACGGCATCTGCATGGTCAACACGAACAGGGTCCTGGTTGTGCATTGCTCGACGTAACGAACGCGTGAACGAAACGGCGTCATCGCCGCGATCAGTTCGTCACGATCGGCGTCGGACCTCACGGTCGGCCGCCTCGCCCATCGGCACGATGTTACATGCGCGTTACCGCGAGCTCGGCGCGCTCGGCGCCGACTAAAGGTCGCGGTGGACGCGGTGCACCTGCGCGTCGAACCGCGTCACAGCAGATGAAACACTAGCGCGGCGCCGGCGATTAACGCGAGCACAACGAGCTCGATCCACGGCTGCCACCGGTCCACACGCGGCACGGGATGAAACATATGCCGGCCACCCTAACAGCAGTTGTCGTACCGTACAAGGCGAATCGACAGAGTGAACGCGGCTGGCGATGAAATTTACATGCGCGTCGTAGCGGCTGCGCTGAATGTTCACGCTGCACGATCCCACGATGAGCATGCGATCGGCGGCGCACCAGAGAGGAGTGCAGCCGTACAGCGGACGCCAGGCCGTCACCTGGTCCGCCAGCAGACCACACTCAGCCGACGAATTTACACCATCGTCGAAGCATTGATATGCGAAGGCCATACGACTCGTCGATCCTGTTTCACGAAGAGGAGACGCGATGGACTCGACGACAACGTATGCGGCTTGTGAACGAATTCGAGCGGAGTATCTCGAAATGCCCGCTCTGAAGCTGACGCTTGCGCAGGTGCGGCGTCTCTGCGGCTTAAGAACCGACGTCTGCGAGGCGGCCGTGCGTGTGCTCGTCACGAATGGATTCTTTCACCTGACGCCGAACGGCACGCTGCTCCGGCGAGGTCGCAATCTTGCGGCGTCGATCGGGAGCGTCGACGTGCCAGTAAATGCATAACGCAACCGCATGACGTAGGCACGACACCGTCGGAATTCGATCAGTGCCCACGCAGACGTTGAAGTTACGATGACGCCTCAATCGGCGTACACCGAACGATCTCGATTCTGACCCCCATCTCCGCGCTCCCGCGACGCCACTGCGCGATCGACGCACCGTCGCGGTGGACTTCGAACGCCGCCTCGTCTCGATACAGTTCGTAGATCAGCAGCCTGGTTTCGTCTCCGCGAGGCGACAGCACTTCGAACTGTAGGGTTCCGGTTTCGTCCTTCAGACACCGACTTCGATGGGCCATGAGCAGGCGTACGACCTCAGGCCGGCGCTCGGGAGCGACATGGACCGTCCCGACTATTGCGAGTTTCTCCATGAGCGAATCACACCACAACGCGACTGGCGGATCCATGCCTCAGATGCCCGGACGCAGAGGCGGAACTGCGGGTTTGATACGACGGCCCGCAGTTCTGACCGCCTCTACCGATCGTGATCGTCGCCGTGGAAGCGCTGCGGCACGTAGAACGGCAAATCCACGTCGTCGAATGCGAAGACGAAGAACTGGTTCGGGTTGTCCTGGCCGTTGAACGTGGCCAGGAAGTCGTTGTCGTTGCCGACGTAAATCGTGTGGTTAATGGCGCCGCCAATCATGACGTCCTGGCCGAACGTGATGCCTTCGAGCTTGGCCGGGATGTCGGTCGGCGCCAGATTCACCGGGTCGCTGCTGAGGACGGCGACGATGTCGAGGAAGAGCGTCTTCGGGACCGCTTTCGGCGCGATCGCCGCCTGACCGGTGAGGTCGCTCACGTCCTGCGCGAAGCGCAGATCGATCCGATACAGGCGCTTGAACACGGCCTTCGAGCCGGGCGCGTCCGCACGACCTTTACTGTCGCGCTCGTCGACGAGAAACTCGTGATCTTGATCGCGAGGATATCGCTGATCGTGGTCTTCGTGCTGGTGTCGAGCTGATAGGCGTACTCGTACGTGCGGCCGCTCTCGATGTCGATGGTGACGATCCGCGTGACGCCGCCTTTGACGTCGCCGCCGTCCTGGATCAGCGCGCTCTGCATCGCGCCGACAAGCGTCTTGCCACTCGGCGTGATCGCCAGACCCTCCATACCCTTGTTCGCGACGCGACCCGACCTGTTGCCGCTGATCTCCGTATCGCCGTGACTGCTCAGCACCGACACGAAGAACTTCGGTGGCAGCGTAAAGACGCGCGTCCGCTCGCCCGTCAACCGATCGAACTCGTACAAGTACGGTCCGTACTCGTCGGAGATATAAACGTGCCGGCGATCTCTTGAAACGCGGATGCTCTCCGGATCGAGGCGGGCATCGCGGGCGAACCCCGAGCTCCGGTTCGGATCGAAGTTGTCCGACCGGCCGGTGAAATAGTGCGTGTGATCGACAGCATTCAGTGCGGGCGCGCCGCTGTGCGCCCCGCCGCAGCCGGCGCCGTACGCGAGTGGCTCATGCGCGGATAGCAGCGTGGTGCCCGCGAGCATGGGCGTGAGCGTGAACGGCAGGATCGATCCGGGATCGCTCGGCGCCAGGCTCAGGTGCATCGTGTGAAAGCGGTTGATGAACGAGGTCGTGTCGTCGAGCGCGTTGTTGCAATCGTCGTAATCGTTCGCATTCGGTCCGCGGTCGGACAGCGCGAGGAAGTAATCGCCGCCCAGATGGGCGAGCCCCGATCCCAGTCCGCCCAGGCGGTTGCCAGGAAGCCCGCTCTCGAGCGGAGCCGCGGTTTGGGTCGCGAAGTCCTCGTACGAGCCACCAATGCTGCCGATCGCAATGATCGCTGGACCGTCCGGCGGCGGTGCTGCGTGGATGGTCGTGACAAGCAGCGTCGATGCGAGGGTCGTAGAAATTACAAACTGTTTATGGCGCACGCCAGCCTCCTTGAAGGCTCAAGAGGATGGCAGCGTCGAGAATCGGCTATGTAACGAGTCGGTTTCTACGCTGAAACATGTTGCGCGCCGGTCGGCGGCAGCGCGTCCCGCTGCGATCAGCGGCGCGTCGGCGTCCACCTGACGCCGACGGCGAACGTCGGCTTGTAGAATTCGCGCTGCACGACGTACTGCGGGCTGCCGTTGTAGAAGCCGAACACCTCGTTGGTCAGATTCAGGCCGTACACCACCACCGACAACGGCGCCGCGACGCGCACGCTTGCCTGCGCGTCGAGCTGGAGATGCGGATACAGATAGCTGTCGCCGCCAGGCCCGGTGATGCCGCCGGCGGTCAGGTCGCCCGGCGCCATCGGCGTGCCGTCGCTGTTCAGGTTCTGGTACTGGTACGCGAAGATGTTCGCGCCGTTGTAGCTGATGCCGGCGCGCAGCGACATCGCGCCGCGGTCATAGGTCGGGCTGATGTTCCACGTATTCGGCGCCTGCCGCAGCAGGGCCGGCGTGTCGGTGCGCAGCGGCACGCCGTGCGCCCGCGAAGTCGTGAAGCTGTAGTTCGCTGATACGCCGAGACCCTGCAGCGCGCCGGGAAGGAAACGCAGATGCTGCTGGTAGGCGACTTCGAAACCCTGCAGCGTTGCGCTGCCGGCGTTGCCGGGCTGCGCCACCAGGAAGCCGGCATACGGTCCGGTCGTCGGCCGTGTCTCGGTGGCGACGATCGGGTCGCTCAGGTACTTGTAGAAGTAGCCCGCCTGGATCAGGCCGAGTGGCGCGAGGTACTGCTCGAGCAGCACGTCGAAATTGTCGGCGTGCTCCGCCTTGAGCGCCGGGTTGCCGAGGCTGACGGTCGGCGGGTTCTGCGTGTCGTTGATCGGCCCGACGGCCTGCGCGAGATCCTGCGGATCCGGACGCGACAGCGCGCGGCTATAAACAACGCGCAGCGCGGTGTTCGGCGTCGCCGCGAACTTCACCGACGCGCTTGGCAGCACGTCGACGTAGTTGCCGCCGGCCTGGGAGTCCTGCAGGCCACTATTGGCGTTGAAGCTGAGCGTGTCGACATGCGTCGACTCGACCCGCACGCCGGCGATCAGCCGGGTTCGCGATGACAGGTCGATCGTGTTCATCGCGTAGCCGGCGCCGACGCGCTCGGTGAGATCGTAGTTCGCCGCGTTGGCCCCCGGTCCGCCGGTGACGGTGAACTGCTGCGGATGCGTCTGCACGTAGTTCTGCACGAGCGTGTAGTCGACGTTCTGCAGCGGCCACGGGTAGGACTTGTCGTAGTAGTTCGGATCGGTAAAACCGCCGGCGAACTGCGCGATCGGGACGATCACGTTTTTCGCGGCGGTGTAAGTGGTCCGGTACGAGTTGTCGTACTTGTGCGCGTCGCGGATCTTGCCGCCGAACTCGAGCAGCCCGAAGCGATCGCCGGCGTGATAGATGTGGCCGTACGCCGCCCCCGCCTGCACGTTCCGCTGCGCCGATTCGCCGACCGACGCCGGCGACCAGTTCGAAAGGCGGTAGTTGGCGATGTCCTGGACGTTGGTGGCGCCAGGCGCGTAGCACGAGGCGCTGAATTGCGGCACATACGGATCGCTCGTCGCCGCTGGATCGTACGCGCAGTTGGTGTCGGGGCCGTTCCATTTGAACTTCGACCCACCGTTGCCGCCCGATTGCAGCATGCGCGATCGCGCGAACGACAGGTCCCAGTTCAGCCAGTTATCGCCAATCGTGTGCCGTCCGCTGCCGACGATGTTGCCGACGCCGTAGTCCGGACGGCGCCAGTCGACGCTCGCCGCCGGCACGTCGCCGTCGTTCAGCGTGTAGACCCATTTCTGTCCCCAGTTGCGGAACGTCGAGTACAGGCCGCGCACCGACAGGCTGGTGCCGCTGTTGACGCGATAGTCGCTGCTGCCCGACACGCCCCAGCGCGTCCGGTAGTACATGTAGTCGCGCAGGTCCATGCCGTCGTAATGCGGGCTCGCGCTCGACACCGACGGCGACGGCTCGATGTCGTTGATGCCGCGTCCGTTCCAATCGTAGGTCCCGCCGATCAGCACGCCGAGCCGCTTGTCGGCGCCGAACCGCTGCCCTACCGTCGCGCCGGTCTGACTGACGCCGCGGCCGCCAATGATCGGCGTGTAGCCGCCGAGCAGCGACGCCATCATCACCGGCTGTTCGCCGGCCGTCTTGGTGCGGATGTTGACGCTGCCGCCGATGCCGTCGGCATCCATGTTCGCCTGCAGAGTCTTGTTGATCTCGATCGACTCGACGAGATCCGAGGCCAGCGTGTCCAGCTTGATCTGCCGCACGCCGCTTTCCGGCGACGGCACGTTGACGCCGTCGATCGTCAGGTTGCTCAAGCGCGGCTCGGTGCCGCGGATCTGCACGTACTTGCCTTCGCCTTCGTCGCGCTCGAGCGTGACGCTCGGCAGTCGGCCGAGCGCGTCGGCGACGTTGGCATTGGGCAGGCTGGTGATCACTTCCGCCGACAGGACCTGCACGATGTTATCGGCGCTGCGCTCGCGGTTGATCTGGCCGGCCTCGCCGTGCGCCCGCTCGCCGGTGACGAGGATGCTCTCGCTCTGGCCAGCGACGTCGAGCGTCGGATCGAGACGGATCGCGTGGCCGGCGGCCACGGTCACCGGCCGGGTGAACGACATGAAGCCAACGAAGCTGACGGTGACCATGTATTCGCCCGGCGCAAGGCCGGCGATCAGGTACTCGCCTTCGGCGTCGCTCACGGTGCGTGCGCCGCCCGGTGCGAGCGTCACCGTCGCGCCCTGCAGAACGCCTTTCGAGGAATCGGTGACCCGCCCCTGGATCGTGCCTTTCCCCGTCTGCGCGGCCGCGGTCGCGATCGACGCGGCAGTCATCAGCGCGACGATTGTCGCGATTCGCACATTCCTTGACATGCAGTGCCTCACTGTTTTCCCTGAATTGCGGCGGTAGACGTCCGTTTCGGCGTCCTGGTGACGACATCGAGTCAATCGCCTCGCCCGCTTCGTCCACCTGCGTCATCGTCAGGCGCGGGCCGTCGACGTCGAACACGCTCAGCGAGTGCCCGGTCGGTCAAGTCGGCGGCGCTTTTGAGCGTCTGGCAGGCGATCGCCACCGCCTCGTCACCGTCGATGAGCGAATGCAGGGAACGGCCATGAAGAGCGCGCGGCGCGGGCCATCGGACGGCGCCGGCGCGGCATACAGCTCTCGCCTGATCGGGCTGAGGGCGACCGCCGTGACGCCGCCGGCCGTCCGCAGAAAGTCGCGTCGGCGGAGCATGACGACACTCTCGGCTCGCGTGATGACCGTGACGTGTCGGCGCCGCGACGGCAGCGCAACGTTTTCGTATGAAAACCGAAAAAGGGGCGCGCGTGGCCCGTCCTTGGGTCGGGTTCAGGCGTTCGTAACGATCCAACCCGCGAGCATCAGGATCGCGACGATCGCCGCGCTGATGCCGAAGATCAGGACCGCGTGCGACCGAGGCGACCGTCTTTTCAATGATGTGTCGCGCAGGCCAGCAAGGCGCGGACCGGCAGGAAGCGCTCGGCCGTTCGCGACTCGGCGGTTTACTGATTCTTCGTGCTTGACGGGCGGACGGCCACTTCGAACGCATCCTTCATCGTGAAGTGCGGCGACGGCGCGGTCGGTTCGTCGAGCCGGAACATCTCGCCGTGAAGTCGGCCACCCGCGGCCGTCATCTTGATGTAGTGGAAGTTCGGGAAGTCGATTCCTTTGTAGAGATCCGCGGGCGTCCGATCGACGTCGTACGGCACTGCGCCGCCTCCGCCCGACACCACATACGTCACGTCGTCCTGCAGGAAGCGCTCGTAGTTGTGGATGTGGCCGGCGACGACCACGATTCTCACGCGGTGCGACGACGCTGCGGCCTGCAGATAGTCCGCAAGCGCGAGTTCGTTCGGGCGTGGATTGTGGTCGACTCGTAGTCGCGTCTGGATGTCGGCAACCGGCGGATGATGCAGGGCGACGATCAGGAAGTCGATCGCCGGCGAAAGCGTCTCGATCTCGTGCTCGAGCCACGTGCGCTGCTCGGCTCCGGCGACGAGCGGGCTCATCGTATCGAGCGCCACGATCCGCACGTGTGGCCCGGCGTCCGCGGCGTGCCAGCGCCGCCCGCGCAGCTCGGGAAACGCCGTCCACCAGTTCTCGAGGCATACCTGGGGCTCGCACTGCGAGAACTCGTGATTGCCGGTCGCGGGCACGACCGCAATCTTGAGGGAGCGCCACACCTCGGTCTCGCGGCGGAACTGCACGTAATCGTCCGGAACACCGCCGTGCCACGGAACATCACCGCTGATCACGATCGCGTCGGGCCGTTCGTCCGCCATGCGCGCGATCAGCACCTTACGCGCGATCGGATTCGTGGCCGTGACGTTGGCCGGATCGGTGAAGCGCGTGTCGCCGTACGCCAGAACGATGACCGGTTTTTCAGACTGCGCGACGCCGATGCGGATACCTGCGACCACAAACGAGCCGACGAAGACGATGGCGATCGACGACCGCAGCGCTCGAAACATGACGGCCTCCAGGGCCGATCCTCGTCGATTCGCGTAACGTTTGGATAACGCGGCTTCAAAAGGAGATCGGGTTGGTACAAGGCGGCTCGCCGAGAACGGGTCCCGCGGCACCGATCCGCGCAAGGCGCGTCAGCGGTGGGCCACATCCCACGCCACGCCCACGAGCAACCCGAATCGCGGGCTTGCGACGAAATGGCCGGCGACGCCGGCGACGTTCACGGACAGCCCGTGTCCGAGCGCGCGTGTGCCCCCGGCGAGCACCTGGAGCTGCTGGTGATCGAGCGCGGCCGCGTTCGAGGCCGCGGCCGTCATTTCCACGCCGAGGGTCCAGTCCGTGGTAACCGCGGTGACGATCGAGGCGCCACCGGTCGCGATGTGGCCGTGCACGGTCTCGATGCCGACGACGCCGGTCGACGTGTTCCCGGTGAACAGGTACCCGCCGTTGATTCGGAGCGTCACCCGCTCGCCGAGCGATTTCTGAACGACAAGATACATCCAAAGGTCGACGACGCCCGACCCGAGGCCGCTCGCCGAGTCGCCGGTTGGCGTCTCCACGTAGAACGCCGTACTCATCGCCGGCGCTGCCGCGCCGGGATGTTCTTCGTGGAAGTTGTATTTCACGCCGAAGTTCGTGTCGCCAATCCCGAACGGCGCGCGCGGAACCGTGCCGGGCTCGTTGACGATGGTGATCAGCGGTGCATCGACGTCGAGCTCCAGGCCGCCCCCGACGCCGACGTTCAGTCGCATGTTGATCGTGTTCTGCCGCTGATGCGGCCGCTGGCTGGGTTGCAGCCAGTCGTGCTCGTCGAACAACTCGACGTGGGCCGCGCCCGGTGCCGTGACTGCCGCATCATCGGTCGAGAACGGCTGTTGGGCGAAGCTCGCCGTCGCTGCCGAGAGCCACACTATGGCGAGCGCAGCCGTAAGACACGTTTTGCGTGCGTGCGTGCCCGTCAATCGGCACCCATTGTCCGGTGTGCTCCGCGGAAGATCTCTCTACGTTGCATCCAAAGACAGGACGAACTGTTTTCGGCAATGCTATGGCGCATGAAGCACGAGGGGCCGTTTCCACAACGCCATCGGCTTTCGCCAAATAGCGTCGGCTGGTGGGAACCAGACATCAACGATTGGCTGGCCAATCGCCGGCATTCGTGGAACTCCCAACGACGCAGAAGCATCGACGCTGAGGGCCGCAGCCAAGTCGAAACTTGGCTCCGGCCCGGGGTTTTCGATCATCGGGAGCCCACTTCCAGGCTGGTTTGCCATGCCGCGACGATGGACTCTCGCCACGCGACTCGGCGTTTTCCCAGCCTCACCGGTGTGTCGACGACGTGGTGGCGGCGATGATCCTTGCGGCGCGCCGACCGGGCTGAGCCGTATAGCGAGAAATCGATCAACACGTAACACACACGCGGCCCGGAGGCCGGTGTGTTTCGATCAATGTCTATCGAGAAAAAGGTGTGGTTGCGGGGGCGGGATTTGAACCCGCGACCTTTGGGTTATGAGCCCAACGAGCTACCGGACTGCTCCACCCCGCGTCACTGTGAGGAAACTCCAGTCTAGCACACAGAACTGCACACGGCAGCCAAAACTGGCGGCGCGGCGCCCACTCGAACCGTAACCGGACGCACCGAAATGGCACACGGCCGACCACCAGACGCAAAATTGGTCGGCGAAACCGCGAAAAAAAGCAGGCATGGGGCTTGCGAATGAGCGCGGCATGAACGTGATCGGCGAACTTGTTCTCGTCACTTCCAGCATCGCGGTCAGCCTGGGGCTGTCGCGGCTGGCGCTCAATGAGCTCTTTCGGTTGGTTCGGATTACACCCCGTCCGCCGCACGACGCCGCTCAGCGCTAGGTCGGCTCCGCCTCGTCGGCGACCGCTCCCCGCCGGCCGTTTCGGCCGCCGCCGGCGCCTTTCCCGTTTTACCGACCCGTGTTCCCAGAATTGCTCACCTCGCATCGAAACGTGACAACCAGCACGTCCCGATTGCCCGCCCGCGCCGGATCGAGTGGCGTCACCGCCGTCACCCCGTGCGCCACCCGCGCATCGTCGATCAGCGTCGCGTCGAACGGTTCGGTGAGCGTGAAGTCGCCCAGCGGCTTCCCCGCGAGGTCGTAGACGGTTGTAATCCCGCTGACAATGTTGTCGCGGTTGACCAGCATCACCAGGACGAAATCGACGCCGTCGCGGTGAACGCCTTCGGGCGTCGGCTGCCCCGGTACGTCGGCGCGCGCCTCGATGCGAAACTGATGGACCTCGACGCGCCAGCGGTGAGCGTTGGGCGCCAGTTCACCGAACGTGCGGCTGCAGAAGCGCACGATGGTCTGCAGCGTCGGTCCGGATCCGATCGCCGCCGCCATCGGCTCGAACCATCGCTCGATCCCGCCAAACAGCCGGTTGTACTCCTGCGCCTGGAGGTGCGGTTGATGCGGCTGGCGCTCGATGCGGCCGCGGCGGTCGGCTGAAAACACGGCAAATCTCCGCCGCCGGAAGCGCCGCCCCTCGGCGAGGTACGGATCGATCGGCAGATCGTCCCAGCTCCCCGCGAACGCGCGCCAGTCGGCCAGCGACCCGACCGACTCCAGCGCGGCGCGCATCGCGCGTGCGGCGACAAATTCGAAACCCGATTGCGATATGGACAACGCGCGCACCGTGACCTGATTACCCGGTTCTTGACTGCAAGCCTCAAGGCCTGCGCTACAGTGTGTACGACGGCGCGGCCGCGCCAGGCGATCCAATCGGCGGTTGGTCTGCCTCCGGCGTGCGATAGCATTAGGCCATGCCCTTGTTCATCGCGGCGATCCTCGCGCTCCTCGCTTCGTCAGCCGTCGCACAGCCGGTGGTCCGTACTGCCGACCCGGCGAAGCGCGGCCTGAAGGAGTCGGACTTTCCGCGCACTATCAAGGTCGCCGACAACGTCTACACTTACGAAGACTTTCACGCCGGTCCGGAGAAGTTCACGACCACCAACATGTTCGTCGTCACCGACGAGGGCGTCCTCGTCGCCGACGGCCAGGGCAGCCCTGAGGAAACCAAACGCCTCGTCGAGGCAATCGCCAAGGTGACGCCGAAGCCGATCAAGTACGTCGTCATCTGCTCCGACCACGGCGATCACACTGGCGGCAACATCGCCTTTCCGCCCGGCGTGAAGTACATCATTCATCCGCTGTCGAAGGCGGCGCTCGACCAAGAGACCGAGCGCGCGCAGGCGCCGAATCCGTCGGGCCGCGGCAGCGTGAAACGCTGGACGCTACCGATCGACGCCGAACTCGTGTTCGCGCAAAAGCCGTTGATGCTCGGCACTGAGCCGATCAACGTCGTCTTCCTCGGCCGCGCGCACACCGGCGGCGATCTGAGCGTGTACCTGCCGCGCCAGAAGATCCTCTTCCTGAGCGAGACGTTCCTGAATCGCGTCTTTCCGGCGATGCGGTCCGCTTTTCCGAGCGACTGGCTGAAGGCACTCGACAAGGCAGAGGCGATCAACGCCGATCTCTACATTCCCGGCCACGGCTTCACGGAATCGGGCCCGGTGTCGAAGGAAGAACTGCGCGCGTATCACAAGGCGCTCGCCGCGGTAATCGCCGAAGCGACGCGCCTGCACAAGGCCGGTGTTCCCGTCGAAGAGGCCGTGAAGCAGGCCAAGTGGGGCGAGTACGGATCGTGGACGCTCGCCTCCTCGCAGGGACCGATCGCTATCCGCCGCGTCTACGACGAACTCGACGGTAAGCTGAAATGACGGTCACCACGCTCCCGACCTACGAAGACGTCGAAGGCGCCGCGCGACAAATCGCCGGCGCCGCGCACCACACGCTGGTGGCCACCTCGCGGACCGTGAATCGCCGCACCGGCGCCGAGGTGTTCTTCAAGTGCGAGAACCTGCAGCGCGGCGGCGCCTTCAAGTTCCGCGGCGCCTTCAACGCGTTGTCGCGGCTGGCAGGCGAGCAACGGCGGCGCGGCGTCGTCACCTTCTCGTCGGGCAATCACGCGCAGGCGATCGCGCTCGCCGGACAGGTGCTCGACATCCCGCGCGTTATCGTGATGCCGTCGGACGCGCCGGCGGTGAAGAAGATCGCGACCGAAGGATACGGCGGCGAAATCGTCCTCTACGATCGCGACCGCGAGGACCGCGAAGCCATCGGCCGCCGCCTCGCGCAGGAGCGCGGCCTGACGCTCGTTCCGCCGTACGATCACCCGCACGTCATCGCCGGCCAGGGCACCGCGGCGCGCGAGTTGCTGAAGGAGACCGGCCCGCTGGATTTCCTCTTCGTCCCGTGCGGCGGCGGCGGGCTCCTGTCCGGATCGGCGCTCGCAGCCGGCGCGCTCGCGCCGTCGTGCAGAGTGATTGGCGTCGAACCGGCCGCCGGCGACGATGCCACACGGTCGTATCGGACCAAGCAGCTCCAGACCGTCCACAATCCGAAGACGATCGCCGACGGCGCGCGCACGCCGTCGCTCGGCTCCCTCACCTTTCCACTCGTCCTCGACCACGTCAGCGACATGACGACGGTAGACGACGCGGCGCTGCTACGCACGATGTTCTACTTGTGGGAACGGCTGAAGCTCGTCGTCGAGCCGACTGGCGCGCTCGGCGCGGCGGCGACGCTCGAAGGGACGACCCCGATTCGCGGCGCGCGCGTCGGCGTGATCCTGAGCGGCGGCAACGTCGATCTCAGCCAGGTCGCGCAGTGGCTTCCGCGCGCGTGAGATGGGCGTGGGTCGTCGCCGCCGCGTTCATCGTCGCGGCGGATCACGGTCCGGCTCACGCCGGACATTACCGAACGGCGCAGGAAGAACCGGGCTCGCCGCGGGCGCGCGCGCCACTCACGCTGCTGCAAATCAACGACGTCTACAGCACGGCGCCAATCGGCGGCGTCGGCGGGCTCGCGCGCGTGGCGACCATCAAGCGCCAGATCGCCGCCGACGGCCGCTCGCCGTTCCTCGTTCTCGCCGGCGATTTTCTTTCGCCGTCGGTCGCGTCGAGCGTGTTCCGCGGTGCGCAGATGATCGCCGCACTCAACGCCGCCGGTCTGGATCTCGCGACGCTCGGCAACCACGAGTTCGATTTCGGCGACGACGTGCTGATCGAGCGAATGAAGGAAGCGAAGTGGCAATGGGTAGTCGCGAACGTCATCGATACCCGCACCGGCCAACCGCTCGGCGACGCCGCACCCTACGTCGTCAAGACATTCGGCACGCTGAAGGTCGGCTTTCTCGGCCTGTGCCTGAACACGTCGGAGATCAGCAACGACAAGCTGACGCACACGCGGCTGCGCGATCCGCTCGAGGCGGCGGCGGAGTACGTGCCGCGGATGAAACGCGACGGCGCGACGGTGATCGTCGCGGTGACCCACCTCGCCTTCGCGACCGACCGCGCGCTCGTCGAGCGCCTGCCGGACGTCGACCTGGTCATCGGCGGCCACGAACACTACGTGATCACGTCGACGGTGAATCGCGCGCTGATTAGCAAGGCCGGCACCGACGCACGATGGGTGGCGCGAATCGACGTCAATCGCCGGCCCGAAGGGGCGCTCGAGCGCTTTTACCAGCTCCTCCCGGTGACGAGCGAGATCGCCGACGAACCGCAGACCGCCGCAGTCGTGGCCTCGTACGAGGAGCGCCTCGGCACGGAACTCGACGTGGTGGTCGGCTCGACTACCACACCGCTCGACGCGGTGAGCGTCCGGCTGCGATCGTCGGAACGCAACGTCGGGAATTACGTTGCCGACGCGGTGCGTGCCGACGCGGGCGCCGACGTCGCGATCATCAATTCCGGCAGCATTCGCGGCGACCGCGTCTACCCCGCCGGCCCGATCACGCGGCGGACGATCCTGTCGCTCCACCCGTTCGGCAACGTGATCTGCGCGGTGCGCGTGCCAGGCAGCGTCATCCTCGCCGCACTTCGCAACGGCGTTGCGCGGTTCCCGGCAGCAGCCGGCGCCTTTCCACAGGTATCCGGTCTCACCTTCACGATCGATCCGGCCGCGGCGCCGGACGCGCGCGTCGCCGACGTCCGGGTGAACGGCGAGCCGCTCGATCCCGGCAAGCGATACGTGGTGGCGATTCCCGATTACATCTTCAAAGGCGGCGACAACTACACGATGTTTCCCGGCGGCGAGGTGCTCATCACGCCCGAGGCGGGCAGTTTGATCGTGACCGCGATGGCGAAGTACCTCGCCGAGAAAAAAGAAATTTCGCCGGTCGTCGAAGGAAGAATCAAAGCGCGCTGACGATGCTGGGGGTTCGCTGTAGGGTGCTTAGCGGGCTTCGCTACGGCGTGCTGGGCCCCTTCGCTGCAGGGTGCTAGCGGCTTCGCTGCAGGGTGGCGGTTGCGGGCGCGGCTGACGTCGCTCTCGCGGTTCGCAACCGCGCCCAGTACAGACGTGACCCGAGCAGCAGCGCGACGACGACGCCGTAGGCGGCGGGGCGGCTGATGTCGGCCTTGACCAGCCACCAGTAGTGCACCACCACCAGGGCGCCGGTCGCGTACACCAGCTTGTGGAGGCGATTCCAGGCGCGGCCGCCGAGCCGGCGAATCATTCCGGCGGTCGACGTCAGCGTGAGCGGCAACATCGTCATCCACGCGGTAAATCCGATCGTGATGAACGGACGCTTGTAGATGTCCTCCCAAATCGCTGCCCCGAGGTGCCGCGCAGTCGACCACGCGAAATAGCCGTCGGGAAAATCGACCAGGCTCGCGAAGCGGTCGACGACGACGTAGGTGAGAAAGTGCAGCGTGCCGTAGAAGAATGCGAACAAGCCGGTCATGCGCCGGAACTTGATCGCCTGGTTCCAGCCGGTGACGCGGCGCAGCGGCGTGATGGCGAGCGTGATGCACACGAACCGCAGCGCCCAGATCCCGGTCTCGTTGGTGAGATCGCTGAGCGGGTTCGCGCTCAGATTGCCGGTCAGGATCGCCCACACGAGCCATCCCGCCGGCGCGAGCGACGCGACGAAGACGAGCGGCTTCAAGCCGAAACGAAACATGCGATCAGGGATGGGCACGATGTCGATCGCTCGGCTGAAGCCTTCGCGCTGGGTCCGTGATTAATAATTCTTCCGCAGATCCATCCCGTTGTACAGCGACGCGACCTGATCGCCGTAGCCGTTGAACATCAGCGTCTTGCGCATCAGGAACTCGCCGATGCGGCGTTCGGTGGCCTGGCTCCAGCGCGGATGATCGACCGTCGGGTTGACGTTCGCGTAGAACCCGTACTCGTTGGACGCCTGGTCCTGCCAGGTGTTGAGCGGCTGCTTCTCCACGAACTTGACGCGGACGATCGACTTGATGTGCTTGAAGCCGTACTTCCAGGGCACGGCGAGGCGCAGCGGCGCGCCGTCCTGGTTCGGCAGCACTTCGCCGTACAGCCCGACCACCAGAATCGTGAGCGGGTGCATCGCCTCGTCCATGCGCAGCCCTTCGACGTAGGGCCAGCGCAGCACCGACGACCGCAGCCCGGGCATCTGCTTGCCGTCGTTCAGCGTCTGGAACTCGATGTATTTCGCTTTCGCCGTCGGCTCGCACTTCTTGATGAAGTTGGCGAGCGGGAACCCGATCCACGGAATCACCATCGACCAGCGCTCGACGCAGCGGTGCCGGTAGACGCGCTCCTCGAGCGTCTCACCCTTGAGCACGTCCTCGAGGTTCATCGACCCCTTCTTCGCACACTCGCCGTCGACGGTCACCGTCCACGGTTCGGTCTTGAAGTTGCGGGCGAGCATCGACGGCGAGTCCTTGTCGATGCCGAATTCGTAATAGTTGTTGTAGGTCGTGATCTCTTCCCACTTGTTCTGCTTCTCGTCGGTGCTGAACGAGCTCTTCTTCACACCTTCGAGCTTGCGGCCGTGCGCGGCTGGCGTCGCGGCTTCGACCCACGCGTCGCCGAGCGCGAGGCCGGTCGCGACGGCGGCCGCGGTCCCGCTCGCGGCGCGGATGAACTCGCGGCGATTGAGATACAACTTCTGATTGGTGATGTCGGAGCTGCGAATGTCCGAGGCGTGTTTGATGAGCATAGGCTGACCTTTCGACGCCGGCGGCCCGGCGCGGGTTACACCTGGATGCTCACATTATACGAGCAGCGACGGCACGGCCACGAACCGATGCCGAGGACAAGGTGAAGGATCCGAAGGACTTCCGACGCCGACGCGCCTTCGTCACTCCGGGATGCGGACATGCGCCACAGCGGAAGTGACGAAGGCGATTCGCTATATGGCCTTCCGCACCGCGGCGGCGAGGCCGAACAGGACGGTGCCGATGGCAAACAGCTTGGCGGCATCAGGCATTTGATAGGCAGAGGACGCCGCCTCTGGACCGGCAGTTCTGATCGCGATCGGCGCCACGACGGCTGTCGCCGCCGCGGTTGAGGCGACCGACGCTGCCGTGGGGACGACCGCGGCGTAATGTGTGTGCGTAGTGGCGGCCGGCGTCGATTCAACCGACAGCGCATAACCCACGGGCACCACGAGTGCGGCGACGAGCGCCGAAAAGATCAAGACCCGATATCGTTTCCGCATTACCCGCTCTCTCGCCACCGCGACGCGACCTGGAATCGTTCGTTGCAGAGGCGTCAGGTCTACCGCGCCATTGCGCCAACGGCTTCTTCAAGCGATGTGCCATGGCCGCAAATGACGCTGTGCGTAGGCGCTGCGTGATTTCTTCGACGCCGCAATCGCGTCTCGCGCAGAAAGAGTTTGCTCAAAGTGACGACGTCGAATCGAGCGAAGCGCCGTGTGCTACGCTCAACCGATGCCGGACGTTCGTGACGACCCGAAGCTCAACCGCACGGCAGACCATTACTCGAGACTGCTTTCGCTCGCCGTCCACGAATTCCGCACTCCCGCCAGCGTCGTCAGCGGTTATCTCCGCATGCTGCAACGCGACAGCGATCCGATGCTCAGCGAACGTCAGCGGAAGATGGTGGACGAGGCAGGAAAATCGTGCGCCCGCATCATCGCGATCGTCGACGAGCTCAGTGAAATTGGAAAACTGGACGGCGGACTCATCACGCTGTCGAAGCAACCGCTCGACGTCTTCACGCTCGTGAAAGAAGTGGCCGAGCTTGTGCATGAAGCGAAGGATCGCGAGGTCCATTTGAAGCTACGCGGCGACGATCACGGCGCGCCGATCGCGGGCGACGTTCCGCGCCTGCGCAACGCATTCGACGCGATTTTCCGTGCGATCCTGCGCGAAAAGCCCGGACGGTCGACGGTCGTCGCCGATCGGCGCCTCGTCAATCGCGACGGCCGCACGTCCGCCGTCGTGATCGTCAGCGAGGAATCGACCGTACAAGAGGCGTACGATCGCGAGCCGGCATCGTTCTTCGAAAAACGCGGCGGCCTCGGGCTGGCGCTGCCATTGGCCGGCCGCGTGATCGAAGGCCACGGCGGGCGGCTCTTCTCGCCCAAGCCGCTGCTCGACGAAGACCCATTGACCCGCGGCTCGGCGATCATTTTTCTACCGATTACGGAGTGAAGCGTTGAAGAAGCCCTACGTCGCGATCGTCGACGACGATTCCGGGTTCGCGAATTACCTGCGGACCTTTCTTTCGCTGCGCGGATACGAAACCAGGTCCTACTCACGCGGCGACGAAATGCTGGCGTCCGTAAAACAGGGCGACCCGCCCGATATCGTCCTTCTCGACGTGATGATGCCGGGGATGAACGGTCTGGAGACGCTCCGCGCGCTCAAGTCGGCCAAGCCCGACCTGCAGGCGATCATGCTATCGGGCCGCGAGCACGCGTCGACGATCGTCGAGGCGGTGCGGCTCGGCGCCGCAGACTACGTCGTAAAGCCGGACGACCCGGAGGGCCTCGGCGAGATCGCGCTCGACGCGGCGATCAAGAACGCAATCGAGAAGACGCGGCTCGTCTCGGAGATCACCGAGTTGCGCCGCCAGCTCAGCGACGACCAGGATCGCGCGTTCCTCTTCTGGGGCGACAGCCCCGAGATGAAAACGATCGCGTCAGTGATCGAACAGGTGTCCGACAGCGACGTCACCGTCCTGATTCGCGGTGAGAGCGGCGTCGGTAAGGAACTGGTTGCGCGCGCGATTCATCAGCGGTCGCCGCGACGCGACCGCCCGTTCGTCAAAGTGAACTGCGCGGCACTTCCCGCCGAGTTGCTCGAGAGCGAGCTGTTCGGCCACGAGAAAGGCGCCTTTACCGGTGCCGCGACGACCCGGGTCGGCAAATTCGAGCAGGCCGACACCGGCACAATCTTTCTCGACGAGATCGGCGAGATGAAGGCCGCACTGCAAGCCAAGTTGCTGCATGTGCTGCAGGACGCGCAGTTCACCAAACTCGGCAGCAATAAGCCGATCAACGTCGACGTCCGCGTCGTCGCCGCAACCAACCGCGACCTCGAGGCGATGATGCAGCGCGGCGAATTTCGCGAAGATCTGTATTACCGCTTGAAGGTGATCGAGGTGACGGTGCCGCCGCTGCGCGAGCGGCGCGGCGAGATCCACCATCTCGCCGGGTTCTTCATGGATCGCTACGCGCGACGCTACAACCGCCAGGCGCGGCAGATCTCCGACGAGCTCTCGCAGCTGTTCCTCTCGTACGAGTGGCCGGGGAACATCCGCGAGCTGGAGAACATGATCAAGCGGATCGTGATCCTCCAGGACGAGTCGCTGGTCGTTCGCGAGATGACGCGCGCGCGCACGGTCGCGCCGGCGTACGCGGGAGTGGGCGTCGGCGCCGTCGCGGCAATGCGCACGCCGGTTGCGGCCCCACCGCAGGCCGGTGGTGACGATGCGGAGGAGGTCGCCGACGTGGACGACGACGACGCGCCTGCGGACGAGGTCGAAGCTCCGCCGCCGGCGGGTTCCCGTCTGGCCGATGTTGCCAAAGCGGCTTCGATCAAGGCCGAGCGCGCCATCATCGAAGAGACGCTCAACAGCGTCCACTGGAACCGCCGCCGAGCTGCTGAACAGCTCGGAGTCAGCTATAAAACGTTGCTCAACAAGATTAAAGAGTGTGGCATCAGCCGGAAGTAGTAGGTAATTTCCTTCCGCGCGTCTTCGCCGTGCCACCGTTGAAGACGCGTTCATTTCCCATTCTCGTCCTGTAAACCACCCAATTCGCCAATCGCGGGACAAGTTTTCCGCTGTGGCACCCGCATTGCTCGACAGAAGCGCGTGTCGAGCATGAATCTCAACGGTAAGCCACAGGTGATGGTCGTCGACGACGATCTGTCGATGTGCAATTTCCTGCGGACGTTTCTGACCGAGCGCGGCTATCAGGCGGTGACCCTGGGCAGCGCCGACGAAGCAGTCAAGCGCTTTCACGCAGAGCGTCCCGCGGCGGTGATTCTCGATGTGGTGATGCCGGGCGAGATGGACGGCCTTGCCGCGCTGGCTGCGTTCAAGAAGATCGATCGCGACGTGCCGGTGATCGTCCTCTCGGGGCAAGGCCGGACGACGACCGTCGTCCAGGCGATGAAGCTTGGCGCATCGGACTTCGTCAGCAAGCCGTTCGACGAAACCGATCTCGAGGTGCCGCTCACCAACGCGCTCCGCCAGCACCAACTGAGCCGCGAAGTGGCGTCGCTGCGCGAGCAGCTCCAGTCGCAATCGAAATACAAGATGCTGTTCGGCCACTCCGAGAAGATGGCCGAAGTCCAGGACCTGATCGAGCGCGTCGCCGATACCGACGTGACGGTCCTGGTTCGTGGCGAAAGCGGGACCGGGAAGGAGCTTGTCGCGCGCGCGCTGTATGCCTCCTCGCTGCGCCGTGACAAGCCGTTCGTGAAGGTGAACTGCGCCGCGCTGCCAACCGAGTTGCTCGAGTCGGAACTCTTCGGGTTCGAGCGCGGCGCGTTCACCGGCGCGATCCAGCACAAGCCGGGCAAGTTCGAGTTCGCCAACCACGGCACGATGTTCCTCGACGAGATCGGCGACATGAGCTTTCCGCTGCAGGCGAAGCTGCTGCAGGTTCTGCAGGACGGCGAGTTCTCCCGCCTTGGCGGCAAGCACGACGTGCACGTCGATGTCCGCGTGATTGCCGCGACGAACAAGGATCTCGAGCAGGCGGTTGCCGACGGCCAGTTCCGCGAGGACCTGTTCTTCCGGCTCAACGTCGTCTCCATCAACATGCCGCCGCTGCGCGAGCGCCGCGAGGAGATCCCGCTGCTCTGCGACTACTTCCTGAAGAAATACTCGGTTCAGTACAACAAGCCGTACACCGAGCTGTCGCACGACACGATGAGCCTGTTCATGGACTACGACTGGCCGGGCAACGTCCGCGAACTGGAGAACCTGATCAAGCGGACAGTGGTGCTCGCCACCGAAGCGCCGATCAAGAAAGAAATTTCCCACAGCATCGCGATGGCCGCGCACCGGATGATGCATCAGCCGGTCGCGCACCCGGCCGCGGTGGTCAGCCATCCGTCGGCGGTGCGCGCGCCGCAGGCACCGGTGATTCCTGCCGGCGCCGCCGCGGTCGGCGCCAGCGCCGGACCGATGACGCCCACCGAAATCGCCATCGCCGCCGCCGAAGCCGGCAACTACTCGCTCAAGGACATCTCCCGGACCGCCGCCCGCGAAGCCGAGCGCGAATTGATTTTCAAGATGCTGCAGCAGACCCGCTGGAATCGCAAAGAGACGGCGGAGATCCTCGGCATCAGCTACAAGGCGCTGCTCTACAAGATCAAAGAAAACGGCCTTGACAAGGCCTCATAACGACATGACCAGCAGTTCGTTTTACGAAGAGGGCTCCAAGCTCCTGACGCCCGGCGCCTTCGAGTTCGTCCTGGACTCGGAGCTCAAGCGCGCGGTCCGTTCCCAGAATTACCTGACGCTCGTCGTCGTCGAAGCGCGGCGCGAGTGGGAAGGGATGATGGTGACGGCCGACGACGGGACGGTCCAGGAAGTCGCGTCGCTGATCGGTCGTGAAGTCCGCGACACCGATCTGATCGGGCACACCGACAAGGGCACGCTGGCCCTCGTGCTCCTCGACGCCGACTTCGATCATTCGGCGCGCGTCATCGATCGGCTGGTGTCGCGCATCGAGAACTACGAGTTCCCGACGGCCCTGCGCATCGCGGTCGGCGCCGCCTGCTACCCGACGCATGCGGTGGACGCCGACTCGCTGAAGCGACAGGCGCTGTCGCGGCCGATTGTCAACTGGCGTGGTGGCCTCCGCGCGTCCGCCGATCAGAACTGAGGGAAGGCTATGAAACACATGACACTTGTCTCCTATCTCGCTGCCGGTCTGACCGCCGCCTTCTGCACGACGTCGATCGCGCAGGCCGTCGACAAGGATCCCGACAAGAAACCGGCCGCGCAGGCGCCGGCGCCGCTCGACGCCGAGTACCACATCGGCCCCGGCGACAAGCTGCGCGTCGAGGTCTACAAAGACCCGCAGCTGTCGCAGTCGGTGCAGGTGCGCCCCGACGGCAAGATCACGCTGCCGCTGCTCGGCGACATCGAGGCGACCGATCGCACGCCGCTCGAACTGCGCGACTCGATCGGCAAGGCGCTGAAGGAATACATCACCAACCCCACGGTGACGGTGATCGTCGTCGAGGCGCTGGCGTCGCGGGTCTACGTGATGGGCGAAGTGACGCACCCCGGCACGATGGATCTGCACGGCCCGACGACGATCCTCCAGGCACTGGCGATGGCCGGCGGCTTCAAGGAATTCGCCAACACCAAGGACGTCAAGGTGCTCCGGCCGAAGGGCGGCACCGGCGTCGAGACCATTCACTTCAACTACAAGGACGTACTCACTGGCGACGCGAAGCCGTTCTATCTCCGCCCCGGCGACACAATCGTCGTGCCCTGACGCGATGTGAGTGTGGCGTGGACAGATTTCGCTGAGACACTGAGATGAAACGCATTGCATCGATCGCCGTGGCGGCGCTGACGCTGATCGCGGCGGCGGCGTCCGCACAGGACGAGCGGCCCGTCGGCGGCGGCAGCGCGCCGCCGCCGTCGTACCGCGCCGGGTGGACGTTCACGCCGTCGTTCGGCTTCTCCGAGACCTACGACGACAACATCTCGCTGTTCGGCGTCGGCACCGCAGAGCAGCAGAACAACGATTTCGTCACGACGTATTTCCCGGAAGGTGAATTCCACTTCTCAGGGAAGCACACGACGTTCAGCTCCGGCTACAGCGGCAGCTTTCTCGACTTTCGCACCTACAGCACACTGAACCGCTGGGATCAGCGCGCGCATGCCGACTTGCGACGCCAGGAGACGGCGTCGCTGAAATGGAACGCGCTCGCCAATGTCATGGTCGTACCGACGACCGACCAGGTCGAACTCGGCGGCATCCCGTACCGCCGCACCGGCGCGCGTACGGGGAATGTCCGCGGCGGGCTCGAGTACTCGCTCAGCGCGACCGACGCGATCTCGGTGACCAACCAGTACCAGTCGGTGGAATTTGAACGGCAGCCGCTGGAGGTGAACCAGCTGCGCGGCGGCCACATGTTCGAATCGGTCGGCGCCTGGCGCCACAAGGTCGACCCGCGACTCGCGGTCGGCATCGATTATTCGTACCGCCTCGCGACCGTCGTCGGCGACCCGGAGACGTTCACGCTGCACGGCGCCCAGGGCGCATTCGACTACGACCTCTCGCCGTCGTGGACGATGAACGGCGGCGGCGGCATCGTCTACGTGCAGGCGACGGCGACGCTGCCGAGCCATGCCGGCCCGGCGTATCGGGTATCGGTCGAGCGGCACCGCGCCGGCCGCACGTTCCACGTCAGCTATGTGCGCTCCTACGTCCCATCCTTCGGCTTCGGCGGAACGATTTCGAACCAGTCGGCCAATGTCTCGTTCCACTCGCCGCTGTTCTCCGACCGGCGTTTTTATCTCGACATCGCCGGGGTGTTCCGCGACGACGAACCGCTGAGCAGCAACGACATCCAGTTGCCGCTGCGGTCGCTTCGCGCCTACACGAGCTTCGGTTTCGCGCCGCAGCCATGGATGCGGCTCGAGGGTTTCTACGTGCGCGTCCAGCAGACCAGCACGCGTGTGGGCGGCCAGATTTATCGCAACCGCATCGGATTCCAGATCGTGACTTCCAAGCCTATGAGGATTGAGTGATGGAGGAGCCCCGTTTCGATCCGCTCGACTATGTCTCCGTGTTCAACCGCCGCAAGTGGTGGTTCATCGTCCCCGTCGTCCTGTCGCTGATCATCGGCGGCCTGCTCGTGTGGCAGCTGCCGCGAACCTACCAGGCGACGACGACGGTGGCTGTCAGTTCGGCGCGCGTCGCGGCGAACGTCGTCGGCAACGTCGAGATCGATCGCCAGGAACGGATGCGGGCCGTGTCGCAGCAGCTGCTCAGCCGGTCGGTCCTCGAGCGGAGCGCGCGTCTGGAACACCTCGATCAGAACACGTCGATCGAAGCCGCCGTCTCGTGGCTGCGCGGCGGCATCGGCGTCTCGATGCCCGACTCGATCACGCCGGGCGCGAACGGCGGCGGTCCGCAGTCGCAGCTGTCGCCTGAGCAGAAGGCGAACCTCGACACCTACCAGATCTCCTTCGTCGCCGACGCGCCGGAGGATGCCCAGCGGATCGTCAATCGCGTGGCGCAGGTCTTCGTCGAGGAGAACAGCAAGACGCGCGAAATCCGCGCCCAGGACACGTCGCAGTTCATCGAAGGCCAGCTGCGCTCCAGCGAGACGCGGTTGACGGGGCTCGAAGCCCGCCTGCGCGAGATGAAGGAAACCTTCATGGGCCGGCTGCCGGAGCAGACCAACGCGAACCTGGCGATGGTGTCGGCGATGCAGCGCCAGCTCGAATCGAGCGCCACCGCGATGCGCGGCGAGCAGGATCGCCTGTCGATGATCGAGAAGCAGATCGACGCGATGCAGCAGAACGCCGAAGAAGCGGCCGCGGCGCTGAAGGGGACGCCGGGTGAGAGCGCCCAGAGCCGCGTCATGGCGCTGCGGCAGGAGCTGAGCACCGCGCAGCTCACCTACACTGAAAAGCACCCGGAAATCATCCGGCTGAAGGACGAGCTCGCGACGGCCGAGAAAGCGGCGGCGGCGGAGCGGGCGCGGCCGGCGTCAGACCGCATGGCGCTGCTCAACGCGAGCCCCGAGTACCGCCAGCTGATGAAGGATCGCGAGACCACCAAATTGCGCATCGCCGAGTTCCAGCGGCAGCAGACGGCGATCAACGCGCAGATCTCTCAGTACTCCGGCCGCGTCGAAGCGGCGCCGCGGGTCGAGCAGCAGATGGTTTCGCTGCAGCGTGAGTACGACCTCGAACGCGGGACCTACCAGGACCTGGCGCAGAAGAAACAGGCGGCGCTCATCAACGAAGAACTGCAGCGCAAGCAGGGCGGCGAACAGTTCGCGGTGCTCGTTCCCGCTGGCCTGCCGAGCGAACCGTTCAAGCCAAAGCCGATGCGCGTGATGCTGATGGCCATCGCGGCCGGCCTGGTGCTCGGCGGCGCCTTCGCGTTCGGACGCGAGTATCTGGACCGCTCGGTGCACGACGCGCGCGGTCTGCGTGACGAATTCGAGTTGCCGGTGCTGGCGGAGATTCCGCGCATCGAGCCGGTGATGGGCTGAACCCATGCGGAACGTGAAATGCGGAACGCGGCATGCAATTCATGAATGCAAGAATTCTGTAATGAGCGCCGTGGTCCGCACTCCGCATCCGTAATAGCAGAGGTCAATGAGATGAGCCGCATTCAGAACATTCTCGAAAAGGCCGAGCGCGACGGGGCTGCCCTTCGCACCAGCCGCATCGGCGTTCCGGCCGGCGTCCCAACGCCGGCCGCCGCAGCCACGGCGTCGCCGATGAGCGCCACGGTCCCGGTCACGATCGACATCCCGACGCCGCCGCTCGCGGAGGCGCCGGCGGTGATTGTCCCCGGCGGGCCGGCGACGCCGCACGCCACTGTCACGGTCCCGGTGCCATCCGGCGCGGCACACGGCAGCGACGCGATCATGCACTATACGGTGCGCCTCAACCCGCTGCTCGTCGCCGGCCTTGCGCCGAAGTCGCTCGCCGCCGAACAGTACCGGCAGCTGCGCACGCGGCTCGCGCACGCTGAAGGCGCGCAGAACCTGCGGACGGTCCTGGTGACCAGCCCGCAAAAAGGCGAGGGCAAGTCGATCACGTCGGCAAACCTCGCCCTGACGATGGCGCAGGAGATGCACCGCCGCGTTGTGATCGTCGAAGCCGATCTGCGCAAGCCGTCGCTGCGGCACCTGTTCGGACTTCCGGCCGGTCTGGGACTTTCGGAATATCTGTCCGGCGCCGCGGAACTGAACGACGTGATGCGCTTCCTGCCGGATCACAACCTCACGGTGATCGATGCCGGCGGCTCGCCGGCGAACCCGGCCGAACTCCTCGGTTCGACGGCAATGCGCCGCCTGCTCGATCAACTGCGCTCGCGATTCGATCGCGTGATCCTCGATACGCCGCCGGTGCTGCCGCTGGCCGACGTCGCTGTGCTGGCGCCGCTCGTTGACGGCGCGCTGATGGTCGTCCGCGCCGGCGTCACCCCGAAGCCCGCCATCGAGAACGCGCTCCGCGCCTTCGATTCCTCGCGCCTGCTCGGCGTCGTCCTCAACGAATCGGGGATGGAAGAGGACTATCGCTACGAGGCGACGCGGCACTGACGGTGATGGGGGCTGGGGGGCTCAGGGACTAGGGGACCAAGACAGCACCACCAATCCCCACGTCTAGTCCCCTCGTCCCCTAGTCCCCGGTCCCCGCAGGATCCCAGCCATGCAGGTTTTCAATCGCAACGTATCGGTCAGAGGGCTGACGGTCTTCGGCTTCGAGATCATCCTGATCTCGGGCTCGATGGCGCTGGCGGCGAACCTGCACGGCGCCTTCGCCACGCCCGATGCGCCGGTGGCGATGCTCTGGAAAATCGCGATCGTCACGGCGCTCTGTCAGCTGTGCTTCTACTACAACGATCTCTACGACCTCACCGTCGTCCAGTCGAATCGCGAGCTCGTCGTCCGGTTGCTGCAGGCGGCGGGCGCGGCGGCGATCGTCCTCGCCTTCGCCTGCATCATGTTCCCGTCGCTGATTCTCGATCCGGGAACCTTCGTCACGGCCCTCGGTGTGTTCGTCGTCGCGGTGCTCACCTGGCGGATCGCCTTCAACCATCTCGCCCGCGATCCGCATCTCGAGGAACGCGTGCTGATTGTCGGCACGGGCAAGACGGCGCGCGTGCTCGCCCAGCAGATCGGCACGCAGCAGGACTTCGCGTATCGCCTGGTTGGCTTCGTCGCCGACGACGGCAACGGCCCGGTCTACGTGCGGCAGCACGACATCCTCGGCGCGGCGGGCGACATCGATCGGATTCTCGGCACGCGCCACGTCGATCGGATCGTCGTCGGCCTGTCGGACCGGCGCGGCCGGCTGCCGATCCAGGCGCTGCTGCGCGCCAAGATGTCCGGCGTGCGCGTCGAGGACGCGACGACGACCTACGAGCGGCTGACCGGGAAGATCCTGATCGACGACCTGAAACCGAGCTGGCTGATCTTCTCCGACGGCTTCCGCGCCTCGCGGCTGACGCGGTTCGTGAAGCGGATGCTGGATCTCTCCTTCTCGATCATCCTGGCGCTGTGCACCGCGCCACTGATGGTGCTGACGGCTATCGGGATCAAGCTCGACTCGGCCGGTCCGGCGCTGTACAGCCAGGAGCGCGTCGGTGAAAACGGCCGCGTCTTCAAGATCTACAAGTTCCGCTCGATGCGCACCGACGCCGAGCAGGCCGGCAAGCCGGTCTGGGCACGCGACAAGGACGATCGCATCACGCGCGTCGGCCGCTTCATCCGCAAGACCCGGCTCGACGAGCTGCCGCAGTTGTGGAACGTGATGCGCGGCGACATGAGCTTCGTCGGCCCGCGCCCGGAGCGTCCGTTCTTCGTCGAGCAGCTGGCGCGCGAGATCCCGTTCTATCTGCAGCGCCACGCCGTCAAGCCAGGCCTCACCGGTTGGGCGCAGGTCAAGTATCAGTACGGCTCTTCCATCGAGGATGCGATGGAAAAGCTGCGCTACGACCTCTATTACATCAAGCACCTCTCGGTCTTCTTCGACCTGACGATTGTTCTCGACACGGTGAAGGTGATCCTCTTCGGAAAGGGCGCGAAGTGACACGCGGCGACGATCAGGCGGACGACATCTGGGGCAGCGACGAGCGGCAGCTCGTGCGCGTGGTGCGCAACGTGTCCACGCGCTACATGGCGATTGCGCTCGACGCGCTGATCGGGCTCGTGCTGCTGCCCTTCAACGTGCATCACCTCGGGCAGGCGGCCTACGGCCTGTGGATGCTGACCGCGTCGATGACCACCTACTTCTCGGTCCTCGACCTCGGGTTCGGCGGCTCGATCGTCAAGTTCGTCGCCTACTATCGCGCCAAGCGCGACGCGCGCGGTCTGAACGAGATCGCCAGCACGTTGATCGTGATCTTCGGCGTCGTCGGCGTGGTCGCGTACGGCGTGTTCCTGCTGGTCGCCTTCAACATCGGACGTGTCTTCAACATCACGCCGGAGCAGGCCGACACGGGACGTCAGTTGATGCTGGTGATTGGCGTCTACGTCTCGCTCGGGTTTCCGTTCAGCATCTTCGGCGGGATCATCAACGGCTTTCAGCGTTACGACCTGAACAACCTGGTCGGCGTGTGCAGCAGTGTGATCGTCGCCGTCCTCAACGTCGTCATGCTGCTTTCCGGCGCGTCGCTCGTGCAGCTGGTGATGGCGACGACGAGCGTGCGGATCCTGACCTACTTCATCTACCGGCTCAATGCCTACCACGTGTTCCCGGCGCTGACGGTGCGCCCGTCGCTGTTCCTGTGGTCGCGCGTCCGCGAGTTGACCTCGTTCAGCGTCTACGTGGCGATCATCGACTGGGCCAACAAGCTGAATTACTCGATCGACGCGATCATCATCGGCGCATATCTCTCGGCGTCGGCAGTGGCGTTGTGGACCGTGCCGCAGCGGCTCGCCGAGATGCTGCAGCGACTCACCAATCAGTTCAACGGCGTGCTCTTCCCGGTGGTCGTCGACAGCGACGCCGGGCAGAAGCCGGAACGCCTGCGCGCGCTGTTCGTGCAGGGGACGCGGCTCTCGCTGGTCAGCGTGATGCCGCTGGCTGGCGCGATGGTGCTGTTGATGGACCCGCTGGTACACGCGTGGATCGGTCCGAAGTTCGCCGAGAGCGTCGTCGTCGCGCAGGTTCTGATCTGCGTCGTCGCCATCCGCGTCGGCAGCGCCACCGCGACGACGGTGCTCAAAGGCGCCGGGCAGCATCGGCTGCTCGCGTTCGCGAATGCCGGCGCGGCGCTCGCGAATGTCGCGCTGAGCCTGCTATGGGTGCGCCGCTACGGCCTGATCGGCCAGGCGTTCGGCACGCTGCTGCCGGTGGCGCTCACCTCGATAGCGATTCTCTGGCCGGCGGCGTGCCGCCGTGTCGGGATCGGCGTCGGCGCAGCATTCCGCTACGCGGTCTGGCCGACCCTCTGGCCGCTGGCCGCGATGGCGATCGTGTTGATTCCTTTACGCGATGCGCTGCCGGTGCGGTTGTACGCCGTCGCAATCGCCGGCGCGGCCGGCGCGCTCACCTACGCAACGGCGTTTCTGGCATTGGCTGTGAAGCGGGATGAGCGGCAGCTCTACGTTGCCAAGGTCACCGAGCTGTTACGGGCGCGTCGACGCATCCCGGCGGCGGCTTGATGCGGTGATTGGGATTAGGGATTGGGGACTGGGGTGATCGGGGAACGGGGTCTAGCCAATCCCCGGCTCCGTCGGAGGCTGAATGAGGGGAATTATTCTCGCGGCGGGCAAAGGATCGCGCCTCAACGGCACGATCGGCGACAAGCCGAAGTGCCTGCTGCGTGTCGGCGGCAGAACGCTCGTCGAACGGCAAATCGAGACGCTGCGATCAGTCGGCATTGACGACATCGTCATGGTCGTCGGCTGCCAGGCGGACCAGGTCCGGCGGACGTGTGGGGCGCGAATTACCTATGTCGAGAACGCGAAGTTCGCCCAGACCAACAGTCTCTACTCACTGTGGATGGCACGACCTCTGCTATATGACGGTTTTGTTGTCATGAACTGTGACGTGCTCTTCCATCCGCAGATGCTGAACGATCTGGTCACCTCGCGCCACGAAGACGCGTTGCTCATCGCCTACCAGGACAATGACGCCGATCCGTTCGGCGACGAGGAGATGAAGATTCGCGTCCGTCGCGGCCGCGTCGCCGACATCTCGAAGACGATGGCCGCCGACGATGCCGACGGGGAGAACGTCGGGGTGGTGAAGTTCGGCCGCGACGGCGCTCGCCTGCTCGCCGGCCTGCTCGAACAGCGGGTCGCCGCCGGCGGCCTGAAGGACTGGGCGCCGCGCGCCTTCTGCGATTTCGCGCGCATCCGCCCGCTGCACGCGGTCGGCACGCGCGGCTATCCCTGGACCGAGATTGATTTCCCGGAGGATTACGAGCGCGCCGTGCGCGACATCCTGCCGGCGATCGAAGGCGATCACGTGGCCCTCGCCAACGATCTGCGGCCGTCGACGACGACGGTCATCGAACAACCTGACGCGACCATCGTGGTTCGCGCCGTCCGGCTGCGGCCGGACGCCGACACGATGCCGCTGTCGCCGGCGTCGGGAGAGTAACGGAGCAGCCAGATGTACGAACGCTTCTATCGGCTTCGCGAGCGGCCGTTCGCGCTGACCCCCGACCCGGACTATCTCTATCCGAGCCGCGTCCACAAGGAGGCGCTCAGCTACCTGCGCTACGGCATCGAGAGCCATGCCGGCTTTGTCGTCATCACCGGCGCGATCGGCTCCGGCAAGACGACGCTACTGCAGACGATGCTGCGCGGCCTTGACGGGCAGACGACGGTCGCGCGGGTGATGAACACGCTGCTCGATCCGCGCGAGCTGCTCGAGTCGGCGATGATCGATGTCGGTCTCGATCCGGCGGGCAAGTCGAAGCCGGCGATGTTGAAGGCGTTCGGCGAATTCCTCGTCAACGAGCGATCGGCCGGCCGGCTGGTGCTGCTGGTGATCGACGAAGCCCAGAACCTGACGCTGCCGGCGCTCGAAGAGATTCGCATGCTGTCGAATCTCGAAACCGAGAAGTCGAAGCTGTTGCAGATCATCCTGATCGGCCAGCCCGATTTGCGCGACAAGCTGGATCGGCCCGAGCTCGAACAGCTGCGCCAGCGGATCACGGTGAGCTATCACCTCGAACCGCTCGACGCCGACGAGACGGCGCATTACATCAACCACCGCCTGGCGCGCGCGGCGATCGGCGCGCCGCTCGAGTTCCCGGGCGACGTCACCGAGGCAATCCACGGACGCAGCGGCGGCGTGCCGCGGTTGATCAACGTGATCGCCGACGCGACGCTGGTGTTCGGCTATGGCGAAGAGCGGTCGGTGATCGACGCCGAGCTGGTACGCGAGGTCATCGCCGATCTCGACGCGACCGGCGTGCTCGGCCCGCGATCGAATCCGAACCGCCACGAGTCGGTCGTCCCGGTGATCGCCGGCGACCCGATGCGCGCCAGGGCAGACGTCGCCGCGGTCGGCGTGGGCGGGGCGGGAGACATTGCCGCGGCGGCGAACGCGGCGTTCGCGCGGACGCTCGAAGAGGAAAAGCTCGCGCGCGAGCTTGCCGAGCGCGAGAAGTCATTGCGTCAACGCGAGCAGGAGATGGCGAGCCGCGAGAAGGAACTCGCCGAGCAGCGCCGTGTCCTCGCCGAGCAGTACCGGCTGCTCCGCACGCAGGCGCAGCAGACGGCGCAGGCCGCCGCGCACACCGCCGCACCGGCGTGGCCGCCGGCCAGCGCCGCGGCGACCGCGCCGGCGCGGCCGCGCGTGCAGGCGCCGAATTTCGCGGTCTACCAATCGCGTCGGCCGCGGCCGAGCTTCTGGCGCCGCTTCAAGAACACCTTGCTCGGCACCGAACCAGTCCTGGAGGATTCGCTGTGAGTGATGAGTATTACCAGACGCTGCGCGGCAAGCTCGATGCGCGTGCGGCCCGCGTCGGGGTGATCGGCCTCGGTTACGTCGGGCTGCCGCTTGCCGTGGAGTTTGCGCGCGCCGGCTTCGTGACTACCGGCATCGATCTCGACGCCCGCAAGATCGACGCGGTCAACCAGGGCACGTCGTACATCCCCGACGTCCCGACCACCGAAGTGGCGCGCCTCGTCGCCGACCGGAAGCTGCGCGCGACCAGCGATTTCAGCTGCGTCGCCGAGCTCGACACGATCAACATCTGCGTACCGACGCCGCTGCGCAAGACCAAAGACCCCGACATGTCCTATATCGTGTCGGCGGTCGAGCAGATCGCGAAATACTTGCACCGCGGCATGCTCATCGTCCTCGAGTCGACGACCTATCCGGGGACCACCGAGGAGCTCGTGCAACCGATGCTCGAGGCCGGCGGCCTCAAGGCCGGCGTCGATTTCTTCCTCGCCTTCTCGCCCGAGCGCGTCGATCCAGGCAACCCGACGTTCAACACGCACAACGTGCCGAAGGTGGTCGGCGGCCTCGGCCGCGAATCGACCGATCTCGCCGGCGCGCTCTACGGCGCCGCGATCGAAACGATCGTCCCGGTCAGCTCGCCGCAGGCCGCCGAGATGGTCAAGCTGCTCGAAAACACCTTCCGGATGGTCAACATCGGCCTGGTCAACGAAATCGCGCTGATGTGCGACCGGCTCGGCATCGACGTCTGGGAAGTGGTCAAGGCGGCGGCGACCAAGCCGTTCGGCTTCATGCCGTTCTATCCGGGGCCCGGCCTCGGCGGCCACTGCATCCCGATCGATCCGTTCTACCTGTCGTGGAAAGCGAAGCAGAACGGCTTCGACCCGCGCTTCATCGAGCTCGCCGGCCAGATCAACGGTGCGATGCCGCACTTTGTCGTCGACAAGATCGGCGACGCGCTGAACCGGCACCAGAAGTCGATCAACGGATCGACGATCCTGATTCTCGGCATCGCCTACAAGCGCGACATCGACGACATGCGCGAGTCGCCGTCGCTCGACGTGATGGCGCTGCTCCACCAGAAAGGCGCGAAGATCCGCTATGCCGATCCGTATGTGCCGACCCTGGCGGCGCGGGCGTGGCACGGCGGCTTCGACATGCAGACCGAGCCGTTGACGCCGCAGGCGATCGCCGACGCCGACTGCGTCGCCATCCTCACCGAGCACCGCACCGTGGACTACGCCATGGTGCTCAACTCGGCGAAGCTCATCGTCGATACCCGCAACGCGATCGCCGGATCGCATGCGCACGTGCTGAAGCTCGGCGCGCCGGCGCCGGTGCTGCCGGTCGAAATCCCCGGCTGCGAGAAAGCGATGGCGTGATTCGCGATGGTCTGGGTGTTCTGGCTGTCGGTCGCGGCTGTTCTCTACGTGTATGCGGGATACCCGATCCTGCTGCGCGTCTGGGCCGGGCTGCGACGCAGCCAACGCGGTATGCGGGAGGCGCATTCCGCATTGCCGCGCGTCAGCATCGTCGTCGCCGCGCGCAATGAGGCGGCCCGGCTGCCCGCTCGCATCGACAACCTCCTGAGCCTCGACTACCCCGCCGATCGCCGCCAGATCGTCGTCGTCTCCGACGGATCTACTGACGATACGCTGCCGGTGCTGGAGAAGTACCGCGACGTTGTCGACGTGGTCGCGATGCCGGCCGGCGGCAAGGCACTGGCACTGAACGCCGGCGTCGCAGCCGCGCGTCACGAGATCCTCGTCTACGCCGACGCGCGCCAGGTGTTCGCGTCCGACGCGCTCCGCGAGCTGGTGGCTCCGTTCGCCGACCCGCAGGTCGGCGCGGTCACCGGCGAATTGCGGCTCGACGCCGAATCGCCGTGCCGCCGCAGCGGCCGCGACCGGCGGTCGGCGGAGCGCCGCGCCGGTATTCGCGCCCATGTCGTCGAGCGCCGCGGCGACGACCGCCGCCGCACGATCCGGTCGACGATCGCCGACGGCATCGGTCTCTACTGGAAATACGAAAAAGATCTGCGGCGCCTCGAGAGCGCGATCGGATCGACGCTGGGCGCCACCGGGGCGATCTACGCGATGCGGCGATCGCTGTTCCAGCCGCTTCCGGCCGACACGATTCTCGACGATGTGCTGACGCCGATGCGCGTGGTGCTGGCCGGCTTCCGCGTGGTCTTCACCGACCGCGCCCGCGCCTATGATCGCGCCGCCGTCGACGCCGACGCCGAGGCGCGCCGCAAGATTCGCACGCTCGCCGGCAACTACCAGATCCTCGCGCTCGAGCCGCGCCTGCTCGTGCCGGCGATCAACCCCGTCTGGCTGCAGTACGTCTCGCACAAGATCGGCCGGCTGCTGGTGCCCTACGCCGTGTTGGCGATCTTCGTCGCCAGCATCGTGCTGTCGGGCGCGCACCTGTTCTATGGCCTTGCGCTGGCCGCGCAGGTGGCGTTCTACCTGCTCGCCGGGATCGGGGCGGTGCTCGAATTCACCGCCCGGCGCCGCGAGGATCGCGCGACGGCGCAGTCGGCGATGCTGCCGGTCGCGCACGTGGCGAGGGAGATCGCGTGATGAAGTACCTATCCCAGGCGGCGCGCGTCGCTTTCACGTTCGTGATGATGAACTACGCGGCGGTGGCCGGCCTGTTCGCGGCGGCACGGGGCCGCAGGGTGTGGAGATAACCCGATGGAACGCCTGACCTTCAACATCGGCGCCTCGCGGGGGGGCCCGCTGGTGGTTGCCGGCCGCGACGCGCGCGTCCGCATGAAGCCGACGCCGCTGGCGCGCGCCAAGGCGCACGTCGCGGTGGTTCGCGAGAAGTACGACTGGGACTATCTCTGGATGCTGGCGTTCACGGCGATCCTGTTTTTTCGTCCACAGGATCAGATTCCCGGCCTCGAAGTGCTGCACCTCGCCGAGCTCACCGCGATTGCCGGCCTCGCGGCCATGGCCGTGCGCCGCCTGTCGACCGGGCAGACGATCGCCAAGGTGAACGGTGAAGTGGTCGGCGTGATCGCCCTCGGCGGCGTGATCCTCCTCACCACACCCTTCTCGATCTGGCCCGGCGGCTCGACGCACGTGTTCAGCGACATCTACGTGAAGATCATCCTGATCTTCGCGCTGATGATCAGCACGATCACCTCGCCGCGCCGCGTGCGGCAGATGACCTGGATCATGATCGTCGCCTCAGCCTACATCGCCTTCCGCGGCTGCATCGACTATGCGCGCGGCGTGAACCTCGTCGAAGGCAACCGGCTGCGCGGATCGGTCGGCGGGATGTTCGAGAACCCGAACGACCTGGCGTTGAACCTGGTCACCTTCATGGCGCCGACGCTGTTCATCGTGTTCCAGGACAGGAAGACGTCGCGGCGCCTGTTCGCCGCGGCCATGGCGGTGGTGATGCTTGCGGCGATCGTCTTCACGAAGTCGCGCAGCGGGTTCCTCGGCCTGGTGGCGATGGGCGCGGTGGTGCTGTTCTACACGATGCGCGTCAAGCCGGGCGTCGTGTTCGCGGTGGTGCTCGCCGGCGCGATGGCCGTGCCGGTGCTGCCCAGTTCGTTCTGGGATCGCATGGACAGCATCATGAACGCCGAGGAGGACCAGACCGGGTCGCGCGCTGCACGCCTGCGGCTGTTCGACCAGGGCATCCAGGTGTTCCTCGACAACCCGGTCACCGGCATCGGCGCCGGACAGTTCCAGAATTACATCGCGCCGGGCATCGTCGAGAAGTGGCGCGTGACCCACAACGTCTGGCTGCAGGTCGCGTCCGAGCTCGGGATGTTTGGCGTGATGACGTTCGGGTTCCTCGTCATCCGCGGCTACGGATCGAACTTCGCGGCGCTACGCCTGCTGCGCACACGTCGGCGGCGGCTCACCGATCGCAGCATGAGGACAGCCGAGGCGGAGCCGGAGATGGAGCTGTCCGACGCCGAGCGAACGATCCTCGACACGAACGCGAGAGGCATGCTCGCGGCCATGGTCGGCTGGACGGTCTGCTCGCTGTTCGCGTCGGTCGCCTTCAACTGGACGTTTTACTACGTCCTCGCGCTGTCGGTCGCCGGCCGCGAAGTGCTCAGGGCGCGCCGTGCGGCGGCGCGCGAGGAAGCGGCGCCTGCGCAACCGGCGGGCCGCCTGGTCAGGGCGCACGCGTGATGCGGCGGATCCTTGTCGACGCGCGCACGCCAGTGCACTACGCGATGTTCGCGCCGGTGCACCGCGCGATGGAACACGACGAGCGTGTGCGCTTCTCGTTCATCGCGAGCGAGGAGCCCGACAGGGCAGCGGCGATTTTCCGCGACGCCGGTCCGAACGCGCGCGTCGTGGGTCCGACGGCGGCAGCACTCACGAAATTCGACGCCTACCTCACGTCGGACTTCACCTGGACGTGGCTGCTTCACAAGACCTGCCGCATCCAGATGTTTCACGGCGTCGGCGGCAAGTACGGGTTCGACGCGCCGACCGAACCGCTCACCGCGTGGCACCGCCTGTTCTTCGTCAATCGCCGCCGGCTGCAGAACTGCATCGCGGCCGGGGCGCTCGCCGCCGACAGCCCGGCAATCCGCCTGGTTGGCATGCCGAAAGTCGATTGCCTGGTTGACGGTTCACTGCGCCGTGACGCGGTGCTGGCGGCGCTCGGCCTTCCAAGCGAACGGCCGACTGTGCTCTACGCGCCGACCTGGTCTCCCGCGTCGTCGTTGAACGCGATCGGCATCGATCTGATCGGCCGGCTTCGCGCAATGCAGGTCAACGTGATCGTGAAGCTCCACGATCGCTCGCTGGATCCGCGGCCGCAGTACTCGGGCGGCGTCAACTGGGCTGCGGCCCTCCGCCCGCATCTGCGAGCCGGGTCGGTTGTGCTCGCGACCGAGGCGGACATCTGCCCCTATCTGGCGGCCGCCGACGCAATGATTACCGACCACAGTTCGTGCGGCTTCGAGTACCTGCTGCTCGATCGGCCGCTGGTCCGCATCCACCGGCCGGAGCTGATTGCGCTGGCCAACATCCACCAGGACTACGTCCGTCTGTTGTCGGAGGTGTCGGAATCGACGACGGCGGTGGACGACACGATCGCCGCCGTCGAGTGGTCGCTCGTACACCCGCGCGCCAAATCGGCAACTCGCCGCGCCGTCGCCGAAGACCTGTTTCACGAACCCGGCACAGCGACTGCAAGGTGTATGGCTGAGATGTACGACGCTATCGGGCTCGAACAATCCATCGGCGATGCATCAGCCATCAGCCATCAGCAACCGGCAATTCCTCAGGTATGCCCGCCGTCAGCGTGATCATGCCGGCGTATAACGCCGAGCGCTATCTCCATGTAGCGGTCGATTCCGTGCTGCGGCAGTCGTTTGCCGATCTCGAACTGTTGGTCGTCGACGATGGATCGTCGGATGGGACGGTCGCGGTCGCGGAGGATTACGCCGCGCGCGATCTGCGCGTGCGCGTGCTGCGTCAGCGCAACGCGGGGCCGGGGCCGGCGCGCAACACGGGATTTCGCGCCGCGCGCGGACGCTTCTTCGCGTTTCTCGACAGCGACGACGAGTGGGACGACACGTTCGTCGCCGAGCAGGTCGCGGTCCTCCAGGCCCGGCCGGACATCGACGTCGTCGTCGGCAACGCGCGCAACCGCGGCGGCGCGCGCGACGGTCAACCGTCGCGGCCGCTGCGGGGCGACGGCCGTCCAATCCCGCTCACCGAGATCCTCGCCGACGAAACCTGTCTGTTCATCATGTCGGTCTTCCGCCGCGAGGTGATCGACGCGATCGGCGGCTTCGACCCGGACATTTTCACCAACGAAGAGTACGAGATGTGGATCCGCGCGGCGCTCGCCGGGTTCAACTTCACCCGCCACACCAGGCCGCTCGGCTGGTACGCCTGCCGGCCCGGCAGCCTGTCGTCGAACGACACGCGGATGTTGAGCGGCATCCTCCGTGTCCTGGCGAAAACCCGGCCCGCGCTCGCGGCGGGCTCACCGGAACAATCGATTCTCGATCGGCAGGTCGCACGGTTCGAAATCGAACTCGCCGCCGCCGAGGCGCGCGGCAGCCTCGAGCGCGGCGACACGCGGGAAGCGGCCCGTCATCTGGCGGCACTGTACGCGCATCGCGGCGGCTGGCTGCTCGGCGCCGCAGCGCGCCTCGTCGAACTCGCGCCGGCGCTCGGGAGCGCGATGTACCGCCTGCGCGGCGCGGTTCGGTCATGAGCACCGCGATTACGCGCGCGGTCCGGCAGCTCGACACGATCGTCGGCCGTGCGCGTGGCCGGCGCACGGTCGTGGCGGACGCGCGCACGCCGATGAACGTCGCCATCCTGGCGCCGATCGCCGAAGCGCTGCGCTGCGACGAGCGCGTCGACGTCGTGTTCACGGCGGAACGGCCTGCCGATATCGCGGCTGCGATAACCAACGGCGGCATGCGGTTCACCCTGCAGTCGCGGGCGGCGGTGCGGTGGCGCCGCGTCGACGTCTGCCTCAGCGCCGACCCGTGGGACCCGATCGAACTGCGCCGCTGCCTGCGCCGCGCGAATTTCTTCCATGGCATGGCCGGCAAGTACGACCTCGATGCACCCGGGCATCTGCCGGCCGGATTCGGCGAGTTCGATCGCGTCGCCTTCGTCAACGCCGATCGGATGCGCCGCTATCTGGACGGCGGCATCGTGACACGCGACGCGGCGGTGCTCGTCGGCTTCCCGAAAGTCGATGCGCTGGTGAACGGCAAGTACGATGCGGCGGCGATCCGCGCCGATCTGGGCCTTGATCCGGCGCGTCCGACGGCGCTCTACGCGCCGACCTGGTCGCCGGCGTCGTCGCTCCACCTTGCCGGCGACGCGATCGTGAAGAACCTTGTCGCCGCCGGCCTGAATGTGATCGTCAAGCTCCACGATCGCTCGCTCGACGTCGCCAATGCCAGGTTCAGCGGCGGCATCGACTGGCGGGCACGGTTCGCGGCGATGCCGTATCCGGGACGAATGGCGTTCGTCGAATCGGCCGACTCGTCGCCGCTGCTCGCGGCGAGCGACGCGATGATCACCGATCACAGCTCGATCGGGTTCGAGTTCTGCCTCCTCGATCGGCCCCTCGTCGTGTTCGACGCGCCCGGTCTCGTCGAGGTCGCGCGCATCAACCCGGAAAAGATCGCCCTGCTACGAAGCGGCGCGCGCGTGGTGCGCACCGCGGAGGAGGTCGGCGACGCGGCGATCGACGAGCTGACGCATCGCGATCGGCGGTCGGCGGCGCGGCGGGCGATCGCCCGCGAGATGTTTCATGAGCCCGGGACGGCGACGGCACGAGCGGTCACGATGGTTTACGAACTGCTCGAACTGCCGGTCCCGGAGCGTGCCGACGCTCTGCGCGACGCCAGGATTGCCGAGAGCCTGTCATGAAATTCTCGATCGTCATCGCTACCTACAAGCGCGCGGCGCTGCTGGCCGACACGCTCGACAGCCTGTCGCAGTTGCGGCCGGGCGCACCCTGGGAAGTGATCGTCGTCGACAACAACTCGCCAGACCACACGCGCGCGGTCGTCGAGGCGGCAGCGGACGCCTTCCCCGTGCCGCTGCGTTATGCCTTTGAAAAGGAGCAGGGACGCAGCGCGGCGTTGAACTGCGGCTTCCGCCTCGCCTCCGGCGACATCGTCGTCACGACCGACGACGACGTCCGCGTCGCGCCCGACTGGCTGAACACGATCGCGCGCGGCCTCGAGACGCTCAACTGCGATTACGTCGGCGGCCGCGTGCTGCCAATCTGGGAATCGCAGCCGCCGAACTGGGTGCCGCATGTCAACGGCCGCCTGTGGGCCGTGATCGCGCTGCTCGACTACGGCACCGAGCCAATCTCGTTCGGCCGGCGCGTGCCCCTCGGCGTCAACATGGCGATACGGCGCGAGGCCATCGACCGCGCCGGCGGGTTCGACACACGGATCGGCCGCAAGGCCGGCACGCTGCTCGGCCAGGAAGTGCGCGAGTGGTGCATGCGCGCGCACGCCGCCGGCCTCACCGGCTACTACGTCCCTGACATGGTCGTGCAGCACCTGATCCCGACCGATCGCATGAACAAGGCCTACTTCCGGCGCTGGTTCTTCTGGCGAGGGATCAGCCGCGCGATGCTCTACGCGCAGCACGGCAAGGACATGGAAGCGCCCGAACAGACGACGCTCGATTTTTCGCAGGTCAAGCACATCGCCGGGGTGCCGCGGTATATGTTCCGCAGCGCGCTCGTCGCGGTGAAGGAGTCGCTCGCCGCCAGACTGCGCGGCGACGCGGTCAACGCCTTCGAGCACGAGCTGTTTGTGTGGATGTTCGCCGGTATCGTCAAGCAACGCTGGAAGGATCGCCACCAGTCGTCACCGGCGTGGAAACCGACCGCCAGTCCCAGCGTCTAGCAGAACGTCAGGTCAGTTCCTTACAGGTCGTCCTTCCCCGCCGCCGGTTACCGCGATGGCCGCCAACCGGCACGACCGTGGCCGCAGGTTACCGAACAGTGAAGGTCGCGACAACCGGCTCGTGATCGGAGGCAACGATGCCGACGAGCGCTGCCGTGTTCACAACTTCCGCGGAATCCACCGCCAGTGTGGGTCCCGGCGCAAAGAAGATGTAATCGATGCGGTTCGAGCCGTGACTGTTGGCGTTGCCGGTCGCGCGGCCGCGTTGCAGGGCGTCAGTCCAGGCGTCGTGAAAACCGGCGAACACCGGCTGCATCTCGGGGTTGTCGGGACCGGCGTTGAAGTCGCCCATCAGGATGATCGGCGCACCGAACGACGCCGTCCAGGCGAGCAGCTTGTCGATCTGCTGCCGACGCGTGGCGCTCGCTGAACTGCCCGACGCCAGGTGCGTGACCACCACCGGCAGTCCATACGCGTCGCGGACCGTCGTCTGCAGGCCAATCCGTGTGTCCGGGAGCGTGGTCGTTGCGACTCCGCCGAGACCACGCCGGGTGAGGAACGCGAGGCCTTCGGTCTCGCGGCCGTCGCCGCGGCCGCTCGCCTGGCACGAGACATCGGGCGTGAACCATTCCTGCTGATAGGTAACCTCCCAGTTTTGCCCGGTCGCGGCACGGACGCCGTCGACAATCCGCGCCGGCTGATCGTCGCAGGCGTAGAACGGATGATTGCGTGTGACTTCCTGCAGCCCGACGATGTCTGGTTGCACGCGAGCGATGGCATCGATCGCCGTCTGGAGGTTGTAGCGGCTCCTGCCATCGATGCCGTGCTGAATGTTGAAGGTCATCACCTTCAGCGTCACCGGTGCACGGGCAGCGGTCTGCGAGGACGGCCCCGAAGGTGCCGAGTCGTGTCCGCAGGCCGTTGTCGAGGCGGTAGCCGCCGCTAACAGCAGAGCCGCTAAAGTTGTTCGCACGAGCACAGCCGTAGCAAATCGGCTGCCCGCGGATAAGGACGAGCAGGCAGGCACCTTGCAACGGCTGACACCAGTGATTCGCGAGGTTGATGTTCTCGACGCGACGGTTCTGGTCGCCACGTACAACCGCGCCGCACTTCTCGCTGAATTGCTGGACAGTTTGCGCGCGGCGGCTCCCTCAGGCCTCACTTGGGACGTGATTGTCGTCGATAACAATTCGAGCGACGAGACACGGCAAGTGGTCACCTCGCGTATCGGCGGCTTTCCCGTTCCACTCAAGTATCTTTTCGAGCCACGACAGGGAAAATCTGTCGCACTCAACACCGGCCTTGCCGCGACGGACGCCGCCGTTGTCTTGTTCACCGACGATGACGTCCGGGTGAGCGAGCACTGGCTGGAGGCGTCGTGCGGGCCGATTCTCGACGACCCCACGGTCGACTACACCGGCGGGCCAGTGTATCCAATTTGGGAGCGGCCACGGCCCAGCTGGCTCGACGGCGAGCGTTCCGATCTCTGGGGCACGCTGGCGATTCTCGACTACGGCCGTGACAGGTTCGTATTCGAGGATCGGCGGCGCGTTCCGCTCGGTGCGAACATGGCGGTTCGGCGATCGCTCATCGACCGGATTGGCGGGTTCGACCCGGCGCTCGGCCGGAGAGCCAATTCGCTGCTCGGCCAGGAGCAGGCGGAGTTCTTTTGCCGCTCGCGCGCAGCGGGCGCGCGCGGCGTTTACGTGCCCGCTGCATCGGTGCGCCACCACGTCCCGGCGAGCCGTCTGACGCGCGATTATTTCCTGCGCTGGTGGTACTGGAAAGGCGTATCGAAGGCATTGCTCGAGCAGCGGCACCCGGTTACCGACACCGGCGTCGACCTCACCCGCGTGCCTACCGTGGCTGGCGTGCCGCGATTCCTATTCGGCTCGGCAGTCCGCGATCTTTTCGGCCTCGTCGGCGCCGCGGTCACGTTCAATGGCATCGAGATTATGCGACGGCTGTCGATGCTCTGCTATTTCACCGGATATCTCAAAGGGGTGCGTCAGGCGCAGACGGCCGCGGGGTCAATTCCTGCGGATTCTTCTGTAGCGTAGGACCATAACCTCGGCAAGTTCTTACCTGCCGTCTCGGGACGCGTGGCGCGCGACCGCCGCGAACGCGCGCGAACTCGTACGCACGTACTAAAAGCGTATTTGGCACCGCTCTGGCCTACTCGGGCGGCCGTGCCTAAGTATTCGCGCCGGATCCGTTGCCTCATTATCTGTCTCATCACCGCGACCGTTTCCGCGTTCGCGTCGCGCGCGTCGGCGGAGAGCCTCTGCGATTCGTCGTTCACCAACTGCCGCACGGCTTTGCTCACGCTCATCGATAACGAAAAGATCGGCATCGACGTCGGCTTCTGGTTCATGGAGGATTCGCGCTACGCGACTCACCTGATCAATCGCTGGAAAGCCGGGGTGCCGGTCCGCGTGCTGATGGACCCGCGCGCCAACCCGACCTACCCGCTGAACGCGACGAGCCTCGCGTCGCTCGCGGACGCCGGCATCCCGATGGTCAAGAAATCGGCCGGCGGGATCATGCATTTCAAGATGATGCTCTTCGCGGGCCAGGAGGTCGTCGAGTTCGGCTCGGCGAACTACAGCCCCAACGCATTCGCGCCGGTCACCTCGTATACGAACTACGTGAGCGAGACGATCTACTTCAGTGACGACACGGCGATCGTCAACTCGTTCAAGAGCGAGTTCGATAACATCTGGGCCGACAAGACCAATTACAGCGGCTACGCGAACGTGACGTCGCGGGCGCGCGTCTATCCGACCTACGCGATCAGTGCGGATCTGAACTTCCCACCCTCGCAGGACTACGCCGCGCGCGCCGTCGCCCGCTACAACGCGGAGGCGACAAAGATCGACGTGATCATGTACCGCGTCACCGACGCGCGACACACCGACGCGATGATTGCCGCCAAGCAGCGTGGCATCCCGGTTCGCTACCTCGGCGAGACGCTCGAGTACCGCAACGTCGACCGGATGTGGGTCTCGTGGAACATGGATCGGATGTACGCGGCCGGCATCCCGATGCGCGTCCGCGCCGCCGCCGGCGAGAACCACGAGAAGCTCGTGCTGCTTTACGGCCAGGGAATGTCGATCTTCGGGTCGTCGAACTGGACCTCGCCATCGGCCGATTCGCAGCAGGAACACAACTACTTCACGAAGAAGGCGTGGATGTTCAACTGGTTCGTCGACCAGTTCGAACGCAAGTGGAACAACTCCACCGGCAGCGCCGAGACCAAGCCGTTCGTGCCGTTGCCGCCCGACAAGCCAGTCTATCGATCGATTGCCAACAGTGCGGTGGGCGTCGGCACCACCGGGCAGAAACTGGTGTGGTACGGCGGACCGTGGGCGCACCTCTACGACGTGTACCTCAGTACCGAACCGACGGCCAGCACACTGCTCGCCGCGGAAAAGCCGCTCGGGCCCAGCGAGACGACGACCGAGACGCAAAGCATCACGCTGCCGACGCTGCTTCCGGGCACCACCTACTACTGGAGGATCGTTTCGAAGACGATGGCCAAGGTGCCGAAGGCAGGACCGATCTGGAGCTTCACGACCTCTGGAAGCGCGCCGTCCGCGCCGCCGCCGCCGAGCGGCGCGACGACGATCGTGTTGTGGATGTCGAAGGTCGCGGCCGGCAACCTGCACGGCACCTGGGCGCGTCTTGGCGACAGCACTGCGGCCGGCGGCACCGCACTCGCCAACGCCGACCACGGCGCCGCGAAGATCGCGCCGGCGCTCGCCACCCCGGCGAACTACTTCGAGACCACCTTTACCGCGCTGGCCGGCACGGCATATCACGTCTGGATCAGGATGCGCGCCCAGAGCAATTCGCTGGGCAACGACTCGGTCCACGTCCAGTTCAGCGACTCGGTGAGTCTGAGCGGTTCGGCGGTGATGCGAATCGGCTCGGCCAGTTCGGCTGAATTCGTGCTGCAGGCAGGATCGGGCGATACGTCGGTCAACGGCTGGGGATGGGCCGACAACGGCTGGGGATCGCTCGGCGCGGAGGTGTACTTCAAGACGACCGGGACGCACACGCTGCGCGTGCAGCAGCGCGAGGACGGCGCGATCATCGATCAGATCGTGCTCAGCCCGACGACCTATCTCAATGGCGCGCCGGGCCCGCGCGACAACGCGACGCAGATTCTCGGCGCGACGCAGTAGCAGCGCCTGGTGGGCCGGGGCTAGTCCCGGTCCACCAGGCCGACCCGGCCTACTTCACCGTGAAAACCGACATCACCGGGCGGTGATCCGACGGCATCACGCCGTTGGCGTCGCGAACGTCGAACACCTGCGAGCCCTTCAACTGCAGCGCCGACGCACCGTGCGATTGATAAATGTAGTCGATGCGGCTGTTGCGCGTGTTGCCGGCGGTGTTGCCGGCGTACGCGACCGCGGTGCCGTCGGCCTGCGCCTCGGCCCACGTGTCGTAGTAAGCCTGCTTCATCGTCGAGTTCTCGCTCGAGCCCGGCCAGGCGTTGAAGTCGCCGCAGACGATCCGCTGTTCCGCGATCGTTCGCTCCCAGGCGGTCAGCTCACCGATCTCCTGGAGCCGATAGCTTGTCGAGTTCGCATCGAGATGTGTCGACGTGACCTTGATCGCCCGGCCGTTGACGTGGATCGTCCCTTCGACGCCGGCGCGGTTGTGGCTGAACACCTGGATGTCGGTCGCGTCGAACGGGAACCGCGACATGATCATGTTGCCGAGACCGCTCTGCGTGCCGGCGCCGGAGCTGAACTTGTAGTACCACTTCTGGCCGGTGTACTTCTGCAGCAGCGACGCGTAGATCGCCGGCTGGTCGAGCCCGTAGTGCTCCACTTCATTGAACGAGATCACATCCGGGCGGAAGCTGGCCGCTTTCTTGGCGAGGCGATCCTGGTCGAACTTGCCGTCAGTTCCGATGCCGCCGTGATGGGTGTTCCACTGCAGCACCCGCAGCGTGGTCGTGGAGCCCGGGGGGCTGGGCGGGGGCGGGGTGGGAGGGGTGGGACTCGACGAGGAGCTGCTGTAGGTGACGGTCAGCACCGGACGAACCGCCGTGGTGCTGTCGGTCGGCGTGAAGTACTCGCGATACGACGCGGACGTCGACGAGTCTTCGTCAATCAGCGCGACGCGCGTGTAGCGCGACGAGCCGAGCGCGCCGCTGACCGCCGACTTGACGAGCGCGGTGACGTCGAACGTCACGCGCGTGCCGGCAACATTGCTGACGTTTTGAACCGCGAGGCGCGTGCCGAGGTCGCCGCCGCTGTTCGACCAGGACTGGCCGCTGCGCCGATTCTTCCACGTGACTTCCGTTTCGCCCCACGACGTGGTGACCTGATACGCACCGACCATGCGGGTCGCGTCGGCACTCCCGCCCTTCACCGTCACCGTCAGCTTCGCCGAGGTGACGGCGCTGCCGGCAGGGATGGTGTTCTGCGTATCGAATTTCAGCAGCGCGTGCCGCTCGTATTCGAGATTGTCCGACGAGCGTGTCGCCAGAAGCGTTTGATCGTTCTTGTTCGCGTAGGTGCCGCCTCGAATCGTCGCCGAGACCACGTGGGTCTTCGGCTGATTGAGGGTCACCGTGGTTTGCGCCGACGCGACGGACGCCCCGCCCGCAATCACGGCACCCGCAACCACACGAACAAACACACGGCCAAGCTGGCGACACACGGGGAACTGCATCAGACCTCCACAAGAACGCTTGAGATTTTGGGGAAAAACGGCAGTCGGGTAGGACGGCCGAGTCTCGCCCTGAAAAAAGGCAAGGCGGCGACCATTGTGGGCAGCTGAAGAAACGTGCGTGTTTTTCGATCCGGCTTGCACGAACGCTTGCGCGCGCTTGCCGAAGTGACTCAGCCGTTTGGCAAGAGTTACATACGCCTATGTCGACCCGTGCAATTTCGTTAAGTATTTCTAAGCTCAGCGGCGCTGCGTGGTAATACGGCTCAGTTGTCTTCAGAGACAACAGTGGATTGCTGAGCTCGTCTTCACCGGGATTTGATGCGATTCCGTTCGCGCACGCGACACACAAAAGCGCTCGGCTTGCCGTTTGCACCTCGTCTAAATCGCCGATGCTCGACCGTATCAGAATTGCGTTCGTTGCGCCGTCGCTGCGCATTCTCGGTGGCCAGGCCGTTCAGGCCGACCGTCTGCTCACCGCCTGGAAAGACGACCCCGACGTCGACGCGTGGTTGGTGCCCGTCAATCCGTTGCCGCCCCGGCCGTTGCGCTTCGCGCTCGACATCAAGTACCTGCGCACCGTCGTCAATGAGGCCACCTACGTGCCGTTGCTGCTTCGCGAGATCGCCAAAGCCGACGTCGTCCACGTCTTTTCGGCCTCCTACGCATCGTTTCTGCTCGCGCCGCTTCCGGCGATGCTGATTGCGAAGGCTCTCGGCAAACCGGTCGTCCTGAATTATCGGAGCGGCGAGGCGCCAGACCACCTCCAGCGGTCCGCAGTCGCGCGGGCGGCGATCGCGCGCGCCGACAAGAACATCGTGCCGTCGCGCTTCCTCGTCGATGTCTTTCGCGGTTTCGGCATCGACGCCGAGATCATCCCCAACATCGTCGACCCGGACCGCTTCGTGTTCCGGGACCGTGATCCGTTGCGTCCCCGGCTCGTGTCGACGCGCAATTTCGACGCGCTCTACAACATGACGGCGACGGTGCGCGCGTTTGCCCTGGTGCAGAAGCGCTGGCCCGACGCCAGCCTCACGCTGGTCGGCGGCGGACCGCAGGAACAGCAGTTGCGCGCGCTGGTCGACCAGCTCGGACTTCGCCAGGTCACGTTCGCCGGACGGGTGCGGCCCGACGAGATCGCGCGCTACTACGCCGACAACGACATCTACATTCAGAGCCCGAACATCGACAACATGCCGACGTCGGTGATCGAGGCGTTCGCCAGCGGACTCCCGGTGGTCTCGACGGAGGCGGGCGGCGTGCCGGCGATCCTGGCGCATCGGCGACATGGCCTCCTCGCGCCGCTCGGCGACTACGAAGCGCTGGCGGCGAACGTTCTCAGTCTGCTCGACCAACCGGAGTGGGCGCGCTCGCTCGCGCGCGCCGCATACGCGACGTGTGACACGTGCACGTGGCCGTCGGTGCGCGAGCGGTGGCTCAATGCCTATCGCAGCGCGAGGGCATCGGCCGAACGATTGGCGCGCCGCACGCCGGCCGTCGAGCGCGGCGACGCCGCGGCTCTCCCGCGCCAGGCGCAAGCATTCGCCGAACGCCGTGCCCAGCCGCGCCGCGCCACCGCGAAGCGGAGGGCCTGACGTGCCGGGACGCCTGTCACGCCTCGCTCGTATGGATCGGGCCGAGCTCAGTTGGCGCGCCGCCGCCGCAGCGCGTATCGCCGCCGACCGCGTGCGTGTCCGGGTCGTCTCGCCAGCGTGGGACCGCGCCGCGCTCGTCGACATCCTGGTGCCCTCCGCCGCGTTGTCCGAGGTCCGCGAGGCGGTGGCGGCCGCGCGATGGCAGGACGCGCAGCGGGCCCTGGCCGCGCATTTCACCGCGGCGCCGCAGCGCTTCGTGATCAACCCGGCAGCGAAGGGCGACCTCGCCAATCGGATCCGCTCCGAGTTTCCGCAGAGCGTTGCGCAGGCCACCGCGCGCGGCGATCGCATCCGGCACGGCGAGTACGATCTGCTCGGATATCGCGGGCTGCGGTTCGCGCCGGTCGCGCCTCTTGGCGGCCGCACCGACGTCCGCGAGGCGTTACCGGCTGCAGCGCAGCAGTCCACGCCAGCCGCGACCGTCGACTGGCAGTTCGATCCGGTGCTGAACCGGCGTCCGCCGTGTGCGTTCTGGGCGGATGTGCCGTACCTCGACGCCGCGTGCGGCGATCACAAGGTGATCTGGGAGCTCAATCGGCACCAGCACTGGCTCGCGCTCGGCCGCGCCTACTGGCTCACCGACGATCCGCGATACCGCGACCGCTGTCTCGCCGAACTGCGAAGCTGGCTCGACGCGAACCCGCCGCTGATGGGGATCAACTGGGCGAGCATGCTGGAGCTCGCGTTCCGGTCGCTGTCGTGGCTGTGGGCGATCAATTTCTTCGCCGCCGCCGCAGCCGACGAATCGCCGTGGCTCGTCGACCTGTTGGTCGCGATCGATCGCCAGCTCGCGCACGTCGAGCACAACCTGTCGTACTACTTCAGCCCGAATACGCATCTGCTCGGCGAGGCACTCGCGCTCTACGTCACCGGCATCGCGCTGCCCGAACTGGCGGCCAGCGGACGGCGCGCGGCGCTTGGCCGGAAGATTCTGCTCGACGAAATCCCACGGCAGATCGCCGCCGACGGCGGTCACTGCGAACGCTCCACGCATTACCACCGGTACACGCTCGACTTCTATCTGCTGGCGCTGATCGTCGCCCGCATCGCTGGCGACGCCGACGCGACGCCGCGATTCGATGAAGTCGTCAGACGCCTTGGTACCGCGGCGCGCGTGCTGTGCGACGACCGCGGCCGCATGCCGCATCTCGGTGACGACGACGGCGGCGCGTTGTGGCCGATCGCCGGACGCGCGCCGGACGATTTGCGCGACAGCCTGGCGATTGCTGCGGCGCTCGTCGAGCGTCCAGATCTGCAGGTCGGCCGCGCGCCTGAAGAGGCCTATTGGATGCTCGCCGGTTTGCGCGATGTCCACGTCGACTCGCGCGTGCCGACCGCCGCGCCGGTGCGATCGACGTCGCTGCCGGAGACCGGGTACTACGTCTCGCGTTCCTCCGCCGGCGATCACCTGGTGATCGACGGTGGGCCGCACGGGTATCAGAACGGCGGCCACGCGCACGCGGACGCCTTGTCGCTGACCTTGACGGTGCGCGGCCTGCCGCTGCTGATCGATCCCGGCACCGGCTGCTACACCGCCGACGCCGCGTTGCGCGATCGAATGCGGTCGTCGACGCTGCACAACACCTTGACGCTCGACGATCGGCCGCAATCGGTGCCGCGCGGGCCGTTCCACTGGGCGCACGTCGCGACGACGCGGCTGAACCGCTGGCGGACCAACGACGGCTTCGATTACTTCGATGGCGCGCACGACGGCTATGCACCGGCGGAGCATCGCCGCCGCGTCCTCGCGTTGCACGGCGATGTCATCGTCGTCGCCGATCTCGTCGACGGCGACGGAACGCACCGCGCCGCCGTGCACTGGCACCTCGATCCGCGGTGGGCCGTCGACGCGCGCGGCTCGCGGGTGACGCTGGTACGCGACGGCGAGCAGGTCGGGCTCAGTGTGCCGCACGGCCTGCTCGAGACCTTCGTCGGCGATTCGGACGGCGGGCTCGGGTGGTACTCGCCGGCGTACGGCCGCATCGATCGGACCACGACGGTACGCGTCAGCCACAGCGCGACGGCGCCGTTCTGGATGATCGCGGTGTTCGATCTCAACCCGCAGAACCCGGTCGCGTCGGTCGACATGGTGCCGGTGTGGGCGGAAGCGGGGGCGGTCTCGCATGCGACGGCGCTGCGTATCGCGCGCGCCGCGTCGATCGACCACGTGCTGTTTGCCGAGCCGGCCGTCGACGCCAGCCCGGCGACAGCCGCCACCTGGCGCGTTGGCGAGATCGAAACCGACGCGCGGATGCTGTTCTGTCGCGCGACGGCCGATCGGCCGATCGCGCGGATCGCGATCGTGGACGGATCGATCGTCCGCACCGCCGGCCGCCGCGGGTTCCATCTCGCGCTGCCGCGGGTCGTGCCGGATCTGCATGCGGATCTGACCGCCGACGCCCGGCTCGCAGGCCAGGCATCTGGAGCACGCGTCGTCGTCGCCGGCCGCGAGTTTCGCGTGGCGCCCGACCGCCGCGCGGCGCCACGGGTGTAGGGGCTGGAGGCTCGGCGCTCGCTGACACAGCGCGCCAAGGGGCTAGGGGCTAGCTGACACGGCGCGCGAGGGGGCTCGCGGCTAGCTGACACGGAGCGCGAAGGCTTTAGCCGAGCGTATCGCTTGTGGCTTGAGGCTCGGCTTGAGATTGAGGCTTGAGGCTTACGTATGTGTGGAATCGCAGGGTTCGTTGAATCGGCCGCCTCGACTGCTCCGTTCACGCTCGACGAGAGCCGCGCGCTCGTCCACCGGATGTGCGACGTGATCCGCCACCGCGGGCCCGACGACGAAGGCGTCTGGGTGAACGAAGGCGTCGCGCTTGGCATGCGCCGTCTGAGCATCATCGATCTCTCGACCGGCCATCAGCCGATTCACAACGAAGACAAGACCGTCTGGATCGTCTTCAACGGCGAGATCTACAACTTCCCCGAGCTGCGCCGCGAGCTCGAGGCAGCGGGCCACCGCTTCTACACCAACACGGACACCGAGGCGATCGTCCATGCCTACGAGCAGTGGGGCACCGGGGCGATCCGGCGGTTGCGCGGGATGTTCGGCCTGGCGATCTGGGATGTGCGCACGAAGTCGCTGCTGGTTGCGCGCGACCGCGCCGGCATCAAGCCGATGTACTACGCCGACGTCAACGGCCGCCTCTACTTCGGATCCGAGTTGAAGTCGCTGCTCGAGGCGCCGGACCTGCCGCGGGATCTCGATCTCGACGCGCTCGATCATTACCTGTCGTTTCTCTACACACCGCGAGAGGGATCGATCTTCAAGAGCGTCCGCAAGCTGCCGCCCGGGCACCTGATGACGTGGCGCAACGGCACGTTGAAGGTCGAGCAGTACTGGCAGCTATCGGCCGACGAAGACTTCCGCGGCTCGGAAGGCGACGCGGTCGTCCAGCTTCGCCGGGTGCTGACCGACGCGGTCCGCTGTCATCTGCTCAGTGACGTGCCGCTCGGCGCGTTTCTCTCCGGCGGCATCGACTCGAGCCTGGTCGTCGGCCTGATGTCGGAAATCTCCGGGTCGCGCGTCAAGACGTTCTCGATCGGCTTCGACGAACCGGCGTTCGACGAACTCGAGCACGCGCGCAGGGTCGCGCAGCACTTCGGCACCGAGCACCACGAGTTCGTCGTCAAGCCGGATGCGATCAGGATCCTCGATCGGCTGGTCTGGCACTTCGACGAGCCATTCGCCGATCCGTCAGCGATCCCGACTTGGTACGTGTCAGAGATGGCGCGGCGGCACGTGACGGTCGTCCTGTCAGGCGATGGCGGCGACGAGTTGTTCGGCGGCTACGACCGCTACGTTCCGCACCCGCGCGTCGTCGCCTTCGACCGCTACAGCCCGCGCGCGCTGCGCCGCGTCGCGGCAATCGCCGCGGCACGGCTGCCTCACGGGGTCCGCGGCAAGAATTTCCTGCGCCACATCGCACGCGACGAGCAGGGCCGCTATCTCGATGCGATTCGCTTTTTCGGCGCCGACGAAAAGCCGGCGCTGCTCAGCGCGGATGTGCGGCGAGCGCTGCACGGTCCCGATCCCGAAACGCGGCTGGCGCAGCACTTCGAGCGGTTCGCGCACCTGCCCTGGCCGAGCCAGATGATGCGCTTCGACACCGAGACGTATCTACCGGAAGACGTCCTGACGAAAGTGGATCGCATGAGCATGGCGCACTCGATCGAATCGCGCGTGCCGCTGCTCGACAACGAGGTGATCGATTTCGCTGCGACATTGCCCGCGTCGCTGAAGATCAAGGACGGACGCCGCAAGCACGTGCTCAAGGAAGTGGCGGCGACGCTGTTGCCGCGGGAAATCCTCGATCGCCGGAAACAAGGGTTCGGTGTGCCGCTCGGTACGTGGTTCCGCGGGAACCTGCGCGAGCTGTTCGCCGATACGCTGCTGTCGCCATCGAGCCTCCAGCGCGGCTATTTCGAGCCGGCGTTCGTCCGGCAGATCGTCGACGAGCATCTCGCCGGCACGCGCGATCACATGTGGCAGCTCTGGCAGCTCGTCGTGTTCGAGCGCTGGCAGCAGCAATACGCGGGACGCGGAACGGTGTCGATCTCAGCCGAAAGTAATCCGCTTCCACTGTCCTTACCTTCGCTTCCGTCGGCTGTCGCCGTACAGTCGCGCTGAGGGAAGTTTCCGGCGCTTTTTCTGCATTTCACTGGCATCTGCCTTGCTCAGATTGGGGCCGTGCCGTTTATGGCCCCGCTCCCGATTGCCGTCGTCATGACCAGCTTCGATCCGGGCGGCACCGAACGTCAGATGACCGAGCTGGTGCGGCGGCTCGACCCGTCCCGCTGGACCGTACACGTCGCGTGTCTTCACGCCCGCGGCGCGTGGTTGCCACGCGTTGCCGAGGTGGCGGCGTCGGTCGCGGAGTTTCCGGTCACGACCTTCAGGAGCCCGCGCACGGCGCGGACGCTGTACGACTTTGCGTCGTGGTGCCGCGCCCGGCGGATCAGGCTGGTCCACACCGCGGAGCTCTACTCCAACATTTTCGGCCTGCCGGGTGCCGCGCTGGCCGGTGTCCCGGTTCGCATCGGCAACCGCCGCGAGATCAATCCCGATAAGAGCCACGGACAGATTGCGCTGCAGCGCGCCGCCTATGCGCTCGCCCACAAGGTGATCGCGAACTCTCGCGCCGCCGCGCAGCGGCTGCTCTTCGAGCGTGTGCCGGCGCATAAGGTTGCCGTCGTCGCCAACGGCCTCGACTTCGATCGCGTGCAGCATCGAGAGTGGCGTCCGAAACTTCGCAAGGTCGTGATGGTCGCGAACCTGCGTCCGGAAAAAGGCCACGACGTGCTGATGGACGCGGCCGTCGATGTCTTGCGCCGCTTTCCAGACGCGGCGTTCGAGTTCGTCGGCGGCGGTCCCGAACTCGAGCCGCTGCTCGCGCGCGCCGCGGCGCGCCGGATCGCTCACGCGTGCACGTTTCTCGGCCACCGCGACGACGTCGCCGCGCGGCTGGCGCAGGCCGACATCTTCGTCCTGCCGTCGCGCTCCGAAGCGTTTCCCAACGCCGTGCTGGAAGCGATGGCCGCCGGGCTGCCGATCGTTGCGTCAGGTGTCGGCGGGATTCTCGAACTCGTCGACCCTGGCAAGACCGGGCTGCTCGTGCCGCCCGGCGAACCGCAACTGCTCGGCGACGCGATCTGCCGCCTCATGGCGGAACCCGCGTACGCCGGGCAACTCGGCGACGCGGCCCGCGACGAAGCGCGGGCGCGCTACTCGTTCGACCGCATGGTGGCGGCGTTCGAATCCATTTATCTCACCGAGCTGACGCGTCGCGGCGTGATTGCTGCCGACGAACCACAGTGGGCGGCATCCTGACATGTGCGGTATCGCAGGCAAATTCAATTTCAACCCGCAGCAACCAGTCGTTCGTGAACGCCTGGCGGCGATGACCGACGTCATCGCGCACCGCGGCCCCGACGCCGACGGCTTCTACGTCGGCGACGGCATCGGCCTCGGCCATCGGCGGTTGAGCATCATCGATCTGTCGACTGGCGATCAGCCGCTCACCAACGAGACGCACACGATCTGGGTAGTGTTCAACGGCGAGATCTACAACTTCGCCGAGATTCGCACCGAGCTGGAAAGCTGCGGGCACCGCTTTCGCACGCACTCGGATACCGAAGTGATCGTGCACGCCTACGAACAGTGGGGCGATGCGGCGGTGGACCGCTTCCGCGGCATGTTCGCGTTCGCGTTGTGGGACGAACCGAAACGGCGCCTGCTGCTGGTCCGCGATCGCCTGGGCGTCAAGCCGCTCTACTACAGCGCGACGCCGAACGGCGTCACGTTCGGATCCGAGATCAAAGCGCTGCTCGAAGATCCGGATGTGCCGCGCGAATGGAGTCCCGAGGCGCTCGACTCCTACCTGACGCTTCAGTACGTGCCGGCGCCGCAGACGATGTATCGCGGCATCTGGAAGCTGCCGGCGGCGCACCTGCTGGTCGCCGAGCGCGGCCGCGTGACGGTGCGTCGCTACTGGGATCTGCAGTTCACCGGCGACGGCGATCCGGCGCGCGAGGCGGAATACCTCGAGGAGCTCGACGCGCTGGTGACCGAGGCCGTCAAGCTGCGGCTGGTCAGCGACGTCCCGCTCGGCGCATTCCTCTCCGGCGGCATCGATTCGAGCGCGGTCGTCGCCTCGATGGCCGAGACGTGTGGGCCCGATCGGGTGATCACGACGTCGGTCGGCTTCGACGAGCACGCGTTCAACGAACTCGACTACGCGCGCACCGTCGCGCGCCACCTCGGCGTCACGCAACACGAGAAAGTGGTCCGTCCCGACATCGTCGACCTGCTGCCGAAACTGGCGTGGCATCTCGACGAGCCATTCGCCGACTCGTCAGCGGTGCCGACGTATTACGTGTCGCAAGCGGCGCGCGAGCACGTCACCGTCGCGTTGTCCGGCGACGGCGGCGACGAGTTGTGGGCTGGCTATGCCCGGCACCGGGTCGAACGCTGGGAACTGGCGGCGCGGCACTGGCTCGGCGCAACCGGATCGCGAATCGCCGGGCGCCTGGCGGGACGGCTGCCGCTGGGCGTGAAGGGGACGCGGTCGCTGCGTCATCTCGCGCTCCCGCCGCCGGCTGCGTGCGCCGTCAAGCACGCGTACGGACTGTTCGATTCGGACGCCCGCGACGGTCTCTACTCGCCGGAGTTCGCGGACGAAGTCCGCGATGCTGACCCGTTCATCGGCTTCCGCCTCGCCTACGATGCCTGCAGCTCGCGCGATCCGCTCGACTGCGCGCTCTACGTCGACGTCAAGACCTATCTGGTCGACGACATCATGACCAAGGTCGACAAGATGAGCATGGCGGTGTCGCTCGAATCGCGTGAGCCGCTGCTCGATCACAAGCTGCTCGAGTTCGCGGCGCGGGTCCCGTCGTCGCTGAAGTTGAAGAACGGCCAGGGCAAGTACCTGCTGCGGCGGCTCCTCGAACGGCGTATTCCGAAGGCGATCGTCGATCGGCCGAAGCACGGCTTCGAAGCGCCGATCGGTGAGTGGCTGCGCGGGCCGCTGGCGCCGATGGTCGACGCCCTGCTCGGCGATGGACGCATGCGCGACCGCGGCGTCTTCGACGACCGCGCCGTCGCGTCGCTGTGGGCCGAGCACCGCGGCGGCACGCAGGACCATCGTCACCGGCTGTGGAGCCTGGTGATGCTGGAGTTGTGGTTCAGGCAGTTCGTCGACGGGCGCGCACAGGTCGTCCCGGCGGCGGCCAGCGGAGCGCGCGCCTTCGAGGCAAGCGGCGCGGGCGAGGCAGCATAACGATGTGCGGAATTGCCGGAATCGTTGCGACCGATCGACTCGATCACGAGGCGGCGGCGCGGGCGACGCGGATGCGCGACGTGATCGCGCATCGCGGGCCCGACGAAGCGGGCCTGCACGTCGACGGCATTGCCGCCCTCGCGCATCGCCGCCTGAGCATCGTCGACTTGAGCACCGGGCAGCAGCCGCTGTCGAACGAAGACGGCAGCGTCTGGGTGATCTTCAACGGCGAGATCTACAACCACGCCGAGGTGCGCGCCGAACTGCAAGCCCACGGTCATTCATACCGCACCAGGTCTGACACCGAGACGATCGTTCACGCCTACGAGCAGTGGGGCGACAGCTGCGTGCACCGCTTCCGCGGCATGTTCGCCTTCGCGATCTGGGACGCACCGAAAAAGCGCCTGCTGCTGGTCCGCGATCGCCTCGGCATCAAGCCGCTCTACTGGGCACGCAGCGGCGACACGTTGCTGTTCGGATCCGAGATCAAATCGATCCTCGCAGGCGAGATGATCGAGCCGCAGCCGAATTATGCGGTCCTGCCGGAGGTCTTGAGCACGCGCTACACCTCGGGCAGCGACACGCTCTTCAAGCAAATCTACAAGCTGCTGCCCGGGCATCTGCTGGTGTTCGAGCGCGGGGAAATCCGGATCCGGCAGTACTGGGATCTACCGGCACGCTCGGCTGAAAGCCTCGCCCTCGATCAGCAGGAACGGAGCGCGAGTCTTTCCAGCGAGCGAACACCGGTCGCGCGGTTCCGCGAGCTGCTCGAAGAATCGGTCCGCCTGCGGCTGATGTCCGATGTCCCGCTCGGGATGTTCCTGTCCGGCGGCATCGACAGCAGCGCCATCGCCGCCATCATGGCGCGGATGATCGACCGGCCGCTGCAGACCTTCTCGGTCGCCTTCAAGAATCGCGCGTTCAACGAGCTCGAGTACGCGCGCGAGGTCGCTCGCGTCATCCACGCCGACTCGCACGAGATCACGATCGACGATCGCGACTTCTTCGGCGCCTTGCCAAAACTGGTGTGGCACGAGGACGAGCCAATCGCGCACCCGTCGAGCGTGCCGCTGTACTTCGTCTCCAAGCTCGCGCGCGAGCACGTCACTGTCGTGCTCACCGGCGAAGGCAGCGACGAACTGCTCGCCGGCTACGGAAAATATCCGCGGGCCGCGTTCAACTGGCGCGCCGGGACCATCTACGAGCGGCTGCTGCCGCAGGCGCTGCGTACGACGGTCGCGCGCGGCGTGCTGCCCCACCTGCCGCGACGGCTCGCGCGCTATGCGAACCGGTCGTTCCTGGCGATGGATCGCTCGCCCGAGGCGATGTTCTTCGACAACTTCGCTGCGATTCGCCTCGCTGATCAGCAGCGCCTGCTGGCGCCGGAGTTCGCCGCGGCGGCGACGCGCCAGCAGGCCTATGCCTCGTCGCTTAGCTACTTCAACACGCTGAACGGTTCGAGCACGCTCCTCGATCGGCTGCTCTACGCGGACATCAAGACATACCTGGTCGAACTGCTGATGAAGCAGGACCAGATGAGCATGGCGACGTCGATCGAGAGCCGCGTGCCGTTTCTCGATCACAAGCTCGTCGAGTATGCGGCGACGCTGCCCGACGCGTGGAAGCTCCAGGGCTGGACCACCAAGCGGGTGTTGCGCGAGGCGATGAAGGGCCTGCTCCCGGAATCGATCCTCAACCGGCCGAAGATGGGATTTCCGGTGCCATTCGCCGACTGGACCCGAGGCGGCTGGAACGGCGTCGTCCGCGACGTGCTGCTCGACCGCCGCTCGCGCGAGCGCGGCATCATCGATCCGCCCGCGGTCGATCGGCTGCTCGCCGACCACGCCGCCGGCCGCACCGTCGGCGGCGATCGGTTGTGGACCCTGCTCAATCTCGAACTGTGGCATCGGACGTTCATCGACAAAGAAGGAGTGCAGACGCTACCCCATGCGCATCTTGTGGCTGAAGTCGGATCTGCTGCTGCCGCTTGACAAGGGCGGCAAGCTCCGCACCTGGCATCTGATGCGCCACCTGGCGCAGCGCCACGAGATCACGTATCTCGCGTTTGCGGAGC